>CEPX01004864.1_pt1 | contig 15072 bp, 18 predicted proteins | sample 361361 | NCBI WGS metagenome assembly CEPX01 (sample SAMEA2619974, study PRJEB7988) | marine metagenome | biome: marine biome (ENVO:00000447); feature: mesopelagic zone (ENVO:00000213) & marine oxygen minimum zone (ENVO:01000065); material: "saline water (ENVO:00002010), including plankton... | reverse complement strand
CGAAGCAGGAATTGATCGAGTGTCATTATATCTGTTCTTGTGTTTAGCATTGTATTTCCTTTTCTCTTATGCTCCCATTATATATATATTATCGGCATTTGTCAATAGCAAACTTAACATTATTTCCAAAATAATCGAAATATATCCCATCGACGTAAACTACTGCCAGATAAGGATTTACGGTGCGGCGGCCAGCCCCCGGCTGGATTTTTGAATGGAATCCTAACCATGCGTGCGACTTGGGCACGGCTTTCGGGTCAAGCCCTATCTCAGTCTATCCAATCTAAGATAGCACATATAACTATAACAACAGAAAACAATAATCCTAAACTCATATCAACCTCCATTACCCGTTGTCCAGATTGCCTTACCGTTGATCGAAGCTCTAACTGGATTTCGATTACTGATATGGTCGGGACGTTTCATAATACCATGATTGAAGCATGCTTCTTTCATGTCATTGATCATTGCACCGATACCACCATTGTGTAATGGTTGATCCATTTGTACCAAAGATATTAGGATTCGGACTATCAATGAATCGCCATTCACATCTGCTCATGTCATTCATATCCATCCTAATCCAGATGTCTATGCCATTATCATGTAGCTTACTCATGAGGTTACTTACTGTTTTCTTATCGTTTTCGTGAATCTTAAAAGTCATTTTCTTTTCCTTATCGTTGTTTAACATGTCTGTATTATATACCAAGTTGTTCGGTTTGTCAAGCCCTATTCGTTGTTTTTTGAAAGTTTTTTGTCCCGCCATTGTTTACTTGTTAGGCTTCAAGTGTCGTTGTTAACCTGTTCAACTTCAGGTGTCGTTGTTTACTTGTTCAACTTCAAGCGGTTTTGAATAGGCCGTACTATGCTAGCGACTTGGGCTAGGCTTTCGGGTTTAACCCTACTCGCACCGGCGAGCTTCTTCCATCGTGGCACATTCGAAACGTCGAACAATTTCGCCGTTACGGATAATTTCGACAGTGAAACCGAATTCAGCTTTGGTGATTGTCTTGATAGTCATTTCATTGTTTCTGTTAATGTTATTGTTGTTTGTCATGTCTGTATTATATACTAATTCGGTCGATTTGTCAATAGCAGTTCGGTTATTTTGTGAAGTTTTTTGCATGTTTTTTATTTCCTTATCCCCTCCCTCTCTATATATATTATCGTCTATTGGTGTGACACGTTAGGTCATTCTGAGAATCCTTTTTCAAAAAAAGCCAAAATAATCAAGTATCTATAAGTCGTTGCTGTATAAGGACTTAGGGCGCGGGGGGCGGCCCGCAGCCGGATTTTGTCAATCCCCCTACGGCGATTTATTTATTCATCTTCATCGTAATCGTGAAGCTCTCCATTCGCATCGAGCAATTCCATATCCATTGCTTCCCAATGCGCATCCCATTCAGCATCAGCCAATCGAGCTTCGGCATCAAGGATATCAAGCTCATCCTCTACAGCATCAAGCTCAAGGTTAAGCTCATCCATGTATTCCTCAGCAGCATAAAGCTCGGCATCGGATACCAGTTCCTCACTCTGAATTTGCGTGTCGAAATCATCAAATTGAAATGTCATTTTATTCTCTCTTTCGTTTTTCGTTTCGTTTAACATGCTTGCATTATATCATAATCATTGGCATTTGTCAAGAGCAATTCCCATCTTTTTCAAAGTTTTTTCAACTTATTTCTAAATGGAAATGTCACCACTAGAATAATAACAGGAACAACGACATACATAATTAGCTCATCACTCATACTGAATCCTCTCTTTTTTAACTTTAATACTTAAGTATATCATATATATCGACACTTGTCAAGTCATTTCTTCACACTATATCAAAGAAACATCAAATAACTTGGGGTAGTATTATAATCCCATTCTCTTGTAATGAATATTTAAGCATAACGCGGGGTGGTTCATACACAACCAGATCCCCTATTTCATAAAAGTGGTCGTTTGGCAAAAAATCTTCCGACTCTGTTTGCTAAAAGTGGTCGTTTGCCTAGAGTGGCCATTCTGGAGAGTTGGGAATTCTACGACCTTCCTTTAGAATCTTCCAGCGGCCCGACGAGAAGTATTTCTCTACCGTTAGCTTTTCCAGCTCGTCTTTAAGATCTTCTCTCTTTTGCCCATATTCAAGAATCTTTTGATGGTCGGCACCTTGGGCGTGCAGGGCTTTGATGCCCCTCTCCGTCTTACGAATCCCCCATTCAATTTGAGAAATCCGCGCCTTCTGCATTTTTGTTCGATGCATGGGGTGCCTCCGACCTATCATACACCACGCCACACACACCACGCCCCGGCTTCTTTATTATGCCCATTTTCTGTCGTACTTTTCTGACGGCATCTAAAGTAATCACCCTGCCCGCAATCAATGTAAGCTCATCAGCTATATCTACGTCCTTCATGGTTGCAGCATTCTCCCGAATATAGTCTTTTTCCTTCTCGCTCCATTTTATATTCATATTATCATCTCAAAAAGTGGTTGTTCGTGTATATAATATTGTATCTAAGACACATTACTTATGTTTTCAAAAACTGGAGAATATAATGAACACTGCCAGAGAGGTAGAAAATTTGCGTGGCACTGGCACTGAAGCACAGCCGAGTGGTGTTGATGTAAAATTCGTTAAATCAGAGCTAAAGGTTACAGCGTCTGAAGAGCTTGAAGAGGAAATCAGGGCTGAGCTTGAGGAAGAACAGGAAGAGAAATCCATGGCTTCCATTTTGAATAAAGGAAAAAAAAGTCAATGAAGATTAAAATAGTCTACACAGGGGACCCCACCGAGACCAAGGTGGTAAATGCAGAAACGGGAGAAGAGATAGGGGGAATCCAGAGCATTGAGGTAAGTATTGATGCTTTTGCTGGCTATGCTTCTATCATTTTACAAGACTTCTTACTAGAAGCAAACAACTTAGAGGGAGATGTTGTTGACCGAAAAGAACTTACCGGATGATGTTCATGAAATAATAGAGCGAATATCTTCACGCCTTGGACGCAAGTTCAAGTTTGGATACCATACCTTTGAGGACATGAAGCAGCAGGCGTCCTTATTTGCTTGGGAAGGAATCGAGTCGTGGGACGAAGGGAGACCCCTTGAAAATTTTCTTTGGATACATGTAAGAAACCGCCTTTATAATTTTAAAAGGAATAACTATGGTAGACCAGAGAAGCCTTGCGACAATTGCCCTTGGGCAGCGTATGTTAACTATGAATGCACCAAGTTTGACAACAAGCTAGACTGCCATCTCTACAAGGGTTGGATAGACAGGAACACAGCCAAGAGGAACCTGATGAGTTCTTATAGTACTATTTATGAGAAAGAGGGAGAGTCAAGTGCTCTGGATGATTTATTTACCCGTGATCTAATAAACCTAGTCGATCAAGAGCTACATGTTCAATTTCGAGAAGATTGGATAAGATTTTCAAATAGCCTTAGACTTCCAAAGATAAAAAGAGACCGCCTTGTGGAGGAAATTATGGTAGTCTTAAAGGAAAATGGAATTGATCCAACAGAATACTAAAGGAAACAAATATGGGTCGTAAAAGAGGAAAGCTCTCAAAGGGCGAAATGGACTACATCAGGCAGAATTGCTTTGATCTTTCTATTGAGGAAATAGCTGACTTTCTAAATCGCACCGTTGATCCTGTTAATAAGTTTATTGATAAGGAAAATCTTAAGGCGCGGAACATGACGGACGATGAGCACCTACTCGTTCATCTTCGTGGCCGTTATTATTATCACGAACTTAAAAAGCAGTTTAGTGATGGAGAGATTATCTTTTTTGAGCATCAATGGATTGATTATTTTAAACAGTTTGGAGAAGATGTAACTCATACGGAGGAAATGCAGATCCTAGAGGTTATTCGGACGGAAGTCCTTATCAATCGAGGGATGGAAGATCGCCAACAGGTTATGCAAAATATAGAACGACTCAATAAGCTTATTGACGATGAAATGAGTAAACCTGAAGCTATACAAGACACTCAGGCTATCGCAAGTTTCCAGACGCAACTTGGCGCTGCGTTCGCTTCTAAGTCTGCATACATTAATGAACATGAGAAACTTCTTACTAAGAAGGAGCGCTTGTTAAAGGACTTGAAGGGTACGAGGGAACAGCGTAAGCGAAATTCGGAAGACGCAAAGACAAACTTCTCAGCTTGGTTAAAACAACTTGACGATGCTGAGGTTCGTAAGCGTGAAGGTATAGACATGGAGATTAATAGGGTTGCTGCCGATAAGTCAATCGAAGAGATGTCAGAATATCATACCTATGAAGATGGCAGCGTAGACCAACCTTTTTTAAATGAATCTACTATAAAGGACGAGGATTAAGTTATGACAAACAAGGCAATTGTAACCGGAGCTACAGGACAAGATGGCTCTTATCTCATAGAGCTATTGCTCTCCAAGGGATATGAAGTAATCGGGCTTAAAAGAAGGAGTAGCACCTCCACGCTGGAGCGAATTGGTCACATTGACTCTGAGCAACTAAAGATAGAGGAGTTTGAGATATCTGATTCCGGTTCAGTTTATTCCGTTGTTGAACAGCACAAGCCAGACGAAATTTATAACCTAGCGGCACAGTCCCATGTGAAAACATCCTTTGACCAGCCGGACTACACCTTTCAAGTTAATACGATAGGTGTCATTAATTTCCTAGAGGGCATAAGGAGATTTTCCCCTAAGACAAAGTTTTATCAAGCGTCAACTTCGGAAATGTTTGGCAAGTCCGTAACTAAAGAGAAAAAGACTGTGTGGGGAGAGACCGAATGGGATCAATACCAAGATGAAAACACCGTGTTCCAACCACAGAGCCCTTATGCTGCTGCCAAGCTAGCTTCTCATCATTTAGTGAGAAACTACCGAGAAGGCTATGGTATCTTCGGTTCGTGCGGAATTCTTTTTAACCATGAAAGCGAAAGGAGAGGAGAGAACTTTGTAACCAGAAAAATTACCAAGTGGATTGGAGATTTTCTAAGATGGGAAGAAAGAAGCTCCAGAGGTTCTCTCGATCAGATATTTCCTAGATTCAACATTGGCGAAGACACAATAAGCATTCCCGCAGAGCGTATGTATATAGACATGAAAGCCATACCTTCATTTCCAAAACTTAGACTAGGAAACGTAGACGCCTACAGAGACTGGGGCCATGCTTCTGATTATGTGAACGCAATGTGGCTGATGTTACAACAGGACACGCCAGACGATTATGTAATCGCCACAGGAGAAACATATAGTGTTCGTGAATTCCTAAGTAAGGCTTTTGAATATGTGGGAATTTCTAACTACGAAGACTTCTTCGTTATAGACCCAGAATTTTATCGCCCGGCAGAGGTCGAATTCTTGAAAGGGCGACCAACAAAGGCTGAGAACGACCTTGGCTGGGAGAGAGAGGTTACTTTTACAGAACTTGTACACAGAATGGTAGAAAGCGACACCCATGCCGAAGAAAAGAAGAAGAGGCAGACATCGAAGGTCAAGTTCATTCCATAGCAGCAGGGACTACAAAGACCCCGCATACGCTGGCTTTAGAAAAGCGGTCAGAAAGAGAGATGGAAACAAGTGCCAATTCCCCGGCTGCGGATCTAAGACCAGACTGGAAGTTCACCACATAAAAAAATGGGCAAGCCATCCATCAATGAGGTTTGACGTTACAAACGGAATAACCCTATGTAAAAGCTGTCACCAGAGAACGAAAGGTAACGAAGAGGTTTATGAGCCGATGTTTTACAAGACATTAGAGTGGGAAGCCTTAAAAAGACTAAAAAAGAAAGATGAGTAGATTCAAGGTCATAAGAGACAGCAGAGAAAAGAAGGGCCACGGCTGGTGGTTTGAAGAAGACGCCTATTGCATAGGAACAGAGATTGCAAAGGTTGATATCGGAGACTACGCAATAGAGGGCATGGAGCACTTATTGTGTATTGAAAGGAAGGAGAGTGTGTCTGAATTTGCAGGCAATTGTGGAGAAAAGAGATTCCACAAAGAGCTTGAAAACATGTCTACATTTCCACACGCCTTTTTGTTACTTGAGTTCAACTGGACAGACATAGAAAGATACCCCCAAGGCTCAGGAATACCACAAAAAATCTGGAGGTCGCTCCGCATAAAGGGTAAATATATGCAAAGGGTGATATCGTCCATTCAGCTTGAGCATGGGGTACATGTGGTGGCTTGTGGAGACAAGAAGAGGGCAGAAGAGATGGCGTTTTTAATAATGAGGAAGGTTTATGAACTTCATAAAGAAAAGCACTAAGAACTCCATACTTAGCATCATAGAGTCTACCGACAACGCTTGGCTTGGTATTGGTGAAGAGGACATTAAAGACTTCAATAGCCCCCTCGAAGACCTAACGCCATACCAAAAAGACAATATTCACATGCATGTGCTCTCAATTATGAGAGACCCAAGATACTTTCAGTGGACAGTAAAGAAACTTCTTAATATAGAGCTGCTACCTGTCCAGACCTGCATACTCAGGGAGCTTTGGACAAGATCTTTCCCCATGTATGTGGCTAGTCGTGGCTTTGGGAAATCCTTTTTGCTGGCTGTATATTCTCTTCTAAGATGTGTCCTTGTTCCCGAAACTAAAATAGTTATAGTTGGTGCCGCCTTTCGCCAGTCTAAAGTTATTTTTGAATATATGGATACCATTTGGCGTAATGCACCAATCCTGCAAAGCATATGCTCCGACAATAGCGGCCCACGCCGAGACGTTGATAGATGCACCATGAGGGTTAACGACAGTTGGGCCATGGCAGTTCCCCTTGGGGACGGAAGCAAGATTCGAGGTTTGCGCGCCCATACAATTATTGCCGACGAATTTAATTCTATACCAACACATATCTATGAAACTGTTGTTGCTGGCTTTGCTGCCGTATCCAGCAATCCTACCCAGAATGTCAAAGACGCAGCCAAAAGAAAAAAAATGCAGGGGGAGGGCACTTGGGAAGCAGAGATGGAGGACTCTTACCAAGGTCGCCAGTCGAATCAGTCTATAGTAGCCGGAACCGCTGGCTACGACTTTGAACCCTACGCCAACTATTGGAAGAAATATAAGGCGACAATACAAACGCGGGGAGACTTCAAAAAGGTAGCCTCCATGATGGACGAAGACCCAGATGAAGTCCCGGACTACATGAAGAGGCTCGATTGGAAAAACTTTTCTGTCATACGCATGCCATACGAGCTAATCCCCGAAGGGTTTATGGATGATCAGCAAGTTGCAAGGGCTAGGGCGACCATGCACAATGGTATTTACCAAATGGAATATGGCGCTTGCTTTACATCAGATAGCCAAGGCTTCTTCAAGCGCAGCCTCATACACTCTTGCGTTGCCACAGACGAAAACTGCTCAAGGCACACTTGGGCTCCGTGGTGCCCAGAGCCATTTGATCCCTCAACTAGAGGCTCCCCAGACTCCCGGTATGTTATGGGAATTGACCCTGCTTCCGAGCAAGATAACTTTGCCCTTGTAATTTTAGAAGTTTGCCCAGAACACCAGCGGGTTATTTACGTGTGGACCACTAATAAAAAAGATTTTGCCGGAAGAAAGAGAATAGGGCTTACGCAAAGTCATGACTACTACAGCTTCTGTTCTAGAAAAATAAGAGATCTACTAAAGATATTTCCCTGCGGAAGAATAGGAATAGACTCACAAGGAGGGGGCTTTACAATAGCTGAAGGCTTAAGAGATTTAGATAAGCTTCAGCCGGGAGAAAGGCCTATTTACCCAATTATAGAAGAGGGAAAAAGCAAAGATACCGACGATCTAGCCGGAGACCACATGTTGGAGTTGGTAAACTTTGCCAAGGCCGACTGGACGGCTCAGGCAAATCACGGCATGAGAAAGGACCTAGAAGACAAAGTATTGTTGTTTCCTAGGTTCGATACTCTCAGCCTAAGCATTATGACAGAAAAAGATAAAATTTTCTTCAACGAAATTAAAGAAAAAACAGGAGAAAGCAACACCCTGAGGCTCTATGATACATTAGAGGATGTAGTAATGGAAGTAGAGGAGCTAAAAAGCGAACTAGCTACAATAGTTATATCTTCGACTCAATCAGGAAGAGAGAGATGGGACACCCCAGAAATAAAGCTTGAGACTGGGAAAAAGGGAAGAATGAGAAAAGACCGCTACAGCGCTTTGGTTATAGCTAATATGATAGCCCGCTCCGAAAGATTTATAATACCGCCACCAACATATGAAAGCATAGGTCGAGTTGCCGGACCATCCAATTCGCACACCAATTCCCAAATGTATGTAGGCCCGGAATGGACTAAGAATTTCAATCAAGCTACGTGTTTTAGAATAAACAAAAATCAATAATAAATGGTGTAATAGACAATAGGTATTGTTTTACTCTCAATACACATTGGAGAAAAAGTGGCAAAAAGAAAATACCCCCGCAGCCAAGAAACCAAATTCACAGACGCTTCGGCTTATGTGAGCTGGGATTCCGACGATCCTGAAAAAAGAGAAGCTGCAATAGCCGCCTATGGAGATGCGGTTTCTGAGTTTTCTTATGCGGGCTTGGGTTCTAGGACAAGAGATTTCTCCGATTTGACCACGCGCATTAGTGGGCGACCCGGTCTGGGCCAAGTAGACTTTGACTGGTTTCGCCCCGGTCAGGCCGTCCCAACCAAAAGCAAAGACATTATTGCCTTCGCCCGGAGCGCCTATCGCAGGATAGGACTTATTCGCAACGCAATAGACCTAATGGGCGACTTTGCTTGCCAAGGCATTCGCTTGGTTCACCAGAACCCAAGAATAGAAAAATTTTATAACGACTGGTTTAGTCGAGTCAAAGGGCCGTTCGTATCTGAGAGAATTTGCAACTTACTATTTAGAGAAGCCAACGTTCCCATAAGGATGAAGACTGCCAAGCTCAGTAAGCAAAAAAGACTAAACATGCAAAAATCCATAGCTTCTCCGGATATGCAGGCGATAATAAAAGATAAAAAATTCCAAAAGGGAGAAATTCCTTGGCAGTATCTTTTTCTTGATCCTCTTTTAATAGACCCCGTTGGGGGTGTGGTTTCTAACATGATAGGAACCCAATTCTATAAAATGAAGATACCTAACTACTTAAAGAAAGAAATTAGAAGATTACAAATTAGCAAGAAGCCAGAAGATGCTATAGTATTAAGCCAGATTCCAGAGGAGGTTATAAGGGCCTCCCAGACAAGCTCTGGAATACTTCTTCCTCCCGACAAGACCTTTATGTTTAATTACAAAAAGGATGACTGGCAAGAATGGGCCGACCCAATGACTTATGCTTGCTTTAAAGACTTGCTTTTATATGAAAAGCTTAAGCTTGCTGACCAAGCCGCCCTTGATGGGGCCATATCAAAAATTAGGGTCTGGAAACTTGGCAATCTAGAGCACAAGCTGGCACCAACTGCCGCTGCTGCCTCAGCACTTGGAGATATACTGGGGACAAATGTTGGTGGTGGCACAATGGATATTGTCTGGGGTCCTGACATTGAGCTAATAGAAACAGGAACTGATGTCCAGAGGTTTTTGGGCGAAGAAAAATACAAGCCTACCCTTATGGCTATTTATGCGTGTCTGGGCATTCCTCCAACCCTCACGGGCACCTTTGGCGCAGCAGGAACTACTAACAATTTTATATCTCTCAAAACACTAACAGAGAGACTTAATTATGCCAGAAACATTCTTTTAGAATTCTGGAACGCACAACTTAGAATGGTCCAAGAATCCATGGGTTTTAGGTTTCCAGCAGAGGTCGAATTTGACTTTATGTATCTCGACGACCCCGCATCCATGACACAGCTCATGATCAACCTTTCCGACAGGAACATCATCAGTGACGAATTCGTACAGAGAAATGTAAAGGCCAAGCCCAACGTTGAAAGAAAGCGCCTGTCCAATGAAAACAAGAGAAGGAACGCCGGTATTATGTCTGAAAAAATTAGCCCCTTCCATGCGGTTGACAAGGACTTCTCTCTTGAGAAGATTGCATTGCAAACTGGCGTAGCCACTCCCAGTGAGGTGGGCCTAGACCTTGATGACAGAAAAGACGGGGAAGAGCCCGCCCTCCAAATGCGACAGCCTAAAGAAAAGGTCGAGCCTAAAGAAAAGGTCGAGCCTAAAGAAAAACAAAAGACGCTTCCTTTTGTTGACGACCAAGAGGACAAGAACTCTCAGGGGCCCGGAAGGCCAAAGAATTCTCGTGATTTGGTCCCCAGAGAAAGAAGAACATTTAAGCCGAAACAGAAAGCAGCTATAGAGATATGGGCTCAAGATGCTCAAGAAAAAATATCTGAAGCTGTTAACTCTGAAATTCTAAAGGGCTTTGGTAAGAAAAACATGAGGAGCTTAAATAGTGACGAAACCAGACAATCAGAAATGATGAAATTTGAAATACTCTGCAACCTAGAACCGGGCGAAGACATCAGCCAAGAGTGCATTTTTGCCGCTATAAATGATAATTGTGATTCCCACATCCACGAAGAGTGCAACTCTTGGATTGATGAAGCCTCTGATCAAATTGGTAGACGCCTTGGTATCGAAGAGATTAGAAACCTAAGAGCGGCTTTCTATGCGGACCTCAAGTCATAATGTTTTATTAAACCACTTATTTGGTGTAGCTATCTTAGAGGTAATTTATATATGAGCAATATTATTATATTTGATGCTGAACGAGAAGCTGGTCTTGAGGAGCAGATAAGATCTCAAGCTTCCCTAGCATATGTATCACAGTTGTGCCCAGCGAACCCGGCAAAAAAAGGCCAAACCCTTAGCGAAGAACTTATAAAAGATATCAGGGCCACCGCCGGGGACAAAGACGGAGACGTATATAGAACGTTTTCTATTTTAGTCAGTACTTCTTGGAATAAAAACGACGATGTTTTCTCTCAGGAAGAAGTTTGGGCCGCTAAACAAACACCCACATATAAACCAGCCAACTTAGAGCATGACGAAAAGAAAATAGTTGGCGGAATTATAGGTACTTGGCCGGTTGACGAACAGCTTAAGCTGATCGATCAGGACATTAGTCTTGATAACTTACCGGACTTTTATCATCTTTTAGTTTCTTCTGTAATTTACAATCAATGGCAAGACCCGGAATATCAAGCCAGAGCAGAAGATCTCATTAATAAAATTGAAGACGGGCAGATGTTTGTCTCCATGGAATGTATTTTCAAAGGCTTTGACTATGCTGTTGTCACCCCCGACAACGAGAACCATATTGTAGCCAGAACCAATGATACAGCTTTCCTAAGCAGACATTTGCGAGCTTACGGCGGAAGCGGTCAGTATGAAGAACATAAGGTAGGTAGACTCTTAAAAAATATTACATTTTCTGGAAAAGGCTTTGTTGAAAAGCCAGCAAATCCGGACAGTATTATCTTTGACAGTGACTACTCCTTTGATTTTACTAATGCTTCCTTTACGAAAAACCTGTTTTCCAACGATAATGGTGTATCTGTTAGAGTAGGAAATTATGTATTTTCCAACACAAATCCACAGGAGAATCTTGATATGTCAAATGATATTTTGAATGATCAGGTCAAAGAGCTTAAAGAAGCCCTCGCTGCTGTTGAGGCTGAAAATAAAAGACTTACTGCAAAGGTTGCAGAAGCAAATATTGGGAAATGGGAAGATCAAGTTGCTGAATTCAAGCAGCAAGTAGAAGCCCTTTCTGCAAGTCTCAGCGAAGCCGGTGAAGAGCTTTCTGCTGCAACAACTAAGATTGAACAGTTAGAGACATCTCTAGCAACAGAATCTGAAGCGCGCAGTCAAGCAGAAGATCTGGTAGAAAAAATGGAACAAGAGAAGTCTCAAGCCGAGCGAAAAGCTCAACTTATTGAGGCTGGTCTTTCCGAAGAAGAAGCACTTGCTAAACTTGAAGTTTTTGGAAATCTTTCTCAAGAACAGTTTGAAGCTGTAGCTGAAACCATTAAGGAAGCTGCGGGAGAAAATCCGTTTAAGAAGAAAGAAGAAGAAGACGAAGAGAAAAAGGCTAAAATGAAGCGTTATGCCAAAAGTGACGACGTTGAAGCCGAAGCAGATGAGTCTGAAGAAACTAACGAAGAAGCAACAGACGCTGAAGCAGTAGACGCTGACGAAGCAGAAGTGGTTGATGAAGAAGTTTTAGAAACCGCATCCGTAGAAGAAGCTATCGACATGACAGTCGCCTCTGAGGAATCAGAGGACGAGGTTACTCATGTCCGCGCCAATCTTCGTGAGTGGGTAAATAGTTATGTTCTCAATAATGAAACAGGAGAATAAAAAAAATGGCACTTAAACCAGATAGAGTTGAACACCTCACAGACCTAAGTTTCTTCATGAATGAAACTGGAGACAGGGGCAAAATTGTGACTTTTGATGTGAGTGCAGCCGCTTCTGGCTCAGCTATGGACGATTCGAACGCCAAGGTTCGAGCACCTACGGGCACCGTTCCTGCTGACTTCCAAAAGCCCGCTGGCTTGCTTCTTAACGATGTTGTAAACCTCGATCTTACACGCCAACATATTAATTTCGCTAAGGACGAAGTCCAAAAGGGAAGTAAAGTATTGTTGCTTAAGCGAGGGACTGTTGTTACCAATAATTATTCTGGGGCACCTACCGCATCCGATATCGGGGGCACTCTTTACTTTAGTAAAGATGGTGACTTGGGCGTTGGCTATAACGGAGCCACGGCGGTTGGCAGGTTGCTGTCCATCAAAGATGCTGACGGCTATGTCAAAGTTGACATTGATGTTACTTGGTAACTTTTAAATTAACCCTAATAATTTTAGGAGATTAGAGAATGGCTAATAGAAACCTTTTCGAGCCTACTCCCGAAATGGACCAACTGCTTCGTCAGGCTGGTTCTTTGAACAGGGAAGAGTCTCTTGCCGCAACATCTGAGCTTGCAAAAGCTTTGGAACTACCTTTGCGTAAAGGCGTTATGAGCGGCAATATTTTGGATGGCATTTTTGAAGCTATCCGACTTGCACCCGGAGCAAGTACAGAATTCCCATTGGACTTCATCGCTCCCGGAACCGAAAAAGACTTCGTTGCTTACACTATTCCCAACCACGGACGTATTCCAGAACGTCACGTAGAAGGCGATTACGTCATGGTTCCGACCTATGATGTTGGTGCTTCTATTGACTATCTGTTAAAGTATGCTCGTGATGCTAGATGGGATGTTGTGGGGCGCGCAATGAGCGTTATGGAGTCTCAGTTTGTTAAGAAAATGAACGACGACGGATGGCACACGATTCTGAGTGCTGGCGTTGATCGTAATATCTTGGTATACGATAATGATGCAGCCAATGGAGAATTTTCCAAGCGACTTGTATCATTGCTGAAGACTGTTATGCGCCGAAATGGCGGAGGCAACAGCACTTCAATCAACCGAGGTCAGCTTACAGATCTATTCCTCAGCCCAGAAGGTATCGAAGATATTCGAAACTGGGGCGTTGATGAAGTAGATCCCGTTACTCGCAGAGAACTGATCACCCAAGATGGTGGATTGCTTCTTAGAATTTTCCAAGTAAACCTCCACGACTTGGATGAGCTTGGCGAAGGTCAGGAGTATCAGTCCTTTTACAGTGGCGACTTGTCCGGAAGTATGCCTTCTGGCGACAGTGAAATCGTTGTTGGTTTAGACATGCGCAGTAATGATAGCTTCGTTATGCCAATCCGGCAAGAAGTTCAGATCTTTGAAGACGATACACTTCATCGTCAACGTAGAGCTGGTCTTTACGGATGGGCAGAGCACGGCTTTGCGGTTCTCGACAACCGAAGAGTTCTGTTAGGCTCGTTCTAACACTCTTCAGTCTGTAAACATATAAGCCGCCTTTGGCGTCCGCGTGGTGCTAAGGGCGGCTTTTTTAGTAACGATAAAAGGGGACTAATATATGTCTGCGATGTCACATTATTTGGAATCAGGACTTATAGGCCACATCTTTAAGGAAATTACATTTACTTCTCCTACGGGCATATATGTAGGATTGGTTGGAAATTACAGCTCTGGCTCCCTTGAAAGCGGTCTATTTACACAGGAACTTAGTGGAGGATCATACGCTAGGGTTTCCGGAGGCCCCGGAACGTCGTACTGGGCCGCCCCCGCAAGTTCGGGCCAAACGAACAACTTCCAAGAACTTGCATTCCCTAAGGCTACTTCTGATTGGGGATATGTTTCTGGCGTCTTCATAGCTGACGCAGGGGGAGCAGAGGGGAACATACTTCTTTACGGACAGCTAACTACAGCCAAGAACGTTACTAATGGAGACACTTTCTCGTTTGCCAGCGGCGATCTTGATATATTCTTTAAATAGGGGAAAGTTAGTTAGGCATGTTTGTAGTAAAAGATAGAGTAAAGCAGGGCACAACAACCAATGGAACTGGGAACGTAACCCTCAGTAGCTCCTTTGGGGGCTTTCAGGACTTTTCTGTTCTTGGAAACGGCTCGCAAACCTTCTACGCAATAGAAGAATCAACCAACTGGGAAGTTGGCATAGGAACTTATAGCTCAAACACCTTAACTAGAGATACGGTTCTCGCAAGCGCAAGTGGTGATGGCAACCCCATATATCTTTCCGGGGCAGCCACTGTTTTCTTAACTTACCCAGCAAGTGGCGCTGTCTTTACTACTGGAAATATAGCTTCTCTTACGGGGATAAATGTAGGGGCCTCTGGTATTACTGTTACCGCTGGTGGTGATATAAACTTAGACGAAGACCAAAGAATATATTTTGAATCAGATAAAGGGACTTGGATTGAAACAGATTCTGCTAATAGATTAAGATCTGTTGTTGGTGGCAAACAAATGTTCTTGTTGGATCAAGACACCGGTGATAGAGCGATATTTGGTTTTGGCACTAAGGTTGGAATAAACATAGGTAACAATACGACACCAGCTTACAATTTACATGTATCAGGTGTTGGTAACTTTAGTAGTGGTGTTCGAGTCAGCGGAATCACGTTTCTTGAAGACGGCGGCAATGAGCAGAGGATTGCCTATACCCCCATAAGCGGTGCAAAGATAGACTCCAATGCAACGCGCATTTCGACCATCGAATCTACGGGAGTTGCGTTAAGCGGATCT
>CEPX01048340.1_pt1 | contig 15091 bp, 18 predicted proteins | sample 361361 | NCBI WGS metagenome assembly CEPX01 (sample SAMEA2619974, study PRJEB7988) | marine metagenome | biome: marine biome (ENVO:00000447); feature: mesopelagic zone (ENVO:00000213) & marine oxygen minimum zone (ENVO:01000065); material: "saline water (ENVO:00002010), including plankton... | reverse complement strand
CATCTCCTAATGCTGTTGTGAATATATTTAGCTTAACTGGCGGTATGGTAAAAGTTAGTGCTGGTTCTGGAGGTGGTGCTGGGGGTGGAGGTAGTACAGATGCAAACGATGGTGATGGAGGCAATGGAGGAAGAGGAGGAGGAGGATTCGGATTACTTTGTAGTGGAGCCTTTAATTTCGCTGCTACTGGAGTTATTAACGTTAGTGGAGCGGATGGTAGTAATGGACAGGACAATCAGGTTGCTAATCGTGCTGGAGGTGGTGCTGGAGGTGGAGGAGCTTCTGGGTCAATATTTATAGCTTATCATTCCTTAACTGCTGATTCTGGAACTTATACAATGGCAGGAGGCAATGGAGGCGATGGGGGTGATGGAGATACTATTGGTGGTCCAGGGGGGGGCGCAGCAGGCACTGGAGGGAATAATAGACAAATAGGAGGAGCGGGAGGAGGAGGAGGTGCAGCTGGCGGAGCTGGTACAGCAGGGAGTAATGGCGCAGCAGGGAATGGAACTGCAGGCACAGGAGGATCAGCGGGAGGAGGAGTGGGCAATGGCGGAGGCGGAGGCGGAGGCGGAGCTGGAGGAGATAAGATAGTTCTTGCACTTAATCAAATGTTTTAAAATATAACTAACTAACTATGGCAAGATTTATAGACACTGGGATATTAAGTACCTTTATGACTGATTTTAACAAAGAGACTAAAAAAGATTTTGATCATCAGATTGATTTAGTAAATATTGCTAAGGATGAACTTGCAAAAGGTAATATCCCTCAAGCTCAATATGATGGGATTGTTGCTGAAGCAGAAAGATTTATTAAGGGATTGAAGTTAGAAGGTGCTTTAGATCCTTCCAGGACTACATTATCAACCTCTGAGATAGCTCAGGATGTTTATGATATGTACAATAATTATTACTTAGCTCAAATTGAGAGTACTTTTGGTAATACTTTAGGATATGAAACAATCCAAACCCCCGCAGACTCACCCGAATATCAATCTGCTACTTCTGCCGCTACCGCGAGCATAGGTGGTGGTGAGGCCATAGCAAAAGATGTTTCAAATAAAATATTTGAAGTTGAAATTCCTGGCAGAGGGACAGTAGAGTACACAGGTGCAGAGATCGAAGCTATGATTAAAGCTGAAGCTCAGCCTAATTTAAGCGCCATCCAAACTTATTATGGAAACGATGAACAAGGATCTGAAGCTTATGGCACAGCAATTGAGGCATGGAGAAACCAGACTACGGTAAATTTAATTGAAGTAACTGATACACAAACAGGAGAGACTTTATTGGCTGATGCAGATGCTGTTGATTTTGGAGATAGATATGAGCCGGTTACGGAAGCTGTTGCGGATGCTACAGTTCCAGCCGTTGAAGATGTCACAGATGGTACAGCAGATCCGTCTGCCGCTGTAGAGGGGGAGATTGTAGAGGATACTTCAGCTGCTGATTTGGCTGCGTCAAAAGAACAAGCGATTGCTGATTTGCAATTTGCTTTTGATAATGGGGTGATAGGATATGATGAATTTGTACTTTATTCAGATGTCGTAAACGCTTGGGAGGCTGGTGCAGAAGTTGATTTTGGTCCTATTTTGGAGACCTTTGATGATCTTAAAGCTAACACTATTGACCCTTATTATGCTCAACAAATTGAAATTGCTACAGCGCAGGTTACTGCCGCGCAAGAATATATGGCTGCACAACGTGAACTTCAGCTTGATTCTGAGAATATTAATGCACAAGAAAGAGTCAGGAGCGCTAAGGCTAGCTTTGAATCTGCTGGGCTAACATTTACTGGAGAGGCAGCAAGGCAATTAGGAGCAGAAAGTGCTTTTGCCACTGATGCTGAGAATCCATTATTGCAATTACAATCATTAGGAGAAGGGTTAATCCCAGAGACAAGTTCGTTGATTGCCTCTTCTTCTTTGGCTGAATACGAAGAGAGCTTAAGATCATTAGGCGAGCAAGCAGAATTAGTTATTGGCACAGAAGCTACTACTGGATTAGGATTGGGTACATTGGGGACATCAGAAGCTATTGTTGGATCTATTGCTGAAGCACAAGATCTTCTTGAGAAGCAAACTTTAAGTAGTTTGTTTACCCAATCTGTTACGAATGAATCTCAAGGTCAGTTTATAAACTTATTATCTTAATCTTTTCATTATGGCATTATCAGTCGATGAGTTAGTAGAATACGCACAGGGGCGTACCGATTTAGAAGATACACAAAAAAATCCAGAATGGGGTGCTGCTCCATTAGAAGATAGGCAAGCAGCCTGGAGTATTATTCAGCAAAGCAATGTTGATGCAGGCCTGGATCCTACTACTGGTCAAGCGATAGAACCTGCTGCAGCAGCAGATTTCCAAGCAGCAGCTAGTGCCCAAGGAGTAAGTATCGCAGATGCAGATATTGAGGCTTTAACTTTATTAGCCCAGTCTGTGTGGACTCAAGCGGAACAAGATGCCTTAGGGTTGTCAGATGTTTTCGCGAGCTTAAGTGCTGCTGGTGGCGATGTAGATATTGCTGATGCACAATTATCAGCTACTACTCGACCTACAAGTGGTAGTTTTAATGTTTTACAAGGTGCATTACAGACTGTTTCTGGTGTAGGGAGTCAAGAAGCTGGTACGAGTGATTTATTTGCAGCAGCAGGATTGTCAGAGACAGTCCCATCTCTTTTAACTTCTTTAAATCAAACGAGTAGTGAAATGCAGGCTGTTTATGATAAATATAAATTCACTGTTGGGCAGGTAGCTCAAGCACAAGTAGATACTTTTAACGCAGCTTTGAATGCTTATGAGATTGAACTTAATAGTTATAATCAACAATTAGATAGGATTACTACCACAATGAATAGTATGGTAAGCCACGAAAGGAATATCGAATTAACCTTATTGGATGATAAATTGGCCAAAGAGCGTATGTTGTTAGAAGCTGGCTTAGAAGCTGGCGCTGCTGGAACTGAGCCAGGTAGTTTAATTTTCAATTTATTAGGTGGTTCGAGTATTACTGGGTCTTTTACTGGGGCTAGTTTGCCAGCGGTTTCCACAACCACTACTTCCGCATTAGGATCTGGGATAGTCACAGCTTACGGATCTGATATCTGGAAAGCAGGATTGGATTTTGTAATTGAGGGTGGTCATGGAGCGCAGATTGTAGCCCCTACTGGAGGCACTGTTATAGCGATAGATGATGGTCATGGAGCTGGAGAAGCTAATAGTTTCGGTAATCAGATTAAGGTTAGGTTTGATGATGGACAAGAGGTATGGTTTTCTCATTTAGATGCAATTAATCTAGTTGAAGGAGATTCATTCACTACTGGATCGGTATTGGGTACTCAGGGGAATACAGGTACGACTTTAAGTACTAGAGGCACCCCAGGTCCAGGAAATGATTTTGGAACGCATGTGGATATCACAATGCCTAATCCTGCTGGAGGGTTCTATAGCGCTGAAGAAGTTGCTAATTATATGGGATTTGGACAAGAGTCATCTCCAGAGACTGTTTCTACGTTGAATAATCTTCTTTCTGCATTCCAGAATAGTGAATTGAAATTGGAGCCAGAATTACAAGATTTTATCACTTCTGGTGTTGCCACTGGAACTTTTACGGTAGAGGAAGCAATTGAGGATTTTATGACTGATAATTCCCCTGAATCTGTTAAAATTAATTACGCTCAAGATATTGAACAATTAGCTGCGGCTATTAATCTGGATGACACAAACGTATCAGATGCTATTGATGTTCTTAATCAAGCTGGATATGGTCAAGATCATTATGCTAGCTTGAAAGCATTGGGAAGTATTTCAGAAGATAAGCTTTATGAATATTATTTTGAAGATGCTTTTGCTGATTTCGCTGCTGCTCAAGGTATTACGAGTGGCTTCGATGAATTTGATTTAGCTGTTAAGAATTTCTTTGGGAATTTCTGGGCTAATATAAGAGGGAATGAGTTCCAAGAGTTTACAGCTGTAATGACACCTACTAAGTTGCGTGATTTCTCAGATATCATTGCTGCTGAATTCCCTGACAGGAGTCAATTCCAGATTGATAAAGATATTGAGGAAATGTTTGGTATTAAAATTTAATAATTATTAATGGTAAAATTTGATCAAAATCCTTTAGTCAATAGGGCCCAACAACAAACGATGGAATATCGTTTATCTGAGGTTCCTGGTGTGAGTACGAGTGTAGGTGCCGCCCTTGGCTCTAGTTTAAGAGAAAGTGGGGAAAGTTTTGTTGCAGGGATAAGGACCGCTGGTGAGGCTGCTGGGACATTGATAGATATAGGATTAACTGAGAGGGCAATGACTCAACAGGAAGGTGAGACTTCGTTAGTTGATTTAGATTTTCAATCGAAATATGCAGGTTTGAACGTAGAGGAACGTAGCCAATTGGCTCAAACTGCTACTGCGGAATTAGCAGGAGGTACCTTGAAGGCATTAACCTTTGGGGGATTTGCTCATATTATTGCTGGATTTGATTTCATCAACGCTGTTGACGAGAAGAATAAAAGCAAATTGACACCCTTTTTATCTGCCATGAATACTTATATAGAATTTTTGGGATCTGCTGGACGCACGCCATTAAACAGAGAAGAATATGATGAATTGACACAAACCACTGTAGGCAGATGGGCTGCCAAGGTGAATGATTTGACAATCGGAAAACTACTTGGTGGTGATACGATAGAGGAGATAAGAGCTGAGGATAGTGTTATTGGTTTAGCGACAAGTAAACTGGGCTTTGAGATTGATGATTTCTTCTTGAAGACTGTAACTGAAGATATTCTAAATGAGGTATTACCAACTTTGGCTATCGTTGCTGGATTTAAGGCCGCGGAATTACCTATTAAATTAGATAAGGCAAAAGTTAGGGAAAGATTTAGAGATCGTACATCTGGTAGCGATACTACTAGGAAATTAACAGAGAGGAAAAGAATGGATGCTCAGGCTGAATTCCGTGATACAGATTTGACAATGGAGGTAATAAGTAAATTAGATGAAGCTTCCAAGAAGGGTGACAGGAAAGCGTTTGATGATATTGCCCATGAGAATCCTGCTATTTATGAAAAATATGTAACTTTAAGAAAGAAGTCAGAAGGGATTAGCCAGGATTTCAAAATCTTCTTAGAGAAGATAGAAAAGGGTGAAGTACCTTCTTATGCTGAAAGGAGAAGTTTCACAGCTAAAATATCTGAAGCATTTACTGGTGGAAGTAAATTCAAGGTCCTAAATGATCTTACAAGGATGATTAAAAATTCAAGTACTAAAGCAGAATATTTCCCAGAGGTGATGAGAGAACTTACGACTACTGCCATGGCTCATCCTAAATTTATGAGTGAAATGGGATTAGGTAAATTCACCCAATTAAAAGGTAAAGCTCCTAAGACTTTTGAGGAGCCTGGTAAATTCGCTCAGTTAAAAGGAGCAGAGGTTCCTAAGAGACCTACTGCTGAGGCTGCTGAATTTAAGGCAAAAGAATTAGATGTTAAGCGTGAAGGGTTACTTAAGGAGCGTGAAGCTTTAATAGAGAAGAAAACTCCAGAATCACAAAAGAGATTGGTGGAAATAGATAAAGAGATAGCAGGCTTAAAGCGTAGGGAGATTGCCACAGGTGTAGAATTAGCTGAACCTACTTCTAAAGCTGTTGCCAAGGTGAAAGAGGGGAAAGATTTGACAAAGCAAGAATTTGACAATGTTAATAATCAGAGAGCTGTAGTAGAAGAAATGAAGAGGCAGGAGATTAAAGAATTTGAAGATTTCATAAAAGAGGAGGCAGTTAAGGAAACTGAGATACCTGAAAAATTAAGAAAGAAATATATAGATGATCCTAGGCCAGCATTCCATATGTTGGATAAATTATGGTCACCATTAAATGTATTAGTAGAAAAGGTTTTTGATAAAAAAACTGGTGATAAAGCGATAGAAATTGCTAAATCATGGGCTTTAAAAGAACAAAAAGTTACTGAAACTTATTCTGAAATGTGGAATGAATTAGGAATTATGTTGGAATTCTCAAGAAAAGATTATATGTTTTCTCAGGCCAAATTACTAGAACAATCTGGTAAAATTTTCAAAGCATTAGATACTGGCAAAATAGATGCTTTGCCAAAGGAGTTGAAGCCGATGGCAAATAAGTTGAAATCAAAATTCAGTGAATTTAGAAAGGATATTGTATCACATGAGAAATCAATGATTAATTACAGGGAAGGGTTAAGCAAGAAGGCAGAGAGAAGGATAAAAGAGATAAATGAAGCGTTATTAACAATGGAGGAATCCGCTGCTAGTGCTAATGTATTGAGATCACAAAGGAATTCATGGGAGAAATATATCGAGGACGCTGATTTTGCTAATTTCAAATCAAGAGATGTAATAGAAAGGCTGGATAAGGGAATAGAGAACTACGTACCACATTTGGTTGATCCTATTTATATTGATTTCGTTAAAGAGCATTTCCCTGAATTATATGATCAGATGCAAGCCGGAGCATTACGCATGGATAATAGATTCTTAAAAGAGAGAAAGGATTTCCCATTCATAATGGAAGATGCAGTTTCCGCAGCTCATTTTTACGAAAGGACAATTAGCAAGAAGTTAATTTATGAGAAAACTGCCGAAGATATAAGGTTTAATACCTTTGAAAATGGGTACCATGACTTAACATTAAAGGGTAAATTCACTAATGATTATATTGATCAGGTAATTAATGAAAAACGCAGAGGAAGGGAGGCTTATCTTCCATTAGCCGAGAAAGCAGTGGGAACTATTTATGGAGCTTTCGATAGTCTGAAAAGAAATCTCAATAGTGATATGAAATTACTTTCCAAGATTTTAGAAAGGAAAATAGAGATACCTGATGATGCGGTTAATTTCATTAAGGAGAACGCACTCAAACCTGAAGAGATTAAAATAGAAACTGTGGGGAATAAAAATATTCTCACTGTCAATACCATTAAAGCTGATTATTTATTCTTTGATAGGTTTATTACAGGTTTGAAAAAGACAGGTTATGCTGGGACTATTGGTTTAAGCGCGCGTACTTCTACTCTTAACCTTGCTACGCAGCCGATGTTGTCACTTGCTTATTCTGGTCTTGGACCCATAGAGGGATTCAAGATTATGATGGAAGGATACCAGAAGGCATTTAAGGCGTGGGGCACTGGAGATGTTGGCAAGAAGATGCGACAAGAGATGAGAGATACCGGTATGTCGTTATCTAGTGATAGATTGGCTTCACCTGAACGTGGAGCTACAACTAAAACTAGAGGAGTTTTCCATAAGGCTCTAGATGCCACCTTAGTTAATATGACTTACACTGAATATATCGCTCGTTATGTAGCTGGATACGTTGGTCAAAAAGCATTTGAGGCAGGTAAAATAAGCAAAGCAGAATATGGTAAAAGCGTGACTATTAATGGGCAAAAACTATCTAAAAGCTGGGCTGATACTTTTAACTTTCAATATACCCCTGAACACATGAGCATGCTTGCTGGAAGTCCGATAGGTAGAGTTGTTTTCTTCTTGAATACCTTCGCGGTTAAGAATGCTGAATTGCATGTTAGATTATTGAAGAAGGCTGAATTTAGAGATTGGTTAAAGAAATCAGAGGAAATCGTTAACAATCCGAAACTTGATACTACTAAGAAATTGGAGAATATCATTAGGGAATATGGTAAGAATAAGGAGAGAATCGGCTTAGGCAAAGAGGCAGCTTATGGATTAGGTTTAGCAATGGTGATGGGTCAGATATTTGATATTGATTGGAATGAATTCATGTTCCAAGTTTCTGATATGTCAATTTCCAATCCAATGACAAATCTTCTCTTCGGTGCTGGAGGTTGGAATCAGGATTTAATAGATAAAATGAAACCATTTGTTCCGCTCAGATCAGGTGTTAGGTCAATAGACAAGACATTGGGTACGGATATCTTATCTGATTACAGAGACTACGGTAACGTGCCACAAATTGAAGATATTCTTAACCAGTAAGTATGTCAGAGCCCACCAATGCAGTTATCTTGGAGCGCTTAAATAATCTTATTGATGCTAATGAACAAGCTCATAAAGATACCAATACCCATTTAAAAGAACTTAATGGACGCGTGGAAAAACATTCTAAATGGCTTACAAAACATGGAGATGCTGTGCCTAAAAATACTAAGGCTAGACAAAGCTTAAAACTGTATTGGTTAAGTGGTGTTATGGTGGCTGGAGGAGTAGGAGGTGCAGCTGGCGGAGAAGTAAAAGCTTTACTTGATGTTTTATTGAGCATGTTTGCTGGCACTTAATTTTTTATGGTATAATCCTTTTATCATGAACCATGTCTATAAACAGGATGGCGGGACCTGCGTGGCTATGGCTCTTTGTAATGGGATAGAAGATCAATTAGGATTAGTGGTTCCCAAGGAAGAGATTGAGAAATACTTTAAGGAACATTTCCATAAAGGACTAGATGGGGTGAGATTACCCAAAATGCTTCAGAGGATGAAGGTAGATCCCTTGTATGGAGTAAAAGTTAAGAGTTATAAATGCTTATACAATTCACGGAAGAAGAAAGAATTATTTAGTTCAATAGTAAGGACTCCGCTTCATAAGAAGGAAGGAGCAATTATTATGAATATGAAAATTAGAAACAGGAAGAAGGGAGAGAAGAAGATTGAAATAGATAAGGATGGATTTTATAAGCCTAGAACTGATAGAAATGTAAGGAGTCACCATGCTATGTATATTGCTAGGACTGCTAGAGTGGGGATGCTTTCTCTTAGAACTTTCTTTGTAGTAGAGAATTCTTGGGGGACTGATTGGGGAAGAGATGGATGTTTTTATATGACTTTCCCAGTGATGAGAACAGAAGCTCAATCTATTTATTTAGTCAACTTTGAATTATGATATTACATCCGTTAGAGAACAAACCAATCTTCAAAGGTGGATGGTCTCAGAAGAGACCTAAGATAACTCAAGGCTTTGGAGGCAACGAACATATCTACAAGCAATTTGGAATGAAAGGCCACAACGGTAGAGACTATGGCGTGCCAGTGGGTACAGCAGTGTTTGCTAGCTTTGATGGAAAAGTTAAAGTGAAGGACTCTAAAAAGGAAGGATACGGATTACATATCAAGCTACGCAGCTCATATCGCGCAAGAGAGGTTGTTTTAGGCCATCTAAGCAAAGTTATAGTAAAAGATGGGGCTGAGGTCCACTTAGGCGATTTGATTGGCTATACAGGGAACACAGGATTTAGTACTGGGCCTCACTTGCACATGGGTCTTAGATATTTAATTCCTCAAAGTGGAGATGTATTTAAGTGGGAAGTATTAGATCACGACAATGGATACTATGGTTATGTAGATCATGGTCCATTTACAATTACGTTCAAAGGGACTGAAGAAGATTATTCTTTGTCCCCAAATCATTAACCCCATTAACATGGAATCATTAGTAGAACTAGGCGCATTAGTATTTGGACTTACAGAAGTCCTTAAAGGCTTTTGCCCAGAGAAACATCGTAAGGTAGTAGCTCCACTTTTAGCAGTAGTGCTAGGTGGCTTAGCTAATGTATATCTATTAGGATACTCTCCAGAAGCTCTGGTGCTAGGACTTACATATGGTCTAGCTGCTGCTGGATTATACAATGTAGCAAAAAAGTAAACTGAAAGTTTTACTCAAGCTTTCCTTAGAAATAACATTATGGATACTTAAGCTTATTTGCTTAACATTTGGTGTATGGCTTATTGTGAAGGGGCTTGTGGATGTGCTTGCAGCCTTGGGAATTTCGCAGTTTTAATTGGAGCAGCCTCTATTATAGTGCTGATATGGCTTATCAGTACATATTAGAGTATAATTAAGACATGGCTAAAAACATTGAAGTACATCCGTTATACGTATCAGATCATGTGTTGGATCTGATAAACAGTGGTATGATTGTAAAGCGTAAATATCCAGATGGATGGCAAAGCTTGATCATACCAAGTACTTTTAATACAGACTATTTCCATCCGGAAAAGTCCAAATTATTGACTCACAAATAAATACCTGTTATGATATTGTATCAGCAGGTATGAATAAAAAGCTGAGGAGCCAATGTAATCTAAACCTCCTCATAGCGATTACCGGAGATATGAGTGGTTTACTGGGATATACCGTAATGGGCATCCTGGTTTCCTAGTATTAAGGTAGTAAATTACCTTCATCATCGTTGTCTATTTCTACTTCCTCCTCTTCTATCTCCTCTTCTTCGAAGTATTCATCCTTGATCTTGGCTGCGCATTCCTCACAGACTATTTGAGAATGATGTTCATCGTTAGTCTCAATAGTAGCTAAATGGAAACGATAAACTGGACCAACTATAGACTTCTCATTAGTAGGGGAAGTACATTGATCACATGTATATGTTATGTCAGTTTCTTGGGTCATTTTTTAGGAATTTTCTTAGCTACTTTCTTAGTTGTTTTAGGTTTCTTTGGATTATCTATTTCTTTTAATTTCTCTTCTAGTCTTTCTTTCTTCATCATTTCTAAATGTTCCATCGCACCGTATGTTCGCTCTATTGCAATTTCAAATTCTTTTTTCTGAGTATTTACCTTATTCAGTCCCTGAGATAATTGTGCTCCTCTTGTTCTTAATTTAATGATTTCTTTATCTATCATTGGGATATCCATGGATACGAGGGTTATGGTTAATTATATTATAATTGTACACAATTTTCCGCTAATTGTCCACATCCTTCTTCCAAGGAGGAGTTCCTTTGTCTTGCATATATTCGTCTAGGAGCCCAACCCAGCCAAGGGCCACTTGTCCATAATCGAATGTATCAGCGCTAGTGGCTATGACATTTATATGAGCCTTGTCATCTTCTTTAAGATAAAAAGCACAAAAGAATGTTTTCCCTTGATTTTCAAAATGATCTCTTAATTGATCTAATGCCTTATTGATTATTTCTGTATCGTCTATTAAGTTTTTTGGTTAATTATTTCAAATAATTCTTTTGCATAGATGTAAGGCTCCTTTTTGAAGTGTGCTCTATCATGCTCATCCCTGGTTAAAGCTATTAAGTTTTCAATTACATCCTTCCCTCCTTGTGATTTGAATTTAACGTGATGGATATCTACTGCTAGCTTCCCTGACATCTCACTAGGGATGAAATCTCCCTCTACATACCCAAAGTGCCGCATATAGAGTTTCACATGTTTCTTCATAGTACATGAATTTCTACTCCAGGATTCTCTTTATCATATTCATAAGGGAGGAATACAGGGATAAGTTCATCTGCTGAATCATCTTCAAGCCATCCATATTTCACCATTTCATCTTGAACTGTTTGGAGGGGATTTACATAGTCAAATTTGTGCCTTGATTTGCGTATGAACTTGAATCCTATTTTATGCGGTTTCTCTCCTAACTGATCTATGAATTCTTTTTTGAATATATTCCAGTAGTCCTTTGTTTCTTTACGCCATTTTTGTGTAGCCTTGGAGGATACAAGGAATTTCCCTGTCCATACCTTACTATTCTTTGAGCTTGGTACATTGGTTGGTATGAATATCATTTAGATAGGTTAGGAATCTTTTCCAAAGCATTTCTGGATGGGAGTGACGGAAGTAAAGATACCTCGCGAAAATTACCCCGGTTTTTCGAGTTAAAGGCACTCGGCAACCTGATAGATGACGATTTAGCAGCTCGCGCAAGTAATCATCCGTGGTTTATCCATGGTTAAAGGAGGGTTAAGAATAATGAGGCCATTTCATTTTAGAAATAAGATCTAGGACTGCTGAATCATCTTTGTCTTGCAACAGTTCTTTGATAGCATTGATGTGATAATCTAATTGCTTTTCTATTGAGAGTGTAGGAGGTTTTACTTCAGGCATATTATTTAGTTAATAATATAGAGCCGATGATTATTTTTTCAATTAGAGACATATTGAGGGAGGGTAATTATGGACTATCTTCAGGTGGTTCATTTAGAAAGTCATCAAATTTCTCTTTAGAAGGAGGATCTTCAAGCTTACTTATTCTCTCCATTAGAAGGACTACATCTTTCTGAAGAGTGGCTAATGATTCCTTGAGTTCTGAAATAGCAGATAGGGCAGCAGCAGTAGGTTTTTGGGCTTCGAACTTCTTATAAGTCTTGCCTTCATACTCCTCATCAAAGAGGCGTACTTCAACTTCGTCACCAACTTGCCAAGTTTTAGTGATGTCGTTACCGAAACCGTTTATGAACAAATCACCTAATTTCTCAACCTTAATCGAACAACGTGTATACGGCTTCCCGTTTTTTGATATTTTATCCTCATTTCGGACAAAAGTAAGTGTGTGTTTTTCCATTTTATTGGGGTTAATATATTGGTAAGTTATTATTGTGCCACTCGATGTGATGTGTGTGGCATAGCCATTGTATCATCTTGGGCTTATTGTAGTCAGAGTGATGCGCGTGGGCCTTCTCATTGCCGCATTTTTCGCATGGCTGCCGCGCAAGTCGTCCCTTTAGAATCGCCATCCCTATAAGCTTTCTGGCGCGATATCTTTTTCTGTGTTTATTGTTGTGCTTTTTAAGGCGAAGCCCTTGTAATTTTTTCCCGTGTTCGGTCCTAGCGTACTTATATGCAGCAGCCCTCTTCACCTTCCGACCATTAGGTGTTTTTTGATATTCAATTACGCTTTCTTTTTCACAGCTTTTGCACCAACTTCGGAGGCCATCTTTCGCACTTTTACGAGGGTAAAATTCAAGGGAAGCCTTTTCGGACAAGCACTTCCTACATACTTTCATTTGAAAGGGGTTAGGGTTTAAAATTACTTAAAGCTGTTTTTAAAATAGACATAAAATAAAAATGATCTTCAAAGTCTCCTTCTCTATCAATCTGACTATTTCCTTCGTACGAGTCTTCTATTATCTCTAATAGAGTCTCGCATTGTTTTATGTCTAGCATTAGTTTTATAGGCATACAAAAGGGGGTTCAAAATATAATATGTTAGCGCCAGGTTGTATAACCATCAGTTTTCTCCTTTATAAGAGCTATTTCTTCAGGAGAGTACCCTAATTGGGTACCTTCTCTTTCTACGATTAGGTCTTTGTATGGGCTGTATAGCACCTGCCATTCTCCTAAAACCTTATGTCCATTACGAGCTTTAGAAATATCTGACCTAGAAATTGTTTTCCAATCAATTTCTTCGAGAGGAAATTTATAAATATAATCTGATGGGGGCTCTTCTCCTCTTTGGATGTAATCATAGATGTCAGCCCAGCGTTTGTACGTATCCATTATATCAAATTCTATGTCATTACACTTAAATTTAGTTCCTGACCTCTGGAGTAGATACTGAAACGGCTTACCGGTTCCTCGGTTGATATAGAATAATAATCCTTCATTGGTGTCGGTAGCATCCATATAAACAGCTAATTGCTTTAGATAACTCTCTCTTGGTTTACCAGCTAACAAGTCACGTTCTTGCCAATCACCGTAAAATGTTTTAATTTCGCAAACCATATCGTGCCCCATGTAATCAAGAACAGCATCCATGTAACCAGAAATAGGGATTCCGTTACGTTCTATTTCTATTCTGGTTTGATTTTCCTCTGAGCTAAGCAAGATGCCCATATCAGCGAACATATTTACATAAGCTTGCTCAATTAGTTTTGCTGACTGGAACATCATCAGCTTCTCTCCTGTTATAGGATTGGTAGGAGGTGTCCCCATCCATTTATGATAGATGTCAAAAGCGTTAGCTTCTGATTCAGTAGGCCAAAAGGAGGTTTTCTCCCTTTCTCTCTCATTATCGTCTAAGAGGTGCTTACTGATTAAATTAATTAGATGTGACATAAGTGTGTGGTTAATATAATTTGATCTTAATGAAATTAAATGGAAAAGTCAATAGCATTTATATCATTTTCATCTTTTCCTTCTCCACTGACAGGATAGAACGTATGGATTCGTGCATTAATTTCAGCGCTATTAGCTTAGCATCCACTTGTAGGAATTTTGTCCGCGCATTAAATAACCCCTCTCTATGTTTTACCCATCCTTTAGAGCAGCGCGCTAAGCGTTCAAGTTTAGCCTCTGATGTTTTAGAAGAGGCGCGCACATCTTCTTCCATCATCATGGAAGCAAGTATATCTTTAGATAGGTCCTTGATATTTTCATATTCTCCTTTAGCTATAGCATGCTCTTCTCCTAAAGTTTCTACACTAGAAGCTAATTTATATAATTGTGATTCAAGTTTACTTATCTCCATTTTCTAAGGTTAATTGATGAGATGCTTCAATGTATTTATTGAGCTTTAATATAAGAGAGCCAAAGGCCATTCCTACCATAGGACGTATTTGATCTGAAATCTTATTGGCTGGCCAACGGTCAAGTTCATTCTCAAGCTTAGAGATAATATCCCATAATGACTTACCATCTTCTGATCGTTCTACTTCTTGAAGGGCAAGATCAGCTTCAGAGGGAGCGATACGCCTCATATATGCTATAACATCCGTAGCAGACATATCACTATAATCTTTTCCTAAAATTTCGTTAGTTTTGTTCGGCGCCCTTCTTAACGCTCTACCTATTTCTCTTATGCTGTCCCTATTAACAATTTCTCCTAAAAGGATTTTATCCTTTATTTCTTCTCGGAATTCTCTAGGGGCATATTTTACAGATGCTAATTTATCGGCAGTGATTTCTCCCTTTTTAATAGCTTGGATAATTTCCTTCTTTTCTTCTAAGATAGATAATTTAGTTGTGATCCAACCTGTAGATTTGCCTAACATTTCTGATAATTCAGCTATATGCTTCTTGTTAGGTCTGCCTCTTTTTTTCAGCGGCTGAAATAAATCACTATCTAATAATTTCTCAAGAGATTTGGCTATGTCATAATCATTCATTCCTGAATGGCAGATATTCTCACTTAATTGTCGAAAAAATCTTTTTCGAGGATCAAGTTTAAGGATTTTACATGGGACTTCAGTGAGGCCTGCTATCTTAGCTGCTTTCCAACGTTGCTCACCGGTAATGATCATGTAATCTTCATCTACTTCAATGAAATTAATCATTCCAGCATGCTTGATATTTTTAGCCATGCCTTTAATCTGTTCTTCATTGAATTGC
>CEPX01174676.1_pt1 | contig 15092 bp, 11 predicted proteins | sample 361361 | NCBI WGS metagenome assembly CEPX01 (sample SAMEA2619974, study PRJEB7988) | marine metagenome | biome: marine biome (ENVO:00000447); feature: mesopelagic zone (ENVO:00000213) & marine oxygen minimum zone (ENVO:01000065); material: "saline water (ENVO:00002010), including plankton... | reverse complement strand
GAAATATTTTCTGAAGATGAACAATTAGTGAATTATCTAAGTTTCTACAGTTTCTTAAAACACATTCTAAAACTACCTAATTATAAGAAAAGAGAAGAATACAGACGTCATGTCACATACATCGTTGATCTAGACAAATCCACCTCTGAAATAAAAATTGATACTCTAGTTAATAGTGAAAAATATATCCACAGATTTTTTAATTACGCAAGAGCCAGTCTTCTTGGTAAACCGGTAGAAGCAGAAATTTAATCGTTACTCTCTGACAATTACCTCATTACACTATTGCTTATTCGGAACTTTCTTCGCTTCGTTCGGAAAGTTTCATAATTGCTTCTGCTAAATCTCCCTCGGCTTCTTCAATTGCTTCTTTGGCCTTCTCTTCAGAAACACCTGCTTGCTCCATCACAGTCTTAACATCGTCGTCAGAAATATCAGGTGCAGTGCTATGTTCTTGCTCATGTACCTCTCCTGAAATCTGAAAAGTTTCCTGGCCCATCATATTAACCTTAGCTACTGAAGGATTTCTAATAACAAAATCCTTGCCTTCAGAACGGATAATAACTTCTGTAGCCGGGATATCAACTTGCTGCACTCCCATCTGCTTCATCATAGCGGCGACCTTACGCGGGTTCATTCCAGGTATCATAAAAGATCTCCAATTGTGGTGGTATATAAACTTTGCTTATTTTTTTGATTTGATCCACTGGACACACGGACAAGTCCTGAAAACAAATATAAATTAGAACTTCTATTTTTCTTTAAAGGTAGTCAGCTTCTAAATCATGGTTTCGTTTACACAGAAATCATTTATGAAGGCTTTCCTCAGGTTTCATTTTATGAAAAATACAAGCAATTTGAATTTGTTGCATCAACTTGGACAAGATCTTCTGGCAGTATCAAGAATAAAAAATCACCAACAAAAATTTAGAATAGATTATATTCAACAAATTAAACATGAATGGAAGAAAAAGCATGGTAAAAAGCAAGTTCAGCTGGTAGATTTACCTAATCATTACAAATTAAAATTTGATAAGTCAATTATCTCAATTTTTGAAGACATATTAAGAGAAGTGCAAACTATTTCTGGGCTAGATACAATAAACAGAACGTATAAAATCAACTTTTACCTGATCGTTGATTTTCTTCGGGGAAAATCTGCTTGCTTGACAGTGAAAACTATTAAAAAATATGTGTTCTTCTTTGATCAACAAAAACTTGATTTTCCACTAAATAGCATAGAAAAAAGAGTCATTGCAATAAGTCCTGGAAAAAAATCAAAATCCCTGAAGATTAAGGGTTTTCCTATTGATTTTTCAGATGAAAAATGGGCCCCAGTTTTTGGAATTATTTTAGATACATGCCTAATTAAAGAATTCTTATTTTCTTCTATTGATATAAATTTAGCTAACTATGTTTTTAACTCATTGAAACAAGTTGGTTTGGATCCATACTTCAAGAAAGTTAAAAACCATTATTACATCAAAGGACACAATGTTATTCGTGATCTAATGTTCATATCAGGTATTAAATCAAAAGAAGTACAAATTTCTTCGAATATAACTTTACCTTCATGGATTTTTAATACAAGCAATAAGTACAAAGCAATTTTGTTAGCTAAGTTCTTTGATACTGAAGGTTCTGTTTGCAGGAATAAAGGATCTGTAAGATTTACTCAAGCCACTAGATTAAGCTTGGACCCCTCGGAAAAAATGTTCTTCCGCAAAAAAGCTAGAAAATTCACTATAAAACCAAGTGAGACAAAACTTAGTACATTAAACATTGGAAATTATTCTTCCAAACTAAAGGAAAAAGTTCTAGCAAATGTTCCTTTGATTTTGGTGTCCATTCAATTGTTACTTCGCGAATTAGGAATCAATTCACATTTATATCCTCTGCGAATAACACTTGATTCAAAAGGAAGTTATTCTAGTTTATGGAATTTGCATATACAAACCAATAGAGATTTAAATAATTTTTACTTACTAACTAAATCACACCTCTCAATTAGATACAAATTAAGGAGACTTTCTAAAATTGAGTGTAATTTCAATCGACCCTTACCAAAAGGCATTAGAAAGTCTTTCTTTTTAGCATATGCCAAGAAAATTGAGCTGGAAAAAGGTTATTTCACTATTCCTGACGTAGTTCATTCATCAAATAGAAACAAGAAAAGTGTTTCCAATGAAATAGGGATACTAGAAAGAACTGGTTTTGTATATACTCGTTATAAAGTTGGCCATACTAAACACAGGAGATTAACCAGATTGGGAAATGATTTTCTCAACGAAAATGACTTGAATTTAGAACTATTTAATACATTATTTCTATCCGAAAAACCATCCACCTCCAAAAAAATGTAGTATAATAACAATAACCATAATAACAAGAGATAGAACAATAACACTGCCTGGGGTAATCTCGATCTTTGACTTATATTCGTCGAAATACCTAGTCAAACCGCCCTGTCCAGAAGGCATCCTAATCTTATTGTCCTTAGCCATATAAACTGTTTTGTGTTAATTGTTTTATATAACTTTTGGTAATATTGGATTTTCTGCGGATCCTGAATTAAAAAAGAAGGTAAAAAATAGTAGATTTTAAATATACTTACAATGTAAGTATTTCTTGAATTTGTTCCAAAACATTTATAATTGATTGTTTTCTACTTACAATGTAAGTAAATAAATTGGTTAAGGAAAAAAAAGAGAAAACATCCATAGCTATACCTAGTTCTATCTTCAAAAATCGAGAATTAAGCGTACTAGAAGCAATGACTGTCTACTTCAAAGAAGAAAAAGAAATGACTTACGCACAAATTGCCCGACTTCTAAACAGAGATGATAGAACAATTTGGACAGCATATCAAAGAGCTAAAAAGAAAAATGAATCATAGACACTACAATAAGGAGAAAGCGCTGAGTTTGCTAGTTTTGACTTTATTGATAATTGGTGGGATGGTATTTTTGCTAAACTTTAACCTAAGTGAACAAGCCCTTGTTGGTAAGGCTGACAGTCCAGCTGCTCCTCCTTCAGGAGATCCAACCGGTGCTGATCCTGATATTGATACTACTGACGGTATAGATACCGGGGGCGTTGATATTGATATTGGGGTGACTTCAAATCTTCCATGCCTTGACGTAATGCAATTCCCAACATATCCTGAGACTGGGCCATTATCAGATCCAACACAAAAAAATATTCAACACTTCCTTGCTCAAGAGATGAGGTATAATGTTTGTCAGAGTGTTGGTTGTAAATTAAAGGGAAGGCAAGGAGATGGCATATTTTCACCATCAATCTCATACAATCCTAACGATGACTCTTGTGTAGGTCTTCTACAAAGATGTCCAAATGTAATTAAATATTTTTTTGGAGGTATAGAACATAACAATGCCAGAAAAGACATATGTGAAGCTGCTGGATGTAATTTTTATGACAATGGTCAATTGGTGACAGGTGTGGCAGCTGGGATCTCTAGCGTTCCTTCTGTAACCAATGACCGTTGTGGGGAATGGGGGTTATGTGTTGACAATTTAGATAATGATGATAACGGCTACTTTGATTGCTTTGACACTGATTGTGATTTAAACAATGCCTGCGTACAAGAAGACTGTAATGATGGGGTAGATAATAATGACAATGGTAACATAGATTGCTCTGATCAAACCTGTTGGGGTTCTAATAAATGCTATCAAAAATTCTGTGCGCAAAACTCAGATTGTGGTGTGGGTTGGACTTGCAATAATAATTTATGTTACAAAAACACAGTACAAGCTTCATCTCCTACAACAAAATCACAAAACTGTGCAAAAGCTGGTTATGCCGATAGCTTCACGTCTCTCTCTTCAAAAAATGTTTGCATAGAATGTACTACTGATGATCAATGTCCTGGTGATAAAATATGTGGCAATTATCATTGTAGGAGGCCACCAAATGCTAAGAAACTTCTTAGTCGATTAGCTCTTTATTATCCATTAGATAATTTGAACAGGGAAAATGTTGCTATTGAAAAAATCACGTCAAGTCATGGGAAAATACATAATATTGGATCAAACTCTCCATGGGTTAATGGAAAAGTGGGCAAGGCTTATCGCGATTCATTTGGCAATCATTTGGTTGCAAATATTAAAAGTGATGTATTTTCAGAAGAAATTTCTTCTTTTTCAATAGCATTCTGGTATAGGAATTCTGGTTCAGGTACTTGGCAACCACTTATTGATACAAGGAAATCTGGCAATTTAGATGGTTTTAGTATTGAATATAGTTCAAACAATAAAATTAGATTTACTACTGGAAATATTGATTCAGCAAAAAGTTTATACTCTAACTCTGTAGTGGCAGTAGGATCTTGGCACTATGTCGTTGCTACTTTTAACAATGGTGAAATGAGATTATATGTTGATGGTATATTGGAAGGTGTTGAACAAGCCGCTAATACATTTGTTATCAATAATAACATTCTAGGGATCGGTACAACTTCTATTGATGGCAAAGTTGGACAAGGTAATTTTGTAGGAGAAATTGATGAAGTTGCAATTTGGAATAAAGAACTTTCACACGATGATGTTGCTGACATTTTAGAAGAACCTGAGAAAAATATATGTGCTGATAATGGTGGTGACTGTATTGTACTAGATTGTGGTAAGAATGCCGTAGAACAAAATAATATCTGTACTTGTTTTGCTCCTTGGAAAAACCTTAATGGTGACTGGGGAGACGGTTGTGAAGATCAAGATCCTGATGAAGACAATATTGGGAACATACTTGGTGCTGATAACTGTCCAAATACTGCGAATACAAACCAAGTAGATACAGATAAAGATGGTAAGGGGGATGCTTGTGATCCACACTACGTAATGGATATTGTGGTAGGTACACCACATTATTTTAAATTTAAAGAGGAAATCTATAAAGTAACTTTAACCTATGCCGGGAGCAATTCAGCAGGTTATAGAGTATACAAAGATACTGTTTTATTGGATGATGAAGGTTACATTGATCTGAGCACTGCAAAGAAATCCTCTGTCGAAACTATTTATTATCAACTAATTACGGGCATATCCAGTTCTGCCAAATTCCATTTACATAGCGACAGTTTAATCGAACAAGAATTTGATACTGATGGTGATGGCATTATTGATTCTTTAGACAACTGTAAAGATGTACCTAATCCTGGACAAGAAGATTCGGATAACAATGGAATTGGCGATGCTTGTGATGTTCCTGCAATTACTGCAGATTTATCTTTATCTAATGCATTATTCCAGCCGAAATTGATTGAAAAAGCAGAGGGAATATATTTCAGTGGAGCATTATCCATAATCAACACTGATGTCACAGCTACTATAGAATCAATAATAAAAATCACGGGTGGCGTAGGTTCCACTTTTGAAGCTGACATCTCTCCGACTCAAAGTATAGTGTGGGTACCTGATTTATTAATACAAGAAACATTCAAAAATGCAGACGGAAGTTACACCTTTGAATTGCAGGTAAAAATTGACTCTGACAATAGTATTGAAGAATCAAACGAAGACAATAATGAATTCACTTATGTGGTAAATTTGGCACTGGACACTGGTCCAGATATTGCCAATACTTGTTTTGAAGTCTCTGCCGCTGAAAACAAACTATTGGGAACGACCCTAGAACAAGATGATATTTGCAGTATTCGGATCAAAGAAAAATCAACTGCTGAAGGAGTGCCTGGGTTTTACTATAAAGATTTAGAATGTATTGGTCTGTACAAAGGAATTCCTATTGTGAAGTATATTGGTACAGATCTACCTTATACGGGTTTATATTACATGATCTCCACAAAAAGCTACATTCCTCTGGATTTTAAAGACCTCACTGGGTGTGTTAACCCTCCAACAAATGAAGAAATACCTGCCTGCATGGACAAAATTGATTTAGTTTCCAATACCTTAATTGACTATTTAGACAACTCTTGCTTGGTAGCAGAAAGTGATATTGATGAAGATGGAATCTCCGATAGTGATGACAATTGTCCAAATGTACCTAATCCTCTACAGGAAGATATCGATAATGATAACATAGGAGATGTATGTGATTTAGAAGAAGATGAAACTAGTTGTACAGATGGCTTTGATAATGATGGCGATGGGAAGGTTGATTATTTAGATGAAGGATGTCCTTTAGTTGATGTAGATGAAGATACTGTGCCTGATGTTTATGAATTAGACATTTGCATAAATAAGAATTTTATAAGTGTTTATTTACCGTCCACTTTGGAAAATGAGATTAATGAGGTCTATCAATTGGGGGCATTTGAATGGGTGGGTTGTTCGAAAGGTGATATTAATATAGATGGTGAGGTAAAAATATTAGATTTTGCCAAATGGAAAGAAGAGTATATTAAGGATTCTGGTAATGTTGAAATTATTACCTCAAGAGCAGACATAAATCAGGACGGTACAGTGACCATACTTGATTTTGCCAAATGGAAGGAAGAATATATTAAATATAACTGATTTTCTCTTTTCAAACAAAATATTAAATTGATTGTTATTTTCCTATGATAAACCTCTATTTTTTGTTTTATTGTCTGTGCAAACCTTTATATATTAGATTTGATTACTTTGAGGCAAAGTGAAAGGAGGATTTGGTGTTTTTTGTACAGTTATGTTTTTATTTTCTGCAATGGCTTTGGCAGATGAACTAACAGTTAGTTTTGAAACTTCGGCGAGTAAATATTCTCTTAATGAATTAGTTGATGTTGAAGTTTATTTAGAACCAACAGCAGGCGGCACTATTGATATAAATGGATATACTTTGTTTTTAGCGAGTACTGGCACACAGTTGACATATCTAGACCCTGATGATGCATCTTTCTATGATGATTTATTTTTTGTAAAACCATTCGACGATTATAGTGGGCCTTTTAGATTTAGGACTGGAAGCTATCCAAATTATTACTATTCTGGTTGGGTGCTTGATACTATTGGAGAAAGCGATAAAGGCTTAACTGGAAAGACTTTAATTGGAAAAGTTCAAGTAAAGGGTGTAAACACTGGCTCTACGGCCCTAGGATTAGATTCTGCTAGCTCATCTGGATTTGGCGAAGATGGTACAGAACATACTTTTACGGTAACACCTCGTGTTCTAGAATTTAAAGGAGATGAATGTCCAGATAACTTTTGTTCATTAAATGAGAAATCTGGTGCTGGTTATTGTGAACAAGATTGTAGTTGTAATAATGCTGATCCCTCTGCAGATTCTTATACTTGTACGGGACTAAACATTTGTGTAGACGATAATGATAATGGAATACCTAACTCTTGTCAACTTGATACCGATGGTGATGGGATATTAGATTCAGAAGACAATTGTCCTCTTGTACCAAATACTGATCAAGCTAATCTTGACGGAGATGTATATGGTGATGTCTGCGATGATGATGATGATGGTGATGGAATCCCAGATGTAGATAGTTGTACCGCTGCCGGTGGTACGTGTAATGCAGATAATTATTGTGAAGTCCAAACAGTTGAATGTGATTTTGTGGATTCTGATAATCCTACAGAAATTGTGTATGAATTGCCTGGTCCTATTTATCCTGTTAATCCAGTGTATGCATGTGAATTGGAGAGTGGGGTTGATAAATATACTCTTTACAATTGCGCAAGTCAAAATATACTTATTAAAAAAACATTAACTTGTAGCAGCGATTCTTGTCCAGTCGATCCTGTTCCTCCTGATGAAACTACTTGTACTTTAAAATGTCCAGATGTTGAGGCTGATAATTGTCCCAAGGTTGCAAACTCTGGTCAAACAGATACAGATAATGATGGACTGGGTGATGCTTGTGATAATGATGATGATGGTGACGGCGAATTAGATCTTACAGATAATTGCCCTTTAATCCCTAATCCAGATCAAGCTAATCTTGATGATGATGATTTTGGTGATGTCTGTGACAAAGATGTAGATGGCGACGGTTGGTGTGATCCTAATAAATCTGACGGTGTATGCCAAGGAACTGATAATTGTCCGTTGGATTATAACCTAGATCAGGCTGATGACATTGATTCTGATGGTGTAGGGGATGCTTGCGATTCATTTGATGATTCTGATGTTGATGAGGATGGAGTGTTTGATGTTTATGAAGACACAACATATGATCCAACTGACCCTACAGAAAACAAAAAAACATGTATTAATCCAATATTTGGTCTAAACATTTACGTGCCTTCAACTACAGAAAATAGTGTTAATGAAGTTTATACTGAAACTTCCTTTCCATGGATTGGTTGTTTGAAAGGTGATATAAACAGCGATGGAGAAGTTAAAATATTGGATTTCGCTAAATGGAAAGAAGAATACATTAAAGATGTAAGTAAAACAGAATCTGCAGTCTCAAAAGCAGACATAAATCAGGATGGTACAGTGACCATACTTGATTTCGCCAAATGGAAAGAAGAATATATCAAACATAACTGAACAGAGAGGTCTTAAATGGTAACCAAAAAAAAGATTGAAAAAAAAGCACAAAATAATCCAAACATAAAAGTAATTATAATTTCATCAGTAGTTATACTTATAATAGCTTTAGCTGTATTCTTTATGACAAGAGGACCAACAGTTGGTCAAGCGTTTAAAGTTACAGAAGAAGTTGATGAAGTCACTCTTGAAGACAGTGCAATATGGTTCCCAACAACTAAGGTTTTTGCTCAAAGAGGTGACACAATACCTATTGATATTAAATTTCAGGGTCCTGGTCCAGTTGATGGATTTGCAACCAAAATTCACTTCACAGCTTCACAAATCTCTTTAGAAAGAAAAAGTCCAGGCGTCTATGGGTTCATAAAATCAAAACCTGATCAAAAAAATATTGCTGATGGTGATCTTGTATCAATAGCTGCAGGTACTGCAACATCTATAAGCGGGCCAGCTGTTGCAGCGACCCTTCAAGCAACTGTAGCAGCGGATGCTACTGAAAATTCACAGACAACAATATCATTCACGGCAGATGCTGCTGACCAGTCGTCTTTAGTATTTCAAACCACAGATCAGGTTTTATGTGAGGGTCAACCAACTTATTTCTCTTTTGATGGTACTTCATGCGAAGTAAGAGGTTTTGCTGGAACGGTCACATTAACAGTCACGGATGAATGTGAGGATAATGATGGTGATGGTTATGGTGCATGTGGAACTGACACAAGAGCTTGTACAAATTCTCCATGTACGTTAGGTTCTATTGTTTGCGATACTTTAGAATTTACAGATGGTGATACTGGTGATACTGTAGATGATTGGACAAGTACTTGTGACGCTGATGATAGTACAAATCAGATACATCCTGGGAAGGCAGAATCATGTGATGGTTTAGACAATAATCAAGATGGACTAACTGATAATGGAATTTCAAAATTAGTCTCAGCTGTTCCTGGATCGGATTTATTGAACACAGGTGTTTGTAAAGATGTATCAGCACTTTGTGGAGATGATCCAACTACGCCAGAAGCTACTGTTGCTTGGTATGTAGATACGGCTGCATTAGGACCTGATTATCGATCATCAGAAGTTGCACCAGCAGATTGTGATTTCATAGACAATGATTGTAATGGTGATATCGATGGTTTTGATGGTACTAGTGCAACATCTAATATTGGTTGTCCGGTATTGACCGATCAACCTCCTGCTCTAATTGGTCAACCTCTAGGAAACGTTTGGGTAGATTACGATGATGAAACCAAAGAAGAGGCGCCAAGTGACCCACAACTGATTTCATCTAAAGATACATTACTATTGTTCAAACTTAAAAATCAATATCAAGATTCCAGTGTACCAAATGCTTGTGGTCATCCAGGAGGTCACTATTGCGTTGTTGGTTCACCTACTAAGACTCAATACTTCGCTTGTTGGAGTGGACATTATTATGTCTATAAATCAGGTGAAGCAAATTTGAAGCGATATTCAAATGGTAACTTAGTAATTGAGAATGCGAAGCTTTTACCGGCCGGTGGTTTGGATCCAAATAGTAAAGTAATTAAGTTGAGCGATGGTTTGGAAGTATGTCCAGAATAATGAAAAAACTAATCTTTGTTTTTTTTTTACTTTTGCCACTAGTGGCAGCGGGAACTGTAGATATCTCTTTAGAACAAGTTAGCTCGTCCAATAAAGTTCAAATCGACGTTTACTTAACTCCTGTTGACGAACCGGTTGAAATTGAATCATATGACATCTTTTTTGAATCTGATGATTTGGAAAGTAAAATTTTCACCTTCATCGATGGAGATACGCCAAATAAAGACACCTTTTTTAATTCAATACTTCAAGATGATAGTGGTCCTTTTGCTTACCGAATAGGGGAATATCCTATTTATTTTTACACTGGATGGGTCTTTTCAAATGTTGCTCTTCAGGCTAAGACATTAACTGGAAAGAAAAAAATAGGTAGCTTGTATGGGCAGGGAACAACTGGCGGCACGGTAACTATCTCTGTTGCTACTGATGATACTGCTCAAGATGCTTTAGGTACAAATCTAGCTGAGGATTTAGTGGGAGATGTATTTCACGATTTTAAATCTACGCCTTTAACTATTAATGTAGGCAAATCTACGGATGAAAATATAGTTACTGCTGCAAATTCAGGCGGAGGAGGAGGTGGATGCAGATCAAATTGGCGCTATGGTACATGGTCAAAATGTAACTCATCTCTACAGAAATCTAGAAGCATGACTGATATAAAGCAATGTTCATCACCAAGAGTTGATGTGAAATCATGCAAGGAATGTGAAATCTCTTGGGTATGTTCATTATGGAACGAATGTAAAAATGGCAATCAACAAAGGACGTGCTGGGATGAAAGTAATTGTGGTGTATTAAGACTCAAACCAAAGGAGGCTAAAAACTGCCCAGGGCCAGATCCTGAACCTGAGCCAGCAAGAATAGATCAAACATCAACACCACCAACTCTACAACAACCATCCAAACCTATCAACTACACTCTATTTGCAATGATCGCAGGAGTAATCATCCTTATAGCACTAATCACATGGTTAATCATCTACTTAATAAAAAGAAGGAAAGCACCTCCTCTACATCCTGCACAACATCAACAACTAACTGGATGGATTAAACAACAGCATCAAGCAGGTGTACCAGAAGAAACATATAGGGGTGCACTAAAACAAAAAGGATGGCATCCAGATCACATTGATCAAGGAGTAGAACACGTACAATCTAACCAACCCGTACAAACTGGCCCTCCTGCACAGTAAACCTAGCATAAGTGGCGGAAATAATATCTCCGTTCTTATCAAACTCAATTTTCCCAGAAGCACCATCATAATTCTTTAAATCACGAAGATACTTATTGATTTCTTCTCCAGTTCTGGCTCCAGATGCCAAAGCATCTTGTAAAATATTCATGGCGTCAAAACCTTCTGCAGAATAAGTTCCTGGGTCAGAAGAATATTCATTTACATAATCTTCAGCAAAAACTTCATAAGCTTTATCTCTAGGGCTAGTGGGGAAAAATAAAGTGAGTCCTTCTAAATCTTTTTTAGATGTAATCTCAAAAATCGACTCACTTTTAAGAGCTTCAGAAGCAATAATAGGTCTATTAATGCCACTCTCTCTAATCTTTCTTATCGCAAAAGCACCATCCTCAGGATGGGCAACTAAAACAATAACGTCTGGGTTGCTTTTTCTAAGATTTTTCACTAAATCTTCAAAATGTTTTTCACCTAACTCAAAAGACTCACTAATTGTCTTTTTCTCAATATATTTTTTAACAACTTCATCTGATTTAATATCTTCATGAATAAACAAATCGACAATTTCAGCATTTTGTTTTTTAAGATCTTTCTTAATCTCTTCAAACAAACCAACACCATAGGCATCTTGCACATAAATAATTCCAACTTTACGAAAACCCTCTGACTTAATATATTCTGTAATCTGATCTGCTTGATGTAAATCAGAAGGAACTAATCTATAAATATATGGTCCTGCCTCTGAAACCAATGGACTTGTTGATGAAGGACTAATTAAAGGCTTCTTGTGAAAATTTGCAAGAGGTGCAATGGCTAAGGTTTCACTAGAACATAAACCTCCTATAATCGCTGTAATTTTATCTTTTGTGATCAGTTCGTTACCTACTTTTGCAGCGACATCTCCATCACACTTGCTATTCTTGTAAATTACTTTCACTTCAATATCGTCTAACTCTCTACTAGCCAAATCAATACCATTTCTTATACTCAATCCATTGCCCGCTGCCGATGAAGAAAAATCCAAAGACACACCTATTCTCACAATCTCTTTTTCATCAGAGGAGATGTCAAGAAATAACAACAAACCAAGAACTGAAGAGAAAATCACTAAAACAATAATCACAATCAATGCATAACTTCTATGTGGTGCATGTCTACTTTTCTCAAGGACGGCCAAAACATCTCTTTCTACATATCCTTTGCTAAGCAATAGATCGAGTATTTGTCCTTCGGAATAATTAACTTTTCTAAGTGCTTTAACCTCTTTAAGTATTTTATCTATCACATCATAGTAAAGCAAATAATGTATATAAATATATTGTCAAGAACTCAGTGGGCTGCAAGCCCACTATTTGCTCAATTTTTGTAAGAAATTAGTGATTAAGCTTACGTAGTAAGCGCATATCGCTCTTTGATCAAACTTTTAGATGACTAAGCAAAGCGCAAGTCATCATTTGCTCGAGCTTTAGTAAAGGTCGGTAGGGTACCATAAGCCGCCTTTTGTCAAACATCGTAATCGAACTGTTTGTGGAAACATTCTACTAAGCGTGTAAACACTTGCACCGATGGGGATTCACCGTTTCATCGCTCCCATACCCAACGTCATAGGGTTAACTGATGTTCTTCTCAGAACACTTCGCCACAATCATCCTAAGGTATGGACGTGTCGTTTCTAAGCCAGAGCCAAGGATTTCTCCTTCTCGAAAGCCATCTTTCGCGGTGGGCGGACTTTCCTAAGTGACAATTCTCACCTTGAGTTTCCCAGCACCACTACCAATACCTCAATAAGTCCATTTCTATATAAGGATTTCGATTAATTATTGTATAGTAGCAATTACAGCAAAGATTTAAATAAAAATAGCTATATTTTAGTAGTAATGGTTGGTAATGAGGTAAATATCGCTGATTTGGTAAAAATCAAAGAAGGAGACTATCAAGGTGTAGAAGGTCAAGTAATTGGCATGAAACATTGGTATGGTTCTTATAGAAATTCTGAAAAAATTCTCTGTATGATTAAAACTGACGAAAAAATGATCCCTGCCTTCAAATATGAAGTTGACATACTAAAAGAATCTCCTTACACCTCTCCTCAATTAGGAGACAAAGTTAAAGTAACAAACGAATCTCATGAATTATACAACCAAGAAGCAACTATTTCCTTTGTAGGATTAGAAGGATTTCGGGCAACTTACTTCTTATCAGAGTCAGTCTTTAACCAGCACGACTTAGTCTACAAGAACAGAAAATGGCAACAACTCTCCTTAATAAAAAATGATAAAAAAATAATAGTTGCTGGTTCCACTGACTTAGAAGTTATGCAGCAACATTCGCCTTAGCAAGCACTTCTTCAAAGTTTTCAATTTTGCGTAAAGTAACCAAGGTTGAATTCTCCCACTCAACTAACTCGTCCAGTGCCTCTTCGGAATCCTTCACAAATCCATCAACTGCCATTCTAGCATTAATTGAACTTGCAGAAACTTGACTATCTGCACCACCAGAAGATAACTCGTTCTGATCTCTCTCTAAAGCTTTTTCATCTTCAAGATAATTATTCAACTTATGTTTATCCATTTTTTCTCTTAGAACGTCTAAAACTTCTAATAACTTCCTTTCAGCCAAAGTTAATTCATCCAAAAGGTCTTGATCTTCTACCTTCAAATCTCCTGTAAGCACATCCTTCAATTCCTCAAGATCACTCTCTACTCTCTTTTCTTCACGATTAATTCTACGTTCAATTCTTACAATATATCTAAGTAATTGAAAACCTCGTTGCGCAGCCCGTTCCAAATCATCGTACTTAGAGCTACTCTCTAATTTCTCAAGAGATGCGTGTAATTTTTTTGTCGTTATGAAAGAAGATAAAATTCTCTTAACAGCCCTATCACAATCACTTTTTAATGTCATTATATCACCTTTATTACTTTTTATTCTAGACAGTATACGCTATTATATAACTTTTGTTGTTTCTAAGAATTATCATTCTATATTTATCCCAGAAGTCATAAGAGATATTAAATATTATTAAATTAAACAATATTTGTGGAAAATTTAATTAATAAGATCTTTAAAAGGAAATTTGATAACTCTATTGCAAAAAGCATCATTATTACTGCAGTACTTTTTGCAACTGCTGATCAATTTTTTACGGTAATATTAAATAGTTCGTTTACATTTGCATTATCTCTGATCAGCTTTTATTTAATATTCGTGACTATAGCTTTCAAAAAATGACTAAAAACCAAATAGACAGGATAATAATAATTTTGGCAATCATGATGATACTCTTTGGTATAGGTAAAATCTTGGGACTAGCTTAACACATCAACTCTCAACAACAACTTCTCCATACCTTCTTTGTGACCAGCACCTACCACACAAAGAATCTTCTTATCAGGATGCTTGCGCAATAACCGAACTAACTGTTTAACCATATATGTATTCCTCTCAGAAACTAAAGTTCTATACACTGATGGATATCTTTTCTTTAAATGTCCCATCATCTTCAAAATCAATTTGTCAGAAGGAACTTTACTCAAATTTAGCTTGACAAAACCCATTTCTTCCAACTGTTTTTTAGGATTAAATAATCCTTTAAAGATATCTCCAATAAATCGTCCTTTCTCCCGCCATGTTATCGCCTTAGATAATCTCTTCAAAGTAATTTGAATTGGTTGATCTACTAAAGCAACTTGTAACTTCTGCTTCTGCGCTTCCAGAAGGCCAGCCTTCATCTCCGCACCAGGCATTACACCAACTGATCTACCTAACTTCTGCTGAGCATATTGTCCCAACTTAACAAAAATATATCCTTTCACACCGATACGCAAAATATCGGCTAAAGAAGCC
>CEPX01059665.1_pt1 | contig 15104 bp, 27 predicted proteins | sample 361361 | NCBI WGS metagenome assembly CEPX01 (sample SAMEA2619974, study PRJEB7988) | marine metagenome | biome: marine biome (ENVO:00000447); feature: mesopelagic zone (ENVO:00000213) & marine oxygen minimum zone (ENVO:01000065); material: "saline water (ENVO:00002010), including plankton... | reverse complement strand
GAAGAAAAACAGCTAACAGATATGCCAACAGAGATTTACTCACTAGAAATTTGGGTAGAAGACGAATCAATAACTGATTTAAGTGGAAAAGTTCACCTTCTTCTAAATTTTCCAGCAAATAGAATATATGAATACACAACACCAGGAATAGAAGAAAAAGACACAGAAACAGACATAGACTCACTACTTGCATTTTTAAAAGAATACCAACCTTCAAGAATAACTACATTAGAAAAATACGACTTTATTCTATGGTGGTACATAAACTCAGAAATAAATATGGATGAAAATAGATTTAGAGAAACAAATCTCGAAGAATCCTACCTACAAATGTGGAGTGAATATGAAAGTATAGTATATGTAAAAGACGACTACACAAAAGGATTAATAGCAGCATCATTTGCATCACTAATAAACTCACCATTAATAGTTGAAGGATCAGTTCTAGATAAAGAAAGCACATTTGAAGATAAAAGAAAAATATGTATCGGATTTACATCGCCGCCAATGGGTTGTGCAGATACATTCACATTAAATGAGGCAATTGAAGAATATAAAAGACTAACCAACACAAACAGAATAATAATGGTAAACCCATTTGATGAACCAATATTCTCCAGAAAAGGAATAACCTCAACAAGTTCAAATGATGAAATAAATTTTCTATATGGAGGTCATTCTTTATTAACTCCAATTATATCCAGTACCAAACACCAATTAATCCTACCAGTAACTGGAGAATCAATAGAAGAAATCGATACTAGCTTTAAGAATCAACTACAAGAATATTACTCAGAATTGTATTCCACAACAGGAATAACCCAAAATAGAGAACACTACCTAACAGTACTTGGAAGTCCACACTCAATACCTCACAAAGAACTAAGAAAATATTCTCTAGCAATAGCACGTTTATTTGCAAAAATTGCCAAATCACCAAGACCATCTGAAATAACAAATAGTGCAGACGCAGCAATATATGCAGACATAAATGAAGACGAACAACCAGATTTATCAGTAGGAAGAATGACAGGACTAACAGTAACAGATGTATCCTCACACTTTTATAGAGGAATATACTTTGACAAATTTTCAAAAAGTAACGATATATTAGTGTTATCCTCAGATCCTGGCAAAGGATGGGCTGACTGGATAGTATCAGCATTCCCTCAATGGTCATTAGAAACTGCCAAATTATTTAGTTTCTCAAATTACCCCACACAAAGAATAAATCAGAATCAAGACCAATTTAAAGGAGAAGGAAAAGACTGGGAAGGAAAACAATTAATACACTACCTAGACCATGGAAGCAATTCAATGGCTGGAATAGGAACAACTGAAATACCAAAATTAGACAACAGCCTAATATTTACAAGTGCATGCTCCACATGCGAAACAGCAAACGAAGAATCATTCTGCCACACAGCAATAAGAAAAGGAGCATCAATGTTTTTAGGAGCAACCTCAATGACATTTGGAATAGGAAACACAGACAGAAAAATGATATCAAAAATCTATCACGACGGAAAACCATTAGGACTAGCATACAAAGAATCGACCATAATCAACAAAGATCAAGGAATGAGAATGTTAATAGGAGATCCAACCCTCAATATTGAAGCAAATCCAAGATTAGTAAGACCCCTAGTTGAAGACTAAAATGAAAAAAAAATACTTGAAAATAATACCAATATTAATTGCCTTAATTATTATTTCAAATATTACTAGAGCAGAAACTACAATTGAAATAAATATAGAAGAACCAAAACAATTTGGACCTGGAAGCAAAATAATAATCCCTTATTCTATAACATCCACAGAATCAGAACTACCGAAACATACAGTAATGGTTTATTGCGAAGACTCACCACATAATTTTTTACCCCAATTTGATACAAAAATGGAATGGAATGAAGAGAAAAAAAAGTATGAATATGAAAGTGAATTTTCATACATAACAGTCGATGAAGAAACAACAAAACAAAAATGTGTAACAGCTATATATTTCTTAGATGAACAAAGAGAGGAATACGGAATTGAAGAATTTGAAATAATAAATATACCCAAATTTGAAACCCAAATAGAAATATGTACTGATCAAGAATGTAATGAGAGAAGAGGAGTATTTACACAACAAGAAACTGTATATTTAGATTATCAAGCAACTGCAAACGTTGAAATAGGAGCATTATTGGAATACCCAAACGGATTTAAGAGAGATATACAGTTACCTTTCCTTGTGGACTTAAAAGAAGCAGAATATCCTACTGGAAAATATAAAATAGAAATAGATGCAACAGCTAATGGATATAAAACTGAAAAAAGAGTGGCAAAATTTTCAATTATTGAGAAAGAACCAACAATTCAAAGAGTAACAACAACTAGCTCAACTACAACCACAACTACAATCCCATTAGTAGAAGGAAATGACTTTAATGTAGTTGAATTACTTAGACAGGCTTGGGCAGATCTACGCGACTTTTTTAGATAGCGAGAATGTAATAACTTATTCAGTACAAGATGTCTTAATCTTAATGTGCATTTATGATTCTTGTCAATAATAATTTCTTTAACACACCACATACCAATCTATACTTTCAACACTCTAAATCTATATAAACTTCAAGAGTCTACATATTTATATGGAAACTGGATATACAGTTGACCAAGTTATGACAAGAGATGTTCTTTCTACCTCACCAGACTCCACAATCCTAGAATGTGCTGTTTTAATGGCAGAAAAAGAACTCGGCTCCACAGTAGTTTTAAAAGAAGACAAAGTTATCGGAATTTTAACAGAACAAGACCTTGCAAGAAAAGTCATGGCCCGTAAATTAGATCCAACAACTACAAAAGTTGAAGAAGTTATGACAAAAGAAGTTTCTACAGTCTCACCAGAAGAAGATGTATATTATGCAATGGTTCAAATGGGTCAAAATAAAATCAAACACCTACCTGTTATTAAAGATTCCAAACTACAAGGAATTATTTCTTTTAAAGATGTAATAAAAATTCAACCAGATCTTATTGATTTAATTAATTTCAAAAGTTCTATTGCAGAATTAAAATCAAAGAACAATGATGAGGATGTCTAACCAGTAGCACTACCGTATTCTGAAACAATTACGTCTCCACCTTGCACTGTTCCCCTAATATACAATCTAGCATCCTTTGGTTTCTCAGCTAAAATTCGTGCTTCATCCCTATTAGTTGTAGTCATTCTTAAATTTACTGGATCTCCATGAAGTGTAGCTCTAACAAGAACATCATAAGTTGTTTGTTCTTGAGCAGAATTTAACCTTCCTAAATCAAATGGAGTTCTTCTTCCAGTAGATTCAGTCATGCTCCCCTTTCTAACTCTAACAGGATTCAAATAAACATTATCATCACCAACAGTACCTAATTGCCCAACATTATCAACAGAAATAACTGTATCTCCTAATAACCCATCTAAAGTAGTAGTTTCATCAGTATACCCGCCCCTTGTATGAATAACAGCCCCGGGTAATGGGGGATTTCTAGCCTTTCTTATTGAATCAATGCCTCTATATACTCTCAAACCACCATAAACTCCAGCAACAGCAAGTGAAGCAAACAAAAATTCAAAAGCACCTTCATAAAATTTTTCAAAACCACTAGTCGCTTCCATAATATCATCTATATTACCTATTGCCTTTACAAGATTACATCCACCAATAAAGGTTAGTGGAACTCCAATAGCCAAATTCTTTATTGCGTTTCTTATAGGTCTATCTGGATTATCTGTTAATTGTCTATCCAAACTATCTCCTGAATTATGAAATGCCATATTAATTACCTCTATATTTACCTAGTAATCTATATATATTCCACCCTTTATAAACTTTTGGGTTATGTTACTACTACAATGTGACTAATAAATTACCATTATTTTAGACATTGCAAGGTTTACCTCCAAAATATTAGAAGTATTTATAAAGAAAGCCCAATCCTACCTTTAAATGGCGGATTATAATATAGTGAAGTTTTGCAGACTATGCAGGGTACGATTCGTCGTTCCCAGACAGGATGCAAAAATGATCTATTGCAAGGTCTGTCAAAAGAAAATAAATAGTGAACAGAGTGTTCATGAGGAGGAAAAATGAAAGGAACAGTAAAGTTTTTTAACAAAATGAAAGGATTTGGATTTGTAGCAGGAGAAGATGGAACAGAGTATTTCGTACATCAAACCGCACTTGGAGATGGAGTAACCATTGACGAGAACGATACTGTCGAATTTGACGTAGAGCAAGGCGACAGAGGTCCAAAGGCTGTTAATGTTAAAAGAGCAGAAGCATCTGAAGCATCAGGAGACCAACCAGCAGAAGAAGAGCAAGCTGAAGTTGGAGCACCAGAACAAGACGAAGTTGGCGCACCTGATGAAGAAGACGATCAACAAGAAGCTGCATAAAAACAGTAGAAGTTAGTAAATTTTTTTCTTATTTTTTTTGTTTTTTTCTTATCTTACCATTAACCCAATCAAATAATATAGTTCTAGAAGCACGTTCAATATCAGGAATGCCACCTTTCATTTTTAAATTCAATTTATTTGCAATATCTTCAATAACTTCTTCTAAATCTTCCCCCTTATCCACACCATAATATTTTTCTACAACCCCTTCATGAGCTTTCATCAATTTCATTACAGCTAAATCAGGATCTTGAACTGTAGATGGATTCTTAGAACCAACCAATACCAAATCAACTTCTTTAGTTTTTTCTCTAGAAATAACTCCTGGAGTATCTATCAATAACATTGCCCCTACCTTAAGATACTGCTTTCCCTTAGTATACCCTGCCTCAGAAGAAGTTCTCGCACTACCTTTCCCTTTCAACGCATTTATTAGAGAACTTTTCCCAACATTAGGATATCCTACAACACCCACAATAGGATCTTTTATCTTCCTCTGACTAGCAAAAATTAGAATTTTCTCTTTTAACATCTTTATACCATGATATTTAGTAGCAGAAATAAAAACACAATTCTCCATACTTTTCTTTATTTTATCCAAATCTTTTTTATCAACAAAATCACACTTATTTATCACATGAATTAAAACCCTATTTCTTTTCTTGATCTTCTTCTCTAATGGTTTATTTATTGTATCATCTATAAATCGAGCATCTAATACTTCCAACACAATATCAGATTTTTCAATAACTTTCCTAACTACCTCATCAAAACCCATAATATCTAAATAGAATATAGGAATTTAAAAAGATATGGTAATAATTCTAACACAAGTTTTAAATATCAACCAATTTAATATTTTATTATGGGAATTGGATTTATAGGTCTAGGTCGTATGGGCTATAGCATGGTAGAAAGACTTCTAAAACATAAATTCAAAATCGTTGCCTACAACAGAAGCCCAGAAAAAGTTGACAGTATTGCCAAAAAAGGAGCAACCCCTTCATACACTGTAGAAGAACTAATTTCAAAGCTAGGCAAAAGAAAAATTGTGTGGTTAATGTTACCAGCTGGCAAAACAACAAATGATATGATCAAAAAAATATTACCACTATTATCGAAAGGAGACATTATAGTTGATGGGGCAAATGACCTTTACAAAAACGCAGAAAAACATGACTCTTGGTGTAAAAAATACGGAGTTAAATTCTTTGACTGCGGTGTTTCAGGCGGAGTATGGGGTTTAAAGAACGGCTACACTCTAATGGTTGGTGGCTCAAAAGATAAATTCAAGATTATAGAACCTTTATGCAAGGCTTTATCTGCCAAAAACGGATACGGTTACTTTGGCCCAGCCGGTTCAGGTCATTTTGTTAAAAGTGTTCACAATATCATAGAATATACGTACTTACAAGGCCTTGCAGAAGGTGTGGAATTACTAAGTAAATTCAAACACCCTATTGATTCAAAATTAGCAACAAAAGTTTGGGGCCCAGCATCCGTAATAAATAGCTGGTTATTAGACTTAACAAACAAAGCACTAAACAGGCCAGATTTCAAGAAAATAGGAACAGAAATTGGTTCAGTCACAATAAAAGAACTTGGCGACACCAAGCAAGCAGTAAAAGGCTATGCTCCTGCATTTGACGTTGCCGTCAAAATAAGAAAAGACAAAAGCAAGAAATTCTCTTTAGGAAAACGAGTTATCGCAGCTGTAAGAAATGAATTCGGCGGTCATGCTGTTAAAAAGAATTAAGCTCTGCCATATTTATCTTGAACACGAACAATATCTTTTTCATCAAATTCACCATAAGAAATCTCCAAAACCTTAGCATTTCTTGTTAATGCAGTTGCTGTATGTAATGTTTTCTTGGGAATAAAAACCTCATCACCTTTCTTAACTCTCCTTTTCCTTTTTCCAATTGTAACGATTAACCTGCCATCCAAAACTCTCCAAAACTCAGACCGTCTATGGTGATACTGCAAACTAGGATGTTCTTTTTTCTTTATTGTCAAAATCTTAACTGTAGAAACCTCATTCAAAGTAAACTGTTCAAACATACCCCAAGGTCTTTTCTCAACATAAGTTTTTTTCCTTCTCATAGACCTCTTTTAGAATTGAACTTATTTAAACTTTACTCAAACCTCATTATATCTAAAACAAGATACCACATGATCATTTACCATACCTGTAGCTTGCATATGTGCATAGCATATTGTACTCCCAACAAACTTAAAACCACGTTCTTTCAAATCTTTTGCCATAGCATCACTTTCTGGACTAGTAGCCTGGTAATCATTTTCAGTCTTAATCTTATTTTTAATAGTCTTATTATCTGTAAAACTCCAAATATACTTATCAAATGATCCAAATTCTTTTTTCACTTCAAGAAATCTTTGAGCATTATTAATCGCAGATTTTATTTTAAGACGATTCCTAACAATTCCGGCGTTTCCCAATAGGCGTTCAACATCTTTATCAGTATATTTAGCTATCTTATTGGGATTAAAATTATCAAATGCTTTTCTATAATTTTCGCGTTTATTTAATATAGTTTCCCAACTCAACCCTGCTTGTGCACCCTCTAACATTAGAAATTCAAATAGTTTCTGATCATCATGAAGAGGTACACCCCATTCTTTATCATGATATTCCACCATCAAAGGATTCTTAGTAGGCCAAGGGCATCTTCTTTTTTCCATAATATTCCAATTATGATGTGGTTTTTAAAACTTCCCAAATGCAAACCCAAATAATTATAAATGAAACATATAACAAATATATAATGAATATTCCAAAACAATACGGTCAATCAAAAGTAGAAAATTGTCCATTCTGCGGGAAACGCGGAATAATAAAAAACGGCCAAGGGGTTCCTGTCTGCCAAACCCATAAAAACAGCGAAATCTTAGACTTAAAATGTGTCTGCGGCGAGTATCTAGATTTAAAACAAGGAAAATACGGCCCTTATTTTAGTTGTATGAACTGCGGTAACATAAATTTCAATAAAGGACTAGCTATGAATCCTCCAATTAAAGCTAATGACTCATATAAAGAAGAGAACGAAGAAAAGTCCACACCAAAAGAAATTACTGTAAGGTCTGATCAAATTGACGCATTATATGGATAAACTTACAATTTTGACAAAGCTTTAATTAACTTCTTTTCTAAATATTCAGATAATTTAAACATCCCAGTAGGACTAACTAAAGAATGATTTGGATTCCTTTCATAAGATCCCTTAACAACCTTGCCCTTTGCCACTTTCACCACTCCTATAATATCATAAGGTGGAACATTCCCTTGTAAATCAGGCGTTCTGGCATCAATAATGAAAATACTTCCATCTTTTACTCTCTTAGCCTCTTCTTTACAAAAAGGATCTTTCAATATTTCTTTACCAATAACTTCATGCATGAAATCTTTAAAGGGTTTATTAGCAACAAAATTTTCAGGCCTTAAACCTCCCTTTTCCTTTAAGAATCCTACTACTACTTCACCTTTTAATCCATCCTTCATAGCTTTTTCAGGAGGAATAATAGAAACACAAAACATTTGTTTCCCTTTCATATTTACAACAAAAACATAAGTTTCCATAAATACAAACAATTAATGGTGGTATATAAATCTATTGTGTTTTGTTCACAAAAGAAACTGGTTGTAATGTAGAAAAAACTTGATAAGTTTCAGCACCTAATGAATCTAAGTTTAAAGCATGTCTTGCAATATTTCCGATTGTTCCAGCATAATCCATATGTGCTGTAACTGGAGATTCTTCTAGTAGGCCTGCTATTACTAATGCTGCACCTCCACTTCCAAGAGATACAGTATCTAATGTACCTAAGATAGAATCCACTTTATCAGGATCCACTATTGCAGGTTCAGATCCCCATAATCCTTTTTCATTAACAGGTTTATAGCCAATTACTTCACCTTTGGGACCGTACAATAACACTGAACCATCTTCTAATTGGAATGATGCTCTACCTTCATATGTGCCACTCTCAGCCAGGTCAACAGATATTTTAAAATCTGGAACTGAAGGTTCGTAATGATTGCTAATAACATATTCTATTGTAAATCTCTGTACTTTTGTTGGATCATCTGTCAGTTCAGCTGTGTATCTTATTAATAATTGTCCAGTATCACCAGGAACTCTTGTTGTAAATTCATATGTTTTATGTGGGGTGTGGTGTTCATCTATAGTAAGATAGAATCCATCTCTTGTATAACCTTCTAATGGGCCAGCTGGACAATCGAGTGTAATACGTGAGTCTTCATTCAGATTTCTTGCTAGAGTTTGTGCAAGTGCGTTGTTTGATACACCCTCATCCAATTGATATACTCCACGATCCCGAAGTGATAAAAATGGACTTGAAGGAGATGTTGAGCTTCCTGTCTCTTTTAATACAGCAGCAACCATTGATAGGCCAGTTGCAAATGTCATTTCTTGAACATGTGCAACCTTACCTGGAGAGCCTGCAGCTAATATTTCTTCTTGTGTTGGAATTTTATTATTTTTTAATCGGTCTCTAAGAAATTGATTTCTAACTCTGTCTTGATCTCCTTGTCTAGGTCTAAAATCAGAGTCTGGTAAAACTCCATTAAATGTTAATGCTAACACATCATCTAAAGTTTCTGGCATAATAAAAGGTAATGGACATCAGTATATAAACTTAATTTTTTTAGCAAACAATTTTAAATCAAGCTTGCTAATTCAATAAAATGCACCGTGTACAGAAACTACTAAGCAATTACGGTTACTGCTCCAGAAGAAAAGCAGAAGAAATTATCAAAGAAGGCCGAGTCAAAGTAAATGGCAAAACCATCACAATAGGAGATAAAGCATCTGAAACTGACAAAATTACTGTAGATAACAAAGTCATAAACAAAGAAAATAAAATCTACTTAATGTTCAACAAGCCTATACATTGCGTAACAGCATTAAACGACATCCAACACAGAACTATCATGCATTATATTGACATTAAAGAAAGAATATTCCCTATTGGTCGTTTAGATTATTTCACTACTGGATTGATTCTATTAACTAACGATGGAGACTTTGCCAATAGTATCATGCATCCTCGCTATGGAATAAATAAAACCTATTTAGTTGAACTAGATCGTCCAATTGAAAGAAATTCTATAAAACAAATCGAAACTGGAATTGAACTAGAAGATGGAAAAACCTCACCAGCCATTGTTAAAAGAATCCAAGATAATGTTATAGAAATCACAATACATGAAGGAAAGAACAAAATTGTAAAAAGAATAATGAAAGAATTACATTACAAAGTAATCTCATTAGAAAGAATAAGAATTGGCAACTTAGAATTAGGCAATTTAGAGCCAGGTAAATATAAAAAATTAACAGAAAAACATAAAGAAAAGATATTTAGTTAATTCTATCTATATCAACAGACCCAGATCCATCAATACCAGTCCATCCACCACTGATCTTACCATTAACATATGTGCCAGTTATAGTTAGCTCATTCATAAATAAATCTGGATCTCCGAAATTAATTGTCAGCTCAACATCTCCTCCATTCCTAGTGCCAGTTACAGTTCCATCATAAGAAGGGCCACCCACAACAGTAACACTAACATCTTCTGCTGAAACTACTGCTAGCATTAGAATAAACATAATAAAATAATATTTTATCTTCATATTATGTCATTTAATCTTACATACTATAAAAATCATTACATATTTTTCTTTTTTATGGTTTCTTTAATAAAATGAAAAGATATAACAATCCAGATTATAATTATTATAATTTCTTTAAAATAATCTCCAGAAATAATATTACGGATTATTTTTTGACCTAAGATTACAACAGCTAAAACACTCATAGTTGCATTAAACCATAATGAGTCAATAAAAGTTGCCATAACTTAAAATTATCAGGTGAGATTATAAATTTTACTGTTTAATGAGAAAATACTGAATTTTTTATGGAGGAATAGTATCTCGATAGGTAGTAACCAAATCGACAATTGCTTGGGACGGATTATAGTCTGGGTTTGTACCTTTTCTGACTTCATCCAAGATTTGGTTTGGTGTATAATCTGTATTACCCTTTACAGTAATTTTTTCATCGGGATTAAGACTATGAGCAACCCAATCTTTAAAAAAAGAAACATCTGCTTCAGTAAAAGTTGTGCCTATTGACATGGTATTGGTATTGATAAGTAGTATAAATAATTTTATTTTCTAATTAATAAGTTATTTATACAATAAAAATAATCAAATTTATAGGTGGTATTATGAAAAGAAAATCTAGAAAAAAATGTAAAAGTAATTTTAATTGTACAACAGGAGATGGAACCTATGTACTAGGGTTTGTTGGAGCATTTATATATTATTTAGCCACTACAACTGGCTTTTGGAATGGAATATTGGGATTCCTAAAAGCATTAGTATGGCCTGCTTTTGTTATATTTGAACTAATGAAGTTTTTGGGGATGTAAGAGAAATCTTTATATTCTCACTAATTTGTCAATTCAATAAATACAATGACTGCTGAAAATAATATGCCAGTATCAGTTGTTCCAATTGGAATGGCATTTCGAGACGGAAAGCCAGATGAAGAAACTATTAAGAATATTGTAACTGGGGTTGGAAATCATGTTGACGCTATTTTCTTTGGAAGTACAGGTTATTTTCAGATAATTGATCTAGAACAGGTATTAATTGTCGCAGACATAGTCAGAACAATTACCGATAAGTCAATCTATGCCTGTATCACTGGAGGAACAACAGCTAGTGCAATAGCATCAGGTGAAAAGATAGCTGAACATGACAGTATTGATGGTTTAGTCTTAACTGCTCCAGGATATATTCGAGGTGAAGAGTTTCAGCCCGAAGTTGATGATCATTTTTATGATTTAGGTCGGCATTTTAGTGAACAGAGTAAGCCAGTTCTTGCATATATTATACCTGGACGTTCTAAGGGACAATCACCTTCAAATGAAATTCTAGAAATTATGGTAATGGAAGGTTTACTTAATGGATTAAAGGATAGTAGGGGAGACTTAGACGCATTTAATTGGCTTCGAGATTTACAGATTCTTGATAAGTCTTTTGCTCTTTATTTAGGTGCAGAAGTGTTAGAAAGACAAGCATTTTCTCCAATAGATGAAGAATCTGGTACTGCTAGAGGTGTTGTTCATACTGCCCTTAATTTTGTTCCAGGTATTGGAAGAATTGCACAAGGTGTTGTTCTAGGTGGAAATTCTGTAGGTGATTATGAACTGGAGTTAGCGATTCTTAAATGTGTACAGAAAAGTGTTTACGGATATACTACCGAAGGAAAAAGAAGAGTAACTGAAGGTGCAACCCTAGGTATGTTCTTTACTGGAATGTATCCTCAAGGGGTTACAATTCCAATGAGTGCATTAGGTGCTGGTGAAGTTACTAAGGATCATTTTGAAACTGCTCAAAGATTTGTTGTTAGAGTTGCTGAGATAGAACATATAAGTGGAACACCAATTCTTCCTAAATATACTGATAGAGATGCTATAGGACATTTAACTTATGAAAGTTTTACAGAACTTTTAAGCTAGAAATCAATCTTTTTTCCATTTATCCTTATTCTTAGCCCCAAGAAGCATCAAAAGACCCCCCATTGAAAGAAGTACAATACCAACTGGTCTGTTAATTGTATTTGTAAAGGTAATACCAACACCTACCAATATAATACCTAATAAAAATTTTTTTCTATAGTCTTGCTTATCCATTATTCTTAAATAATTGTTTTTGAACAAAGAAGAAAATTATCCAAAAAATGACAATAAAAATTATAAGACCTACAAAATCAAAGTTATTAGTACGAAAAAAAGAAATTGCCTGAAAAACTATTGCTGCAACAACTGTAGATATAGTTGTCATCTTAATAAGATTTTTTTGTTCCATAAGTATATACTAGATTTTAATCATATATAAATTTTTTGACAGTAAAAAAACCAAAAGGTTTATATAGTAGATGTGATATATATCTAACATTAAGTTATATTTATGTAACAAAATGTTTAAAATAAGTAACATGAGGTAAAAAATGAAAAATAATAAAAAACCAGATAAATTAAGATTATACGGAATCATATCTGTTTCAGCACTAGTTATAATTTCTCTAATCATATATGCAATTGTTGCTTTTAAGGATGGACAAAAAACAGTTCCAATGGTGGCCATTGTAGTAGGAATTCTTGCCGCAGTAGTAGCATTCAAACATCTAAAGAATAGATATAGTGAAGTTGAAAAAGGAATGCCTCTTGTTGATGAAAGAACCAATAAAGTATTTCTTGTAGCAGCAGCAAAGGCATTTGTTATATCAATCTGGTATTTGTTAATACTTGCCTGGGCATCAGATGGATATATTCAGTTTAGAGATCCTGGACAAGCACTTGGAGCAGGAATATTAGGTATGGCTTTAATCTTAGGAGCAAGTTATCTTTGGTACAATAGAAAAGAAGACATTGATAAGGTGAGGTTTTAAAATGGACAAAAAAATATATCCAGAAGGGCACTATATTGGTGCAGGAATTGCAATTGGACTCCCCATAGGTATAGCAATTGGATTTTCTTTGGGAAATTTTGCAATAGGTCCTGGAATTGGTGTTGCCATTGGTTTGTCTATTGGCGCAGCTATGGAAAACAAAGCAAAAAAAGAAGGAAGGATAAGACCTTTAACAATTGAAGAGAAAAAGATTAAAAAAAGAACTCTATGGATTGCATTAGGGGTAGGATTTATTATGCTTGCCCTAGGAATCGGAGTATTTTTTTTGGTGAGGTAAGAAAATGAAAGAAAAATATACATTAATATTTGGTATTGGAATTATCTTTTCTTTAATTACAGCTATGGCATTTTTTGCCAGAGAAAATGTTGACTTTGTAGAGTATATATTAGTTGGATTAGTTTTAATTCTGATATTTGTATCAACTGTAATTATGGGAAAACGAGCAAAGGATTTAAAATCAAAACTTCCTGTAAAGGATGAGTTGACAAGATTAAATACATTAAAGGCAGGTTACTTCACATTTATTGCAAATGTTTGGATTCTTGTTGGGTTGATATGGTATAATTCATTTTTTGTGGATAATTTTGGATTATATCAATTAAGCACAGAACAAGCATTGGGCTTTGATGTGTTAATTTCAGGTGTGATATTTTTTGGATTATATTTTTATTTTAATAGAACGCCAAAATGAAGACCCGAATTAAAGAGTTAAGGGCAAGGCATAATCTTACACAAGAAGATTTGGCTAGGAAGGTTGGAGTTAGAAGGGAAACTATTGTGTTTTTAGAGAAAGGAAAGTATAATCCTTCTCTTCAATTAGCTCATGATGTTGCTAAAGCTTTGAAATCTACTATTGAAGAATTGTTTATTTTTGATTAGGGTTTATTCATCCAGGAGAATAAATTTTTGATTTAATTATCTTAAAAATAGAATATATAATGCAAATTATGAAATAAGCAGGAATCACAACTATTGCTAAGATAAAAAACAAAGCATCTTCAAATCCAAATATAGCTGATACAAGATTATGCAGTATAACAGAAACAAACCATGCTCCTATAATTATTACAAGTTTTTTTAAACTTAACTTGAAATATTTTTCTTTATTCATTTTTATTTTATTTAAATAGTTTGCAAGAATTATTGCTATATTGGCTATACTATTTGGTTTATTGAAGAACTTCTCCATTTTATCCATATAACTGCTAGGACAACTATTAGAATAACATACCAATACCATGTAAACTCAAGTGCATCATTTCTGAATCTTGGCCAAATTTTTATTAAAAAAAGTGTAGAAAGTAATGTAATAATGACCATACCTTTTATCTCAAAGTATTTGAGAGTATATTCCTTTTCAAAATATTCTTTTATTTTACTCATTAAATTGATATTAGTTAGTGAAGTTTATAATTTTTTCGTTAAAAGATTTAGGCGAAGCCGGCCGAATTTTCCGTTTAATCCTTGTTAAATTCTTTTCCCATACGCAGTGTGGGAAAATTGCGTCCGCAAAGTTGTGTTTAAGTTCCAATCAATCCTTGACGAAGTCAAGACTATATGTGCGTAGCACCTGGGGGAGTTCAGTTCGTTCTCGTTTAGAATTAAGAACAAGAAGTTATTAAATCTATTTTAATCAAAATGTTTCCAGTGGGATAAAGATGGCGTAGGATTATTTTTCTATTTCTTTTTGAATAATTTTTGTATATGGGGATGCAGAGAATAGCCAAATCCAAATCCAATAAACAATGTTCCAATAAGTTTATTGCTATTCAAAAGAGCAATTCCCACTACAATTACACCTGGCCCTATAGTATCTTGTATTTTCATTTTTTCTTCCACTTATCTTTATTTTTTCCACCGATTATCATGTTTAATCCACCTATTGCCATGAATGCTACTCCAAGCCCTGAGTTTACAGAGGTCATGAAAACTACTCCAACCCCTACAAAAGTTACTCCCATAAAGAATATTGCTTTATAGTTTGTCTCTCTTTTTTCCATTACTGTAAACTAAGAGAATAAATGTATATAAATTCTTCGAAAATAATTCTGCGAAGCAGACAATATGTCCGAAGGACTAGGAACCCCCTCATTTTTGTTTCTTTTTTCTAAAAAGAAAATAGAACTCAAATTTTATTGAATTTAACAT
>CEPX01067487.1_pt1 | contig 15107 bp, 16 predicted proteins | sample 361361 | NCBI WGS metagenome assembly CEPX01 (sample SAMEA2619974, study PRJEB7988) | marine metagenome | biome: marine biome (ENVO:00000447); feature: mesopelagic zone (ENVO:00000213) & marine oxygen minimum zone (ENVO:01000065); material: "saline water (ENVO:00002010), including plankton... | reverse complement strand
ACTTAAACCACCCATATTACCAAAACCTAACATAGCTGCTTGTTCCTTTACTATTTTTTCTATAGAATTGATTAATTCTGATTCAGTTACTACTATTTTTCTTTTTGCCATAATTTTTTAATTTTTTATAATCTACTTACAACTTGAAACTTTATTATATTTCTATAAATATTAACTTCTTGATTAGAAGTTGCCTTGATATCTATAAAATATTCGTTAGGTATCATATCTTCTGTGTTTATAAGAAAATAATTATGATTATATGTTCTGTTTACCTTACTCCAAGGGTGTGTATCAACTTCTGTATTCCCTTGTCTAACATACAACCTATACTTTATATCATCAACAATTACAGTTTGATTTACAGTGTATGGGACTCTTACTGAAACAAATACTTTACGTGTTTCTCCTGCTGTAACTTTTTCATCCATTTTTATACCATCTACTGAATATCCATAGTCTTTAGGTAGTTGGTCTTCTGGCCCTATTTGATAATAATCATCAGCATCTAATAACGTAAATTCATTAGTGATGTTAGTTAACGAGTTACTGCCCATAACTAAACTACTCCAGACATCTGTGAATATAGAAGGAGTGCCGTAAGTACTGCCAGTTACTGAGAAGTCTACATAATAAACCCCGCAAGTTAAATTTGTTGCAGTCATTGAGCTATAGACAGCGTCGTCACAATCATAAATTGTAACTTGTGGTAAATTGTCAAGATTTGTGGGGGCCCCTCCGGTATTAGTATATAAAAATAATTTATTAGTTTTATTTAAATAAAATCTTTCTCTATCATCTCCTATATAATCATCATATCTAGTTTCAAGATAAGGTTCATAAAAAGTTTGTGTGTGTCTAGTAAAAAATCCAACACTATAAGATTCTGATAGTCCAGTTAAATTTTCTAATGTGCCAGTATAAGCTATTCCATAAGTTATGCCCGTAGTTGCTGTTCCTCCACTTAATCTATCATTAATTTCATTAGTTATGTCCATACTAATGTTTTCATTCCCTTGGTCAAAATCTTGAGTATTTACAACAGTAAAAGTGCTATTATTAGTATTATCATAAACACCTTCATTAGTCCATGGTGATAAGGTTGTAGCTGAATACCAGTTGGATGGTCTTTCACCGTAACTCTCATCAAATTCTGGCTCAAAAGTACCACCATATTGTTGATAGTCGTATCCAACACCTTCATCCCATGTTAAACCACTAGTTCTAAATAATAATAATGTAAATGAACTAGCTCTCCTTTTTCCGTCTATTAATTTATCATTTAATAGACTTTGGTCAAACATTGAGGTATTAGTCATTTTCAATGTGTGCGTAGCCCCTGTGCCACCTGAGAGGTTTATACAACCACTATTTACCTTAGATGTAACATCATCAACGTTTAAATCAAATATAAATCTGGAAAATCTACCAACATTATGAGTAGTATAACCGGTTCTTCCACCACAGGTATCAGCACTAATACCAGTATATTTACAACTTCTTACGGGTTCTTTACCATAAAATATTTCTGTTATTGGATTACGGGCAGTATTAACGGAATCCTTAGCTACAATAGTGTTATTCTTAGAAAAGTATGATTTAAAAAGTGACATATAATAATCTTTATATTATAAATATCAATTAATTCGTATATTTTTATTTAAAACCTCATCATAAGCTTTTAAAAGTTTATTTAATATTTCTTGTGATGTTGTTCCTCCATGAGACGTTGGTACTGGGGCTAAGCCAGGAAAAGAATGTGTATGACTAATAGTAAACTCTATAAGCATTTCTAATAATTCTAAGAGTTTCTCTCCACGTACTAATGAATTAGTTTTTTTATTAATATCATCTACATATTTTAATTGACTCATACCATAATTATTTTCTAATTCTATACGTCCTAATTCAGAAGACTTATTTGATAGTAGGTATATATTTTCACTACCTATACTCACATACCCTTGTTGTCCTTCACTAAATTTTAATACTTTTTTTACAGTATCTTCACTTTTAGTGGGCACTTTTCTTTTATCTGGTTTAGAACTAAAGGCCAATCCATGTCCTTTAGTCTTAACACCCTGTAAAAATATAGACTCAATAAATGTTATTATAGAATTTCTAACAGAATCAAAAACAGCTTGATTTCCAAAAAAACTATACGTTGAAAATGCGGTATCATTAGAATCGTTTTTAAGTAAAAATTCTACTAAATTAGGCCCTGGTCTAAAATATAATGGATGGTTCCTCAATCCAGATACGCGTACTTTTTTCTCTAAAGTAGATTTATTAACAGGAGAAAACCCATAATGTGGATTGTTAGTGCCGGTTGTTCCTGAAATAGGTTTTAAAACGTCCACTAAATTATTTTGGTCAAATGATGAAAGAACTTTATTAATTTGGTCAATAGCTTTATCTTGTGGTAAAGTGAAACGAGCTTGTAGTATTGAACTTGTAAATAAGAAGTTTGTTTCCAAACCTACTTCTGAAGCCATGTATTTTTGAGACTGCCCTTGTGTATTAGTATTTGGCAAGAGCCCTAATCCCATAAAAAACTCAATATCTGGATTATTACTATCCGTAAATAATAATGGGTCTGCCCCCAATTGAATATCGTATTCAAATATTATATTTATCTTTTCATCTAATAAAGTTATATTTTTAGCTCCTTCTTCTTCCGTTACAGTTAAAGTTTGTGGGAAAGTATTTAATTGTATAAATGTGAATTTATTATTAGCTGATGGTTGTGAAGGTACTGATTTATTTTTAATAAACTTACCAGCCCGTATTAATATTTGAGGATGGTTAGATATTTCAGGTTGGTTTTCGACCCCTTTAGCTATATACTGGTTTAAATTAACACTACTATCCTCTTTACTAGAAGGTAATCTTTCAGCCATTCCTAAAATGATATCAGTATTATGTCTACCTTGTATAGCAATATCATCAGGATTTGGGAATACTCCCCTAGAATCTACCCCCATATCAACAGAGGGTGCTCCTGAATAATTTGGTGGTACTTGACTTGTATGATATCTACCAGTATGGTACCCTTCCAAAGCTAGCATATTTGGTCTAGAAATTAAAGGCCCTACATATTCTTTATTTTGAGTTCTATTAGTTGGGTCATAATAAAGAATTTTAATAGCTTCCCCTTCTTTTGGGATTGTGTTTAAGTGGGGCAATAAGAAGGGATTATGTACATCTGGGTCTTGTTTACTCCACGGTTCAAATTCTTTCTGTTCAATCTGAGCCTTTCTCCTTTGTTTAACTTCTTGTACCGGGTCTGTTTGTTGACTATTTGCCGCAGAACTACTTAAATCGTCTATTGCTATGATTCTTCCTGCTCTTAAAGGGTCTTTATTGTCGACACAAACCCCAAAAAATATCATTTTACTATCTGGGACACTAGCGTCCCTTCCTCCATTAAGAGCCATATCGTTTCTTTATCTCTTCATTTAATTTATTATAAGCACTTTCTAGATTATCTAAATGATGTGTCAAGTTAATTAGTAATGATTTAGTTTTATCAAACTCTTCTTTTAGTGATGACATCTCGCTTAAAATCTCTTTATTAGGCTTATCAGTATCAATTTTAATTGTATTTTTCATATTAACATTTTAATCCAACAACTTTTGTGGGTCTAACTAATACCGCTCCTGGAGGCCCATTAGCGATGGTTGGGAATAGTACGCCGTGTACTACACCATTTATTGTTTCTTCTTCATCCATAGATTCAGCTAAAGCAAATTGAGATAACATAAATAAATTTGGCGAGCCGTCCGGCATATCCCCTGTAGGTATTCCCAGATTTTCTAATCTAACTATTAACTTTTCAAAGGTTCTCATAGGGTTGGTCCCACTTCTTGCCATAGCTGCAAATTGTAAAAATTTAGGTGGTGGTGAAAATGGAATATCTATACCTGTAGCCTCAATCATTTTTAATATTATCATTAATATTTCTTTACAATTTTTAGCATTTTGAAGGTCTGATATAAAAGGTAATAAAGCTTGGATTAATGCCAAAATCATTTTTATTCTTTTTCCTGCCTGAGTAGCTAAAAGTTTTTTTATGTAAATAATTAAAAGTTTTATTAAAAATTGTTTTAATATCTTAAAAATAATTTTTAATACTTCTTTTAATATTGCTCTACATATTCTTACAAATACTCTTTTAAATAATCTTGCAAATTCTGATGCATCTGCTGCTAATAAAGTGTTATTATTAGTTATTGTAGCAGCCAATATAATAGGTAATATTACTTTTGTTGACATCAATGCTAACATTATTATTTGTGGAAATTGTATTACGAGTTGTTCCATAAAATGAACATTCCAATTCCAATTCAATTCTTTAAAAGCTTCATCATTTTTAGCGAGAGAGCCTTCAACACCAGTCTGTAAAATCATATCAAATGCCTTATACCCGTCCCCACCTTCATTTAACGTAGCTATTATTTCATCAACAGCTCCTTCAAAAATAAGAGGGTCTAAAGGTATTTCTATATTATCACAACTCGTAAATACCATAACACCCTTACTTTTTCTTTCTGCTTCTAAATGAAAATTTCGTTCTTCTTCCGCATTAAAACTATAAAAAGAATCGTCATCTAGAAGTTCAGCTAGATGGCTAATTGTTTCTGTACTAATCTCATCAAGGTCTATACCGTCACAAGCAGTCATAATTTTATTAAGAATCCCTATAAATTTATTGATTCCCAAAATATCAGCATAATTTCTTGGTCCATCATTTGTGATTGATAATCCTAATCCAGCATTTATTTCTAATAAAGCACCTAAAATATTTTGTAATTCGATAACTCTTATATTATCAAAATAATCTCTAAGAAATTCTGCTACAGTAAATTTAGTGCCACCACCGGGAACTGAAGGTGAAGCGGCAGTAAAGACTGTTGGGTTATTACCTCCTTTATAGTGTGGGTTTATAATAAAACTATCTACACCATCAAATTCTATAGTAAAGAGTATCTTTCCACTGGCACCATAAACCTGATAAGGTGTATTAGGATTATCTATTACATACCAGAAAAATCTATTCATTGGGAAAGGACTTTGTCCCGGGGGATAAACCCCTAAATCAAATTGTTGAGCCTCATAAAAATATTTACCAACTCCATCATCAGGTTTTGTTTTCATCTGTTGAAATAAGTCTACTTGGTCAACTCTTATTATTATATTAACTGGATTAATTCCGTCATCTAAACCATCACCCGAAACTGGTACCTCTGTAGATAAATCACAATTAAAAGCTCGTAATATTTCTGAAACTATTATTTCTGGTATTGTAGGTATAACATTAGAAATGGCTTGTTTAATTATTAATCTTAAAACCCTTGCATATTCATTATCCATAGCATCATGTAAAGGTTTTAATTTTTCTCGAATATTTTGTTTTGTTTGTGCTCTCTTCTGGGACCTTTCTTCTCTCTTCTCACTTCTTTTTTGTTTCCTTTCTTTCTTACGCATGTTCGTTTTTTCTTCCGATTCATCCGCTCTAAATTTTGTTCTACTTCTAGCTTTAATAATTTTTATTAAAAGTAGCATGAAAGTTATTGGGTTGTCAGTGATATTGCCAAAAGTATCTCGTAAGTCTGAGAAAAGAGATTTCCATTTATTTAGATTCTCTCTATTTTTTTTTAACTCTTCAATATCTAATAAACTTATAATACTTTGAAGTTTACTTAGAATGTCTCCTTTTTGATTTAAAACATTAGAACCTATTCCCATTTAAATAGTTTTTATAATTTACTCGTCAGTTTCTTTATCCAATAGTTGGGTAATAGTGTCTCTAATATTCATATCTAGAGACCCTACAGTAGCATCTTTTTGGTGATTTTTTTGTAATATAGTACTCTGTATTTTAGATAATTGTAATTTTTTTTCTATAGTAGAGTCTATTATTTTTTGTTGTTCTTTAATGACTGGACCTAATATTGTTAAGTCGTCAGCTCCTTTCATGAAACTAAGCATTTTATTTTGAATTCTAATAGCTGTATTTCTTTGTTCCACACATTCATTATAAATTTCTTGTAAAAGTGAAACAACACTATTCTGATTAATATCTATTTTTTTCTTTTTAGGTCTAGGCATATTAATAAATACAAAACTTATCGGTTTTTAAAATTTTCTGAAACTATTTTATAAATGTCTTTGTAACGTGATAATGAACTCCTGATTTCTTTAGTTGTTAAACCTGTCATTTCACGAAGTTGGTATAGGATTACATTTTTATTAAATTTATTACCACTACCTGCTATAAAAATCTCTTCATAATTTTCAAAAACTTCTATCAAAGAAATGCCAACTTTTTCTTCGTTCTCGGTTAGTTTATTTTCAGACATAAAGACTTTTATTTTATCTAAAAGATTTTTAATTAGAACTTCTATTCCAATTTCATCATCTACCATTTCATAACTATAACCTTCTCTATATCCATTTTCAAAAGAAGGTGCAATATCCTCATAACTAATTTTACGATTTCTTTCCTTTTGGTCTTTCATAATCATACCCATGAGGTAATTTTTACATATTGTACCAAAATATGAATATGCTTTTTTACCCTTTTCGGGTTTGAATTTGTCCGCCTTTGTTATTAAAAATGATAATGTATCCGCATGTATATCTTCATATTGGAAATCTCTTCTGTATAATTTATACCTCCTAATTATACTCTCAATCATCTTATTAAGGGGAGCTCTTAAATCTTTATTATATACTTTGTTTTTCTCATCAAAGGTGGTTGCGGTTAAAAATACTCTAACAGCTGCTTCCTGAACCTGACCAAAATACGGTTTAGTTTTAGGTTTTCTACCCTTTTTAGGTGCTTCTACTTGGGTTATTACCGTTTGTGATATTGTTATTACTGTCTCACTATTTCCTGTTCCTCCAGATGATAAGCTAGACATACACTATTAATTTTCATACGTGATGGCCCTATCATATGTAAAAAAATATTCTTTTTTTGCTTGTTCTACCCAAAAATTGGCTTCTTCAGGTGATATTCTTTCTTTTGGGTCGTTTTTATAATCCCAGAATAAAGAATTTTCTCTCATATTTACATGTTTATAACCTATTCTAGGAATTGTCATAATTCTAAAATCATTATATGTTGCTCTTAATAAAAATTCATAAACAAATGTTAATCGTATACTTGGTTTTAACATCCCTACCCCTTCAAAAGATTCTTTTTTAATAACAGCTCCTGATGTTTGGTAATTTTGATAATTAAGTAGTGTGTTGTTATCTAATTCTCCCATTTTTTCAGAAAACTTCATAGCCCATATAGATTCATTTGTAAACCCTAAAAAATTGTGTTTATCATCGACATCTACTACTAATGGTAAAAACACATCTACGTCATCATAAGCTTCTATATAAATTTTAACATTTTTAAACCAATTTTTAGAATATTCATCATCTACTTCTAATATAGAAAACCATTCTGTATCTATATTTTCTACACAATAATTTACTTGTGAACAAAAATCTGTTTTATCTTTATTAACTAAAATATTAATATCTAATTCTGTAGGTTTTTCCCACGAATTGAAAAAATCATTTAATTCTTTAGTATTAGCATGTGTTATATACACTTTCTCTGGTTTTATAGTCTGATTTACAATACTTTGTACACACTTACCGAGATAATCTTTAATTGTTTCATTAATCTCATTAATTGGGATTACTATACTTATATCACTCATTTTTATTTATTTTTTAATTATTATATAGTTCATTTACAGAACCTTCTAATGTGCTGTCTTGTGGACCAACAGGGGTTAATTTTTCTAGATTTCTTCTAAATTCTAAAGTTTTTCTCTCATTTATAGAGTTAAATACATTTAATAGTGAGGTTTTAAAATTTTCTTTACTATATTTTTTTGAAATTTCTTCCATCTCACCATATAACTCTTTAGGTAAGTCGTCTTCTAACCATTTTTGAACAAAATTACCTAAAATATCTACTATTTGATTAAATTCATACGGCCAAATTCCATTTTCCTCTGTCATCCATTCTGGTTTAAGATTTGGTACTTTACCAATAACTGGTACACCACATTTCATAGACTCTAATGGGAATGTACCAAAACCACTAATATCATCTACCCATATAGAAACAAAAGATTCACTTAAATCTTCAGCAAATTTCTTTCTTGGTAAATTTCTTAAATCTCTAAAAGTAATCCATTTAAATTGTGGGAATTTAAGATAAAAAGATTTAATAATCTTCATGGTGTCTCTTGGCTCTCTTGTGTGTATAGAGATAAGTGGCGGTTGTGGGTATTCATATTTTTTAAATGAATCATTTATAAAAGGTGTTACTTCTAAATACTCTAAAGTCCCCATAAGTGGTTGTAAATAATCTTTTTGTTTTGCTGATGTTGTTATACATGTATTTACACCATAATTACGCCATGCCATACCTGGAGGTAGAGTTTCAAGAACATAATCATAAGCTTGTGATAATATAATTTTTTCACAAGGCATCTTTTGGGTTTGTTCTAAAACATGCCCAAAAACCTCAGGAATAATTACAAGGTCACATATATTAACCTGTACTTGTTTAGATTCTATAGAAACATGAGGAATATCTTTATATTCATCACCTAACCATGGGGTAACATCCTGAAAATCTTCTTTTTCATGCATTATATTTGCATTATATCCAGCATTTATTAATTCTTTTACTATGTCATAAATTAAAGCGACAGAAGCTTTTGCATGTCCTTTAGTATCCATAGTTAGAAAATATAAAGCCGACTCTTTACTTTTTGTTTTTTCTAAAGCGTGTGTTAATTTAATAATTTGGTCGTTAATTTCACTCATTTATTTGCATTTTTTTAGTATTTTATATTCTATTAGTGTGTTGATGGCTAACCTAAATGGTATTGTGGTTTTATTTAATCCTAATTTACCTAGAGTGTCATCTACTTCTTCTGCGTCCCCTAAACATACATCCAACATAAGTTTAAAAAATTCAAATTTAGGTAGATTAATACTCACTTCTTCTTTTTCTTTTTCTTTTTTAGTTAGGGGTAAACATATTTTTTCCATAAATGCATCAACATCTAAATACATATATTCATTACCCATGGGTATTTGAAAGTCTCTTAATTCGTTAGGCATTTTCTTTTTTAAATATGTCTAAATTTGTTATTTTATCTGGCGATTCTAGTATATATTGAGAATCAACATCATAAGATTCATTAAAAGTATATAATAATTTATCTTCTGGTTTCATTTTAATTATAAGTTCATCATTAGTGAATATCAAGTCAAACTCGTTCCATAAGTTATCAACTTCACGGATATTATAAAATTTTATATTTTTTATAGTACATCCGTATTTTGCTAAAAACCAAAATGTTGCAGAAATACCTCTACCAACTTCATCAGATATTAATGTAAATTCATGGTCTTTATGTTCACCTATTAATTCATTTAAATTTCTTATAAAATTAGGTTTAACCTCTTTAGCATGACCAAAAATTTCCATAGGTGCTTCTCTATATAAAAATTCTAATAGTTCATCTTGGTCCTTAAAGTTTAATAATTCTTTTATGTTATCGTAGTTTAAATCTTCTTTTATCTCACTATCGTAATATTTTTTATGGACTGCTTTTATTTTACTAAATAAATCTCTGAGTATTCCATTAATATTGATTGCTATTTTCATAATTTAAAAATTAACTAATTTATTTATTTTGTAAAGAATCAAAAACTCTTTCTATCTTAGCTATTAATGGGTTTCTTACAACATCTGATTTATTAAGTTGTATACAACCTATTTCTTCTATATCAGCAAAGTGGTCCATAAGGAAGGTTAATCCGTTGCCACCTTTAGAATCTTTTTGCCTTTCATCCCCTAAGAATATCATCTTAGAATCTTTTCCTAATCTAGTCATTATAGTTCTCATATTTTCTTGTGATATATTTTGTGCTTCATCTACAATTATTATCGACCTATCTAAGTTAATCCCTCTCATATATGCTATAGGCATTTCCTCAATAGTTTTTAATTCTCTTAATTTAGATGTTATAGTTTGTCCCACCAACTTCTCAAAGTTATGTACAAAAGAAAACATAAAAGGTTCCATTTTTTCACGTAAATTTCCCTTTAAAAATCCAATCTCTTCATTTTTTAAAGTAGTAACTGATTTAACTATGACAATTTTTTTATATCTCCTATAACGTTTAATTAATTTTAAAGCTTCTGCACACGCTAAAAAAGTTTTACCAGTCCCTGCAGGGCCTGAACAAATAACAACTTCTTTTTCTTTTATTGCGTTTACTAAAGCTTTTTGATTTTCGGTTTTACATTTAACACTAATAGTCATAGTGTCGGTTATTCTACTTTCTTCAGTGTTATTTTGATAAATCCACTGTTCTACTTCTGCCTGTTCTTCCCTAGATAGTTTTTTACTTCGTTTTCCCATAAATTACTATTTGGTGATTTGTTGGTTTACCCATTTGTAAGTTTTTCTCATCCCATCAATTAGAGGTTCAGATACTTTCCACCCTAATTTTTCAAAATAAAGAGTATTATCTGAATTTCTACCATTTACTCCTATTGGGCACTCATAACCGTACTTGTCAATAAAATCTTGGCCGTTAATATTGTAGATATCTAAATCTTTACTAGAAACTTCTATTGCCATTTTTGCAAAATCATTTATAGATAGCATTTCTTCTGAGCCAATATTTAATGGGTCTTTAATATCAGACCTCATTAATCGTATAGTTGCTTCAATACACTCATCAATATATAAAAATGAACGAGTTTGATTTCCTGGGCCCCATACTTCTATTAACTCACCTTCTTTAGCTAACGCAGCCTTTCTACAAAGTGCTGCAGGAGCTTTTTCTCTTCCACCATCCCAAGTTCCTTCAGGGCCAAATATATTATGATATCTAGCCATTCTTACATCTAAACCTTTATTTCTTGCAAAAGCTAAAAACATTCTTTCACTAAATAACTTTTCCCAACCATATTCAGAATCTGGTGCAGCAGGATAAGCTGAATCTTCTGTACAATTTGGGTTATCTGGGTCTACTTGATTATATTCTGGGTACATACATGCTGATGATGAATAGAATACTCTTTTTACATTTTTCTTAACACATTCATGTGCTACATTTAAATTAACTAAGGCAGAGTTATGCATAATATCTGCATCATTTTCTCCAGTAAATACAAAACCAGCACCACCCATATCTGCAGCTAACTGATATACTTCATCGGCACCTTCTTCTATAACATCTTCTACTACTTTAGGGTCACGTAAATCCCCTACAATAAATTCATCACCAATATTATTAAAATATTCATGTTCTTTAATATCTACACCTCTAACCCAGTGACCTTCTTTTTGTAATGCATTACAGAGGTGGCCACCTATAAACCCCCCAGCACCTAATACTATAATTTTTTTCTTTTCCATTATTTTCTATTTTTTATAAAGACCGGAATTGGTCTCATTTTATGTTTATTCTGTTTATTAAATTTATTATATATTTCTACAACTTCTTGTTGCCTATCTGTACAACTATAATCTTCTAGTGTTCCTTCTGTGTAGTTCATTGCCCATTCAAGCTCATCATATGTTGCACCTAATTGGTCTTCATCTGTTCTATCATCACCCCATAGTCCATCAGTTGGTGGGGCATCTAATATTTCTGTATTTATATCTAGTTCTTTAGCCATTTCTTTAACTTCAGATTTCATTAAATCTGCAATCGGGGAGATATCAACTCCCCCATCTCCATATTTAGTAAAGAATCCCACACCAAAATCTTCTACTTTATTTCCTGTACCCACAACTAAACCTCCGTTAGTTTGTGCTATTTGATATAATGTTGTCATTCTTAGTCTAGCCCTTGAGTTGGCCAACGCAAGTTTATGTTCATTGTCCGCAAACATCATTTCAAAAGTATCGTATACGTGAGATAAATTTATTTCCATACTAGATACATTATCATATTTGTTCTTTAACCATTTAATATGGTTATGAGCTCTTGATAGCTGAATTTGTTGTTGGTGAATTGGCATTGATACTAATATGGTTTTTACTCCTGTTTCAGCACATAGAGTTGATGTTAGAGCGGAGTCTATTCCTCCTGAGATACCGATTACCAGTGCCTCCATATTGTTTTTAGTGACATACTCTTTAATCCATTCTATTATTTCATTCATCACTTTTAAATTTTATCCCTATTTTATTTAATTCATCAGTCACACTATCTCTTTCATTAACTATAACTGTATAACCTAATTTTTGTAAAGTTAAAGCAAATTTTAATTGTTGTGATTCTTCTAATATAGTACTTTGGGGTTTATATGTTACGTAATCAAATACTACCGGTTTATCCTTATCTGGATTATTTTTCATAAACTCTTCGATTTGGTAGGTTAGGTGTAATTCATTCATTTTATCGGTAGCTCTAGATATTTGTGCATCTATATCGTTTTCTTCTGCAAAAATATTTAAAGCCCTATTGTCTCTTGGAAAACATGGCCCGCCATAACCGTAACCCCATTTTAAAAATTTACCACCTATTCTACTATCAGAACCAATAGCTTCTAATATTTTATCTTTTTCACCACCTACTTTATCAGATATATCACCAATCATATTAGCAAAAGAAATTTTAGTAGTTAAAAAACAATTTAAAGATAATTTGGTGATTTCAGCACTTATTCTACTCATTCTACATATTCTAGGACTAGACACACAATGGTCCATATAAATGTTCTCGATAACATTTCCAACATGATTATTTGCTTCTCCTATTAAAACCATATCAGCATTAACTTGGTCTTTTAAAATAGTTCCTTGTGCTATAAATTCCGGATTATAACTTACAGTATAGTTATACTCTTCTAAATCTTTTTGTAATTCGTCACAATAGCCTGGGAAAGTAGTACAATTAATAACTAAATGTTTAGTTATTTTCTGTACCCCTAAAGAAATTAGCCCCTCTTTTAATCCTTCAATATACTGATGGTCATATTTTCCATTAGGTAATGAGGGGGTGTGTACTATAATAAAAATAATATTATTTTCTAATATCTTTTCTAAATTATCATGTAAATGTAAATTTTTAGACTTTTTTAATAATTCGGTAACACCTGGTTCGGAGGAAATGAAAGTTTTATTTCTTAAATCATTTAGATAATCTTTATTTATATCGTAAGCATCAACCCTATATCCTACTTTATCTAAATTAAGTGCAAAACATAAACCTAATTTTCCTATTCCAACTACAGATACTGATTTCATATTTAATGTTTTTATTTAAAATATAATATACTATTATGAAAAATTAAACTTAATTATAATTTTTATATTAAAGTAAAATTATCAGGATAAAAACCTTCTCTATTCCAAGCACCTGGTTCCATAGAATAATCTTTCGGTGCAATTACTATTTTAGAAGAGTTATCGTTAAGATATGCAGCCCACCATCCAAAACTAGAACTATGAGACATAATATTATGGTCACAATTTTTTATTAAAGCAAAATCTTCTAGGGTTGTTCTAACACCAGAATAAAAAAAGTTAGAACCTTTCAGGTTATCTTTTAACCATGATACATCTTTTTTATTATCATCACCTTCTCTACTTCCTCCTGTAAATAATAAAAATACGTACTTATCATCATCAAAATATTCCATTGCTTTATGTAAGTAACCACCACAAATACTATCTTTAGATAATTCGCCATCTTTGCCATAATAATCGTTACTTATATTATTTGTGCCGTCTGTCAAATCACCTCTTCGTAGGTGTATCGAAACCACTTCTTTATTATCATTTTCTTTTTTTAAATTACTTATAAATTCTGAAGATTTATCCACAAATTCACTCTTTAATGTAAATTCTTTTCTAATTTGTTCGTCAAACTCTTTAAAATAAAATGTACTTTGAAAAAAACCATGTAAATTAATATTATCAGGGCATTGCCAAAAATTTGGGTCACAAACATCATGATTTTGTTCATTATACATGTATTCTATTTTTTGTAAATCCCCGTCTTCCAAATAATCACATTCTAAATTAAAATTATCTAGTAAACATTCTTGTCCATGCCATTCCATAATTTTAGGATTAGGAATTTTAACTTCATAATTTTTCTTAAGGCCTAAAGATTTTAATGCAGCATATTGAAATAGCTGATTTCCTAATCTCCCGTGTTTTCCTAATTGTAAAAAAGTTATCATATATTTTTTAAAATGTATATTGGTTGATATGGGGTGCCGTTAACGCCGTTAACGTTGTTACTAAATGAATCAGCAAAAAAACCAAATCTATCTACAGTTTCCCACCCTGATAATAATTTTTTTATTCTATTTGGCCCATATACCCTATGTTTATTAAAGACAACCTTATCTATCCCTATAGGTACTGCTAAATAAAGTAAGCTATCCTTATTTAAAAACTTTTTAGTATTAACCATAGCTTCTATATCACCGTTAGGATTTAAAGGGTCACCATACCTACCTAACCCATCATGTTCATAAGAAGATATAGAAATACAAACATCAAACTTTTGATTTGTAATTTCGTGAGGTTGTATATATGTTATTTTTTCATGAAAAGAATCACGTTTAGAATATTCTATAACTGTACAACTTTTAACCTCATATTCTATTACCATTGCTTCGTACCAAGGATAAGTAGAACCCATTATACATACATCTTTATCTTTTAGTGGGTATTTTTCTAAAGCCTCATACATCCACTTGTCTGTAGTACCATAATAATTTTCTTCTTTATTTTTAATTCTTTGTATACAACTATCAAAGTTATGTTTAGTAAATCCTCCATTTAAAGTGTTTTGTGTCTCCTCACTACAGTCATTAAGGTAACTATATTCTAAATAAGCGTCTCCACCCATAAGATATTCTATTAACATATCTGATGGTATTGTTTCAGGTGCTTTTATAATATTTTCATTTTCCATAATTTTTATAATTCTTTTATATGTATAATTAATCTATCTTTATCATCATCTTTAGATGGTAGATAAAAGTTTTCCATAACTCTATCATCTAAAATTTCTAATATTGAGTTATGGGTTATAT
>CEPX01077507.1_pt1 | contig 15139 bp, 15 predicted proteins | sample 361361 | NCBI WGS metagenome assembly CEPX01 (sample SAMEA2619974, study PRJEB7988) | marine metagenome | biome: marine biome (ENVO:00000447); feature: mesopelagic zone (ENVO:00000213) & marine oxygen minimum zone (ENVO:01000065); material: "saline water (ENVO:00002010), including plankton... | reverse complement strand
TCGAATGCACAACTTCACAACCTTCAACTTCGATTTTCTGACGCGTTACTATTATATTTTTTCTGCCGGGCAGAACTCTGCCGATTGAATCATGTGTTTTTCTGCCCATAACAATTGGCTTACCCTTTGTTGCATCATGAAAGTGCTTAAAATCTTTTGGGAGATCCCAAGGAATTCCTCCATCTTTTCCAATGACATTGTTTTCCGATGCTGCAGCAACTAATGAAATAATCATGAGTACAATATAGCGTGTCATGGTGAGCCCTGTCGAACCATGACATTAAACAGCAATGGGAGCTTTAATAGCTGGATGCGGATCGTAATTAACAACTTCAATATCATCAAAAGTAAAATCAAAGACTGATTTAATCTCCGGATTCAGTTTTAACTGAGGCAAGGAACGAGGCTCACGCTCTAACTGAGTAATTGCTTGATCCAAATGATTCAAATACAAATGAACATCACCGAAAGTATGGACAAAGTCACCAACTTCTAAACCACATTCCTGTGCAATCATGTGCGTTAGCAGACTGTATGATGCAATATTGAACGGTACACCAAGGAAATAGTCCGCTGAGCGTTGATAAAGCTGGCAACTTAACTTGTTATTGAGCACATAGAACTGAAAAACAGTGTGACAAAGAGGAGGAGCAGAGGTTTTTCCGCTTATAAGCTCCTGAATATCTGCAACATTCCAACCACTGACCAGAAGTCGCCTGGAAGTTGGATTAGTTTTAATCTCTTCAATCACATTTTTTATCTGATTAATCTCTTCTCCATTCTTACCAGTCCATCTGATCCATTGTTTGCCGTAAACAGGACCAAGATCGCCCCACTTATCTGCGAAATCTGAGCTTTCTTTGATCTTTTCCACAAATTCATCAAGCGACTCACCCTGATACTCGTCACTCGCCTTATATCCTTCATAAGGCCACTCGTTCCATATCCTTACGTTGCGATCGACTAAGTATTTTATATTTGTATCGCCCTTTAGGAACCAGAGAAGTTCGTGGGTAATCCCCCTCATATAGACCTTCTTGGTTGTAAGAAGCGGAAATCCTTCCTGCAGATTGAATCTGATTTGTTCCCCAAACAAGCTCAGCGTACCGGTTCCGGTACGATCATCCTTTCGAACACCTTCGTTCATTATTTTACTTAGGAGATTTAGGTACTGTTTCATGGAGCACCATCATAAGATGGAAGATATTTCTCCTCAAGCTCTATTCCAATATTTCCTATTGGAGTCGAGACAAGCAAGGCTTCAAATGCCTTAAACCAACCAAATTGGAAAGAAATTGCCGTTACAATCAAAATCACTCCTGCAACTTGTTTAACTCGGCCTGAGTATTTGCATAAGCTCCTAACTGAATGAACAGCCCCTGCCCTCCGTAACCGATCAAAAGAAGCGGAATCGCAGTTCCAAGTCCATAAGCAAGTAATGAGAGCAGGGCTTCTAGCCCTGGTTGTTCTCTGACCAACGTGAAAGCAAAGCTTAAAGCCGGACCTGCGCATGGAACCCATACAAGCCCAAGTGTCAGGCCAATAATGAACGCAGTTAATGGATTATCTTGGCCCAACTCTTCTTGCGCCTTGTGTTGTATGTCTGTTCCTAAACTTTGTAGTTTGACTGCAACCTTTCCGCCTATTTGCATCGCAACTAATCCCGAAAGTATTGCGATCAGAACTGCGATTAATCCAGCATCAAGAAAGAAAAAACCTCCGATTACCGCTCCGGCATTCCAAATATGCTTGTTGTGCGTAACGAATCCGAGACCAAACAAAAGTAAAATCAAATATGTTGCCGTTCGCATGTGCACTTCTACTCCGATAAAGTTTTTAGGACTAAAATCAGAAGAAATGTGAAACCAATGAAGCTTACAAGCATTCCTGCAACCGTAAGAAGTGGTCTAAGTTTGCTTTTGCCCGCAATGCTGACCCCGAGTACTATCGGGATCAGCGGAAGTATGCACGGGAGGAGAATCGTTAGAACCCCTGCTATGAAAAGCGCTATGTAAGTGCTCACAAATTAAGTTGAAAGAAGAGACTTTAGTGCATCCGATGTAGGACCGGGCAACACTTTGACTACGTTACCCTTTTTGTCCAATCTAACAAAGGTGTGTTGCATATTTACGCCAAATCTTTTCCTTAGATCCATATTCGAATCGTAATCAACCTTGTAAATCGGGAGCATATCCTGCGACGGATACAATGACTTGAGGTTCTTATCTTCTTTGACACAGCTTGGGCACCATGTGGCGCGGAAGAATAGGACGGACTCTTCGCCATTACCAATTACACCACCGCTGAAGTCCTTATATTCAGCCGCACTTGCCTTTGGAACTGCTCGAGTTGGCTGAGCTTTTTGAGCTTGGGCTACGGGACGCGGCTTCGCTCCAGCATCTGACCTTTTCTGAGGAGTTGTATGTCCACACGCGCTAAGTGTGATCGCTGCAATAATTGCTATTGGAATAAAACGCATAATAAAGAAAGGAATAAGATAAATACGACATTATAGTAAATGGTCTCTAGTTCCTAATCGGTGAGGGATGTTACAAAAAACCACTTTTCACTCTTCACTATTCACTTTTCACTTTTAATTTCAGACGAAGGACAATCTGACATAAACACACAATTACGACATTTCCTATTCTTTGCCGTACACACTTCCCTACCGTGGCTGATCATTAAGGTATTGAATCTGCCCCAATGCTTTTTTGGGACGAGCTTCATCAGATCTTTTTCGATTTTTTCGGGCGTTGAATTCTTAGTAAGTCCAAGTCTCTGACTCAAACGCATCACATGCGTGTCGACTGCGATGCCCTCGAGCTTGTTAAAAGCTGCATAAAGAATTATTGCCGCTGTCTTTCTTCCAACTCCGGGAAGCCCGGTCAACTCTTCCATAGTTTTTGGTATCTGAGCTTTGTGTTGTTCGCTGATGATTTTACTCAAGCCCTTAATATATTTGGTCTTAACTCTAAATGTTCCGCATGGACGAATAATTCTTTCAAGTTCTTTTTGTGGCAGATCAATATAATCCTGAGCTTTTCTGCACTTCTTAAATAATTCCTTTGTGACCATATTAACTCTTTCATCTGTACACTGAGCACTTAGAACCGTTGCAACTGTTAGGTCGAGTGGAGTTTTCCAGTTTAAGAATGATTTAGGAGGATCATATAACTTGTCGAGCTCTTTGATGACACTTTCAATTTTCATACATACATTATAATCAAAAATATCCTCTGATTCTTCTGTTTCCTCTGATTCTTCTGTTTCCTTTTTTTCGTCAACAATATTCCACTACCTTCATTCTCCCACGCCATGTATAGTCCCGACCTATGCTTCCTCCACTAACCGTCTTCGACGTGGAAACTACCGGCCTTGATCCCAATAGAGGACATAGAATTATAGAGATCGCGGCCCTGAGGATTGAAAGCGGAGAAATAAAGAGGGAAGATCCTTTTCATGAGTTTGTAAATCCCGAGCGTTCGATTCCGCACGAAGCAGCACAGATAAATAAAATCAGAGATGAAGATGTAGCCCAAGCTCCTACAATCGATCAGGTGCTTCCAGGGTTTCTGGAATTCGCCTCCGGCTCTTTTCTTGTTGCACACAATGCTCAGTTCGATATGGGATTCCTAAACCGTGAGAAAGAACTATGCTGGGGATTTATAGAGCTTCCTGAACACTTTTGCACGATGAAACTGAGCCAGAGCGTGTTTCCAACAGAGTTTAGGCACAGTTTGGACGTAGTTGGACAAAGATTGGAGCTTAAATTGCCTGATGAACGCCATAGAGCGCTACCTGATGTGATTTTAACTGCCCAAGCACTGCTTAAGATGATAGAAATTGGGAAGATAGGGTCAGTTGAAGACCTGAGGATTAAAGCTGGCACTGGAGAAATGGCGAGAAAGTGAATAGTTAATAGTTAATAGTGAATAATGCGTATGCTAGAATTCACATATATTTCAAGTGGCTAACTATTCACTATTCACTATTCACTTAAATTTTGGCTATTCTTCCCATCCAAACCGGCACTGATAACCCCATCCTTCGCCAAAAGACGGAGAAGATTCCAAAGGTAACTAAAGAAATCACAAAGCTTATAAAAGATATGGAAGATACGCTTAAGGATGAAAACGGACTTGGAATCGCAGCAAATCAGGTCGGGCAAGCACTTAGGATGTGCCTCGCGAAGTTTAATGGCAAAACCAACGTTCTAATCAATGTGGAAATCACTTGGCGAGGGGAAGAAACAGATGTTGTGGAAGAAGGGTGCCTTAGCCTTCCGGATATTAATGTAAAAGTAGAAAGACCGACTGAAATTACAATCACTTACTTGAATGAAAAAGGTGAGGAGAATGAAAGGAAGCTAACTGGAATGGATGCCCGTATAGTCCAACACGAAGTGGATCATCTGGATAATATCCTGATCACAGATTACCAACAACACGCTTCGCTCTCAACAATCGACAATCAACAATCAACTTTTGATCTTTAAATAACCAAAAAGTTGATTGCCGAAAGTCCGCCGAGGGCGGACGTGTTGACAGCGAGTCCCGAAAATCGGGACGAGCGTGTTGCTTGTTAAACATCATAACGTTAATCTCTTACCAATGCCTGATCTAGAGACCGTCATCGGTTTAGAAGTCCACGCGCAGATGAACACGAAATCCAAGATGTTCTGCGGATGCGATAATGATGCATTTGGGAAGCCGCCTAATACTACTGTTTGCCCAATCTGCATGGGGCACCCCGGTACTCTTCCCGCTCCGAATGAGGAAGCAATCAAAAAGGCAATGAAAGCTTCGCTCGCAATTGGATGCAAAATACAGGAAGAGAATCATTTTGATCGAAAGCATTACTTCTATCCAGATCTACCTCCCGGTTTCCAAATCAGCCAATACGACTTCCCTCTTTCAACGAAAGGTGAAGTTAAATTTAATATTTCTGACGATAGTGGAAACAAAGTTGGTGATGTACGAGTTTGTGGAATTACAAGACTGCACATGGAGAACGATGCCGGGAAACTGACTCATAGGGGCGAGAAGACACTATGTGATTACAATCGAGCTGGAACGCCTCTTGTGGAGATTGTTACTGAACCAGATTTAAGGTCGCCTGAGGAGGCTGTAGCATTTGCACAAGAACTCAGGAGGATTTTAATCGCAGTTAATTCATCGGAAGCAGATATGTTCAAAGGGATGATGCGCTTTGATGCATCAGTTTCGCTAAGGGAGAAGGGATCCAAGAAACTTAATCCGCGAAGCGAGATAAAAAACCTTAACTCATTCAAATCATTAGAAAGGGCCCTGACTTACGAGATTAAGAGACTTGGTAAGAAGTGGGAAGAAGAAGGCGGACCTCTGAAGAATGACATTACAGTCGGTTGGGTTGATGATGATGAACAGACGAAAATGCTTCGCGACAAAGAGACTGCTATGGATTACAGGTATTTCCCGGAACCCGATATTCCACCTCTTAGGTTTACAAAGAAAGATATAGAGAAATTGAAAGCTGAGATGCCAGCTCTTCCGAGCGAGCTAAAGCTTAAGTATGAGGAGATGGGACTGGAAGACTTTGAAGTTAGAATGCTTATTGATCAACCGTACTTCAGAATTATTTTTGATAAAGTTGCTGAGGAGACGAAAGATGTTAAGCGCTCAAGAAGCATTGTTCTAACTCAGTTGGCGGGATTCATTAAATCTGATGACGGAAAGGAAAAGCCTGACGAGGATTTTGTAACTGAGCAAATTATTGCGCTAATAGCCGATGAGCGCATTACAAAGAATCAGGAAAAAGAGTATTTGAAGGATATTGTTGATGGAATGACTGTGGAGCAGATTGTAAAAGATAAAGGCGTGAGAGATGTTGATGAAAGCGAGATGGAGGAGTTGATCGAAAAAGCAATCGAAGCAAATCCTCAGGCAGTTGAGTCTTTCAAAGCCGGCAAAGAACAAGCCATCGGCGCAATCGTCGGCTGGGTTATGAAGGAAAGCGGAGGTCAGGCGGATCCGGCGAGAGTTAATGAAATGCTGAAGAAGAAATTATAGTACTGTCACCCTGAGCCCTGTCGAAGGGTGACAGGACGTGTCATGGTTCGACAGAGCTCACCATGACACTTTTTTTGTTACATCAAACCCTTTCCATATAAACCCCCGTCTCCGTATTAACCTTGACGGTGTCTCCTTCGTTTATGAATAACGGAACCGAGACTTTAGCTCCGCTTTCAAGTTCTGCAAATTTAGTTCCTCCCGCCGCAGTGTCGCCTTTTACTCCGGGAGGAGTTTCTATTACTTTCAGATTAACAGTAGACGGAAGCTGGATTCCAATTGGATTTTCTCCGAATACCAGAGCATCCACTTCTTGCCCTTCCACCAAAAGCTTTGCACCTTCTCCTACCACATCTGAGCTTAATTCAAACTGATCGTAGGAAGTTAAATCCATGAATGTAAAACTATCTCCGGACGAATAAAGATACTGACATTTCTTGTATCCTACATCCGCCGGCTCCAACTTATCATTTCCCTGGAAAGTCTTTTGGATTACGTTTCCGGTTTTTAAATTCTTAAGCTTTGTAGCCATCACACCTCCTTGGCGTCCCTGTTTGCTAAACCTATTCCAAGTGATCAGATAAGGCTCGCCATCTACAACGACTGCGCGACCAGTTTTGAGTTCAGCAATAACGTACATGCCAAACATTTTGTTGATTCAACTCTTTTCAGTCAAGGAAAAGAATCTAAATCGTTGTTCCCGCCGCGCGCTCCCACTGCAGTCTGATAATTTCCTTTCTGACCTTGAGCGGGAACTCTTCCGGTCCATCAGGTAGTACAAATCTGAGCTTTCGAAGGACTCGACCCTGATCCGGGTGGCCTTCTAGAGCTTTGAACTCTGCTTTTAATTGGTTAATTCTTGAACGCGCCATATGGAACACAAATATTCTTTCGCGGATGCTTTGTACGATCTTCATTATTTCTTCTTCGGTAAGCACCGGTACAGAATCGTTATCCGGAGGCAGATAAATGCGCACTCCTTCCAGAATTTCTGAATCCACTACTCCTCCCCTCGCGCTGAGCTCTTCCAACAAGAATGCAAACTCAGACAAAAGCATCTTCGCTTCTTTGCGAACTTCCGGACGAAGATCAGATTCACCTAAGCTAAGAACTGTTAAGTGATCGGAAAGATCTATCCATACACTTTTAAGTCCAATTGCTCCTTCCTCATCAAGCTTATTAATAAGTGCAGTAATAGTATCAACAACCAAAACTCCCTCCACATCAGCCGTGCTTACAGATCCATTCGGAATGGATGCACTGACTTCTAATATTGCTTGCTTGATTGGATAAGTATCATCACTTGGAAGTACTGCAGCGATTTCGCTGGCCTCTGCCGCAAGAGATTGATCGATAAGAGCTCGAACAAGTGCATCTCCTGATCCCGTTGCAACTGCATGCAAAGCATCACGATACGCTTCTAAAGAAATCTGAACTTCTATCGTATCACCTTCATCAAGAAGAGCGACTGCTTCATCCAATCTGGACCCTGCGTGTTCCAGTTTCTTTTGTGTTTTTGCTCCTTCTCCGAACGTCAAAAGAACATCTACTTTTTCCGCAATCCTCTTTGCAGGATATAGAATTGATGTAGGCAAAATGCCTGCTTGTGCTGCTCTGCGTTCTCTCTGGATCTGCGCAATGGACCTGCGGTGTACAGCATCCCTGTTCAAGTTTTGCCTTGCCCAGAGCTCTTCGTAATGTGCATTTGGAATTCTTTTTACAATCAAATTTTCACTCTCAGAAAGTTCTGTTCTTTCTCCAGAAACCAAATGAATATCAGTATCACCTCTCTGAATGCGCGCTCTGCGATCCCATATTTTAACGGCTACTTTTTCACCTTCTATTATAGATACGCTTCCCTCGTTTACCGTTACCAGCCCATAGTCTGTTCGAACTCTTACTCCTCTAATAGGAGCGGGTATAAGACCTTGAACCCAAATATTCCCCGTCATCAATGTAAGTGTTGCAGCGCTGTCCCCATCGAATGCCGGATCCTGCGTGTCGTGTACCTGAACAGTTGTCCATGGAGCAAGCCTGACAACTGAATCATCTCGGAAAACTATACTTGCTTCACCCTCATGCGTCCTAAGAAGTGTTCCAGGCTCCAGCTCGATATCCTTCGCGACCGGTTGCCATAGTTTTCCAACAGAAACCGTTACCTCCCCTCTTGTGGGCATTAGTATCACAGCATCCAAAGCTGCTGTTCGTGGAGCTATCAGAATCTGAGGACCTAGCTTCACACACAAGGCCATAAGGACGGCTGTCACTACCCATTTGAACGTAGTGTGTCTTACAGGTACAGGAACGACTTGACTCTGCGAAAATCTCTGTTTGAAATGCAAACTGAGTTCCGGAGGAGGAGTAAGAATAACTTTTAGCTTTTCAAGTATATCTATGCTCTCCTTTGCCTCAATACTACTTAAAATACGGGCCCAAACCCGCATTTTAGTTGATTCTGATGGTACTAGTGACTGCTTTACCCCCTCCATAATCTCTCCCTGGTTCATCCTACATTGAATCTCGCCCCAAATACGCTCTTTGACCCTACCTGATGGTGCGAGGTCTCTTTCGAGCCTGTTTTTAAGCGCATCTTCGAGCATTTCCGGCATATAAAACGATAATAAAGGGCTAGCGTTACAGATTTTCCTCCATTCCTGGAGGTAATTCTTCTTTAAGTTTTTTAAGTGCCCGGAATTTAAGGACTCTTACCGAGCCTTCGGAACATCTGAGTACTTTTGCAGCTTCCTCATGCGACAAATCGGCAATGAAGCACAGAGACAAAATGTCATAATATCTCCTTGGCAGCTTATCCATCGCTTCTCGTACGATTTTAAGCAGGAACATACGGTTTGCCTCTGTATCTGCACGATTTTCCTTATCCGTATCAACCAGAGCATCATCGATTTCTTCCCATGTTTTAGACGTTCTGTAGGTATCGATAATCTCGTTTCTTGCGATTCTAAACAGCCATGCTCCAAATGGGACTCCTTTCTGCTCCTTGAACATATGTAGCTTTTCCCATGCTTTTACGAATATCTCTGCAACCAGATCCTCTGCCACTTCCGACGGAACTCGCAATGCCGCATATCTGTAAATCTGGTTGAAGTAGTGGTCGTAAATCTTGGAGTAAGATTCCGTGCACCCGTCTTTCGCTTTTTTTACGAGCTCAAGTATCGCCTGTTCTTTGGTGTCCAGAGGACTCATGAGACCGCAAGTATAGGGAAATTGACGGCAAATCTGAAGGTAAAAGCCTGTAAAATCGTTGACGATTAGGATGCCAAGAATAAGATCTCCGTTATGAAACCCAGAATCCATCGACCGGCTGATGGAGAAGAGCCGCGTATGTCTATAATGAGAGGAGGTTTGTCTAATCGCAATAATTTAAGATTGAGCTCCCAACCAGAGGAACCAGCTAACAGTACTTCGGGGGGTTTTCTTAGATTTTTCAGTGATAGATTAGTCTCGCTTTGTTTTCCAAATGTTAATGGTGATGCTAAGTGTGTACTTGTTGATGAATCTGATGACGCAAATAATCCGAATAGAATAAACGAATTGGCAACCAAGATTGCAAATGGGACTGTAGACGAAGCAATTCTGTTTCTTAACGAATGCAATCCTGCGGAATTATTCGAACTACTGATTAGAATAAGAGAAATACAACCTTCATACTTGCAGGATATTTTAAACGAACTTGGTGACTCTAATAATCAACTAAAATCATACCTTGTTCACATAATATACGATCCATCATGGTAAAGTATTGCCAGCGATCCGCAAAACACAAGCGAGATGTAGCACTGTATGTACAATGTACATACAATAATTCATGCTTATTTGTATCAGTTATTATGTAGGTATGTGCGCACATACCTTCTTAAAGTTACACCATGATTACTGTCATCGTTAAATTTAATAGTCAACTAATCAATTGATTAGTTTACTTATAATAAATGTTAATTGTTGTTTTACTCCCATTCTATAGTCCCTGGCGGCTTTGACGTAAGATCATAAAACACCATATCGATACCTTCTAAGCTGAGGATTCTATCGGTCATTTTCTTTAGGACTTCTTCCGGAAGATGTGCGGAGTTGGCAGTCATTGCATCAGTTGATTCGATAGGTCGGAGTACTACCGATTGCTGGCCTGACTTTTCTCCAAACGGGAGAAGAACAACCGGGAACTGCCAGATCTTTTCATACAAATCATCTGAATGCATTTCTTCATAAACTATTTGATCTGCTTCTCTTAACAAGTCAGCCCTTTCACGGGTTATAAATCCGGGAGTGAATACAAACTCAACAGGATCTGAGTGTGACGTGCACTTAAGAACACGGTTAATCTCCTGATTCTTATTCGGAATCTCCGCGGACTTCTTCCATAACTCCTCACTAATTTTACAGGGATTATCAGAAAAGACCGCTAAAGCCCTTCGGTAAGTCCTCCCATCTCCTTGAACCCCCACTGACTTAATAGGTAATAACTTTTCACTATTCACTATTAACTTTTCACTTCCTTGTCCTTCAATAGCCTCTTCCTGCTCTGAGCAAAGTATTCTAACACCAAGTCCCGGCCCAGGAAACGGATGCCTCCAAACCAAATCATGCGGAAGACCAAGTTCTTCTCCAAGCTTTCTAACTTCATCTTTATACAAATCTTTAAGAGGTTCAATAACCAATCCCTGATCGATCATTTTCTGAACTGCTTCAACACGATTGTGGTGAGTCTTTATCTTGTCCGCATGCTTCGTGCTTCCAGTTTCAATCGTATCCGGATATATCGTCCCCTGCCCCAGCATCCATCCTGACTCAACCGTTAGATCCATTTCTTCACTGACTCTTTTTTGAACATCAAGAAACGTCTGCCCGATTATTTTTCTTTTCTCTTCTGGTTCATATATATCTTTTAAGTTTTTAAAGAATTCTTCCGACGCATCTTCAATCCTCAAATTAGGCAATCCAAGATCTTTGAATGCTGATTGAATATTCTGAACTTCATCCTTCCTCATAAGTCCCGTATCAACCAACAAACCTTGTACTCGGTCAGCTCCCAAAACTTTATCAAGCAATGTAAACGCGACGGTTGAATCCACTCCGCCGGAAACGAGCATGAATACTTTTTTGTCGCCCACCTGACTCTTTATTTCTTCCTGAATACTATCCGCATAACCTTCAACTGACCAAGGATCAGCAGAACACATTCCAACAAAGTTTTTAAGTATCGTCTCTCCGCATTCTGTATGTGTAACTTCCGGATGGAACTGAATTGCAAAAAGTTTTTTCTCCTCATCCGCAAAACCGGAATTCTCTGATGAATCCGAAGTTGCAATTCTCTCGAATCCTTCCGGCAGCTTAGCCGCCTCATCTCCATGCGACATCCAAGCTGTGAATTCATCAGGGCAATTTTTAAACAATCCCGAGCCCGAACCCGATCCCCGAACCCGAACCTTCCCATATTCCTTAACCCCACTACTCGTAACTTCCCCGCCTAATGTCGCCGTCATCCAATGAAGTCCATAGCAAATCCCAAGAACCGGAATTCCAAGCTCAAAAATCTTAGGATCTCCTTGCGGTGCACCTTCTTCGTTTACACTTTGTGGTCCTCCAGAGAAGATTATCCCTGCTGAATTCTCCAATTCTGACGCAGGAGTCTCCGCCTCCCTGATTTCTGAGTAAACCCCAAGACGCCTGACCCTGCTTGCTATCAGATGTGCATATTGGCCGCCGAAATCAAGGATTACGATGCTTTTCATAGCCATAGAATAGCATCCCATTCCTGACAAGTCTCCCCTCTCCTGCTTGCAGGAGAGGGGCTAGGGGTGAGGTCATAAAATGTTGACAAAAAGAAACTCGAGGAGGAAACTTTTCCTCCTATGCCAACGCCAGAACCATCAGAAACCGATCCGCATCTGCCGGAATTGCCTGTTAAGCCAAAAACAGCCGCTCAACCTGAAGTTCCCGATTTCGCAGAAATGTTCGGCAGTTCAGAAAAGAGAAAACCAAGCGAATGGCAGCAATTATGTGCTCAATATTGCGCAGGAGCTCAGGGTTACTTGCAAGCATTGATGAGAGACTTACTGATGGCTACAGATGAAGAAGGCCGAACAACAGTGATGGAGAAAATAGATATTGTTGTCGGCAAACTTAGGCAACTACGGGACGATGTTGGAACAGCACTAAAGGAGACAGCTGCAATCAAAGCTGATATTGCAACTGCTGTAGCAACGGTAGAAAGAGACTTCAAACATGCTGCACAATTGGTCAATAAAGAACCAGATGTTCCGACTTTAAAAGCAGGCTCTCCTGCTCTTGGCGATGCTAGAGCTCTGATCGCAAAATCTATACAATCTCATGGCATTTCATCTGTTTTGCACCCATTGTGGCCAAGAGTGGCAGATGCAATAAGACAAAGGGCAGAAAAACGAAGAGCAGCGAAACAACAAGCAGGTGCAGGTGCAGCTCCTGCTAATCACACGCAAGAATTAGATCCGCTGGAAGCAGCATTACCCGCTGACGACGCCGGGCAAGAGCAAGTGGTAGTTTATGAAGGCGATCCTCCTGAAGGCGATCTTCCGGCAGCGGGGAAAAAATTGCCAGCAGTTAAGCCACCCAAAAGAGCTCCTAAAACTGCTGCTACATCAGATGAGACCAGATGGCAATTTGCAGGCAGATGGGCAGGAAATATTGCAAGTGTTGGAATTGCTCCTGCAATCAGAGCTGGATTAAGAGCACGTGCACGAAAGCAAAATCAATAAGTACAATCAGATTCCAATTATCGCCGCAAGCATCCAAACCGTATAAGCCACCGCACTGTCTTCCCATGCATGAAGGAAGAGTGCAGCGATTGATATACCAATGAATGCGAGGAATACCGATCTGATCTTATTATTCCGCTGAAGTCTTCTAATAACCATAAAAATCATAATCAGATATAGAGCGAATCCTATTATCCCCAGCTCTGTCCCAATCTGCAGATACCAGTTTTCCGGCAAGAATGGACATTTGCATTTGCGGTCAGTCGGTTGAACTTGGTTCTCCCCTACGAAAACGCAGAGATCCGGCCGATCGCTTGCCCAACTCGCATCGCTCCCCTCCGGCAAATGCACGCATGCGTCGCTGACTCGATTGCTTGCAGGGCCTGCCATTCCCAAACCTAATCCGAACTTATGCTTGTTCATCGTCTGCCATGCTTCAATCGGTTTGGTCAGATGGCCGCTTGATGATGTGAGCCTGAGGAGAACACCCGGCTGAACCATCGTAAGAACAATTACGCTGACGATAATTAGTCCCGCAATCCTCGTCATCGACTTTTTGAAAGCTTTCTTCGATTGATTCTGATAAAGAATAATTACAAAAATGATGAGTGCAGCAATCCATGCAGAACGTGAGAAGGTCAGCAATATTCCCAAACCAAAGAGACCTGTGACCAGCGACCAGCGACCAGTGACTCGTCCCTGAAACATTCTAATGACCGAAATGCTGAATGGAATCAATAGCCAAAGTCCCAGCTGATTCGGCCCGCTCATTACACTCTGCATTCGCCTGACTCCGACTGATTCAATTTGTTGGAACGCGGCCAAAGGAGCATCAGGCAAATACAAGGAATGAAGATCAGAATATCCAAGTAATGTGAACAAGCCTTTAGGCAGAAACATTGCGATAAGTCCGTAACCCGCAATCACAACTCCGACTCCAATAATCAAACTAAACACATTCTTCAGGAATTTTTCTGACCACTCGACTCTCCTCAGAGCAAAGAAGGCAATCAGAGGAACAAAATCATACTTAAATCCAAATAGGTAAAGTTTCCAATCTCCATGCGTGTAAGCCGTGACAACTAACGAAAGAGCAATAAGCAAAACTATGGATAAATCTATTTCATCAAACTTCCACTTCTTTTTTGATTTAACCCACTCCAAAAACGCAACCAAGAGAATGACTGCAAGTATTCCTTCCTTCCAAGCCGCAAGTTGGCTCATTGGAGCATTTCCGGACCCTCTTATCAGCTTGGTTCCAAGCGTGACTAAGAGTGCGTGGAATGGGAGAAGAGTTATTAGAACTAGGGCCAGAGATTCTCTTAGGCGTTGGAGCATCAAAGAAATGGAAAGTTGTAAGTGGAAAGTTGAAAATTAGAATGCATAAATTATAGAGCATTTTCCACTTACAACTTTCAATTTACCATTTTTAGTCGCTCTCCTTCATCCCTAAACACCTCTCCCCCTGCATTTAACACACTTTCCACCGCATCCACGCATTTAGCGCTGACGTTTTCTCCGTAAATCTTTGGAACCTTTCGCATATCATCGTTGTCCCATGCGAACTCAATTATATTTTTGATGACTCCTGAATCAATCGGAGGAGCAATCAGATTCCCTCCATTCATAATGGACTCGGAACGGTCTGAACCAAATCTGAGAGTGACACACGGCACTCCAAGTACATTCATTTCTTCCTGCATTGATCCAGAGTCAGTCGCACAAACTGATGCCTTGTTCATTGCGGCAATAACATCTGTATAAAGAGGCCAGACTTCAGAGAAGACAAAGTTGTTGTGTTCGCGATCCAAGCGTGCAACTTCTTCTTCCAGTCCGAAGCTTGCGAATGCTCTCTTGGTTTGATTCATGTTTATAAGAAGAACATTCTTTCCTTCCTCTATGAATGACTTGAGTGCATCAAAGATCGCCATGAATCGCTTTTTGGAAATGCAGTTCTCTCTGCGGTGTATGCAGAACCTGACGAAGTTACCGCCTGCAAGCTGAGGATACTTTTCGAATATACTTGAGTTCTTTGAGTTTTCTTTGGCCTCAAGCGTTGCATCAACTACTGAGTTGCCCACGACAAAGATCCGATCATCATTGAATCCTTCACTAAGCATAAACTCACGATCAAGTTCGACGGGAGCTAAGTGGATACCAGTTGCACACTCACTGCATCGCGTGTTGAACTGTTCCGGAAAAGGCTCCTGTGAGCCTCGCTTCCAGCTATCGCGTTTCATCAACACATTCCTCCATCTCTCCACATCATCCAACCCTGACCCTGACCCTAGCCCTAGCCCTAACCCTTCATAATCAGGCGTAAGGGTTCTAATTCCC
>CEPX01070935.1_pt1 | contig 15150 bp, 13 predicted proteins | sample 361361 | NCBI WGS metagenome assembly CEPX01 (sample SAMEA2619974, study PRJEB7988) | marine metagenome | biome: marine biome (ENVO:00000447); feature: mesopelagic zone (ENVO:00000213) & marine oxygen minimum zone (ENVO:01000065); material: "saline water (ENVO:00002010), including plankton... | reverse complement strand
ACATAGCGCGCAAAGGCGCAAGGCCCATAAGTCCAAATGTCACTGATTTGCTCAAAGACGAAGAAGATAAAGAATTATTCAAGCCAGAAACTTGGGTTAAGTGGCGCAAAAGAATAGAAGAAAATAAAGCAAGATTTATGGAATTAGCATATAGCGCTAAAGCGCATGGATTGCGGTTTGTGGCTGATTCATGCCCAGGCAGGGGAACTGTTTTAATCAATTATTATGGATTAAACAAGGATCTTCTTCCATATATTGCGCAATTGCCTGACAGCGAAAAAGTAGGCAAATTTATGCCAGGAACCCATATTCCGGTTGTAGGAAATGACATTATTTTAAAGGAGCAGCCAGATTATATTGTCATCCTTGCGTGGCATTATGGGGATTATATTATGAAGAACTGGCGAGCAAAAGGAGTTACATCAAAATTTGTAATGCCTTTGCCAGAATTAAGGATTATAGAAGATTAATATGATTCCGTTTTTAGATTTAAAAAATATAAATGCCCCTTATCGCGAGGAATTGGTTGGTGCAGTATCAGAAGTAATTGATTCTGGCTGGTATATATTAGGAGAAAAGGTAGAGAAATTTGAAAAAGAGTTTGCACGATATTGCGGAGTTAAGCACGTAATTGGAACTGGAAATGGGTTAGACGCACTAACACTTATCGTCCGTGCTTACAAAGAGATGGGTGTACTCCACGAAGGCGATGAGATTATTGTTCCGTCTAATACATATATAGCAACCATACTTGCTATCACTGAGAATAATTTAAAACCTGTATTGGTTGAGCCAGATATTAATACATATAACATAGACCCTAATTTTGTTGAGCGTAGTGTCACTAGCAAGACAAAAGCAATACTTATTGTGCATTTATACGGTCAAGTAGCATATTCAGATGAACTTCAATCAATTGCTGATAAGCATAATCTCAAAATCATAGAGGACTGCGCACAATCACAAGGTGCGTCCTATCAAAACAAGAAAGCAGGATCATTGGGAAATGCCGCGGGATTTAGTTTTTATCCTTCAAAAAATTTAGGTGCTTTAGGAGATGCAGGTGCTGTTACTACTAATGACGCAGAGCTCGCTGAAACTGTTCGCGCACTGCGAAATTACGGCAGCCATAAAAAGTATTATAATAAGTACAAAGGAGTTAATAGCCGTTTGGATGAACTTCAAGCAGCTGTTTTGTCAGTTAAATTGAAATATCTTGATGAGGAGAATGAAAAGCGCAGAAAAGTGGCTGAACAATATTTATCTGGCATAAAAAATGACAAGCTTATATTACCGCAAGTAGGGCCTAAAGAGTCGCATGTATGGCATGTGTTTGTGGTTCGCACAAAAGAGAGGTATCATTTCCAAAAGTACTTGCAAGATAATGGAATAGAGACAGTGATTCACTATCCAGTTGCTCCGCACAAACAAGAGGCGTTTAATGAATGGAGTAATGATAAATATCCAATTTCGGAAGAAATTCATAATACAGTTATAAGCTTGCCTCTGCATCCTACTATAAAAAGTCAAGACATAGATCATGTGATTAAAAAGTGCAATGCATATACATGATTCTAAATATGACTAATAAACAAGCACTGCAAAAAGCATATACCATATTATCGCCTTACTCTGATAAGCAGATTTGGGAGTTTAATAATAACCTAATTCATCTGCGTTATATCACAAAACATGTGCCTAAAATAAGCACAATTTTGGATGTAGGGTGCGGTATTGGCATATTAGATATTGCGCTCAAGATTCTTGGCTATAAGGTAACTGGAATTGATAAATATTTATTTGAGGAGGACAATAGTTTTAACGTTCGCGATATAAGCGGATTACATCGTGTTTGGGAGGGTCAAGGCATTGAAATTTTACCAAAAGATATTTTAGATGATGAAATAGGAAAGAAGTATGATTCTGTCATCAGTATTGCAACCATAGAGCATCAAAAAGATCCTAAAAAATTTCTAGAGAGGCTGCTTGGAGTGGTTCATTCACATGGATTCATATATATAGCAACTCCAAATATTAGCCATTTACTAAACCGCGTGCGCTTTGTATTTGGAAAGTCTCCTTCAAAAGCTCATTTGCCGGAATTTTTTAGCTATGGAGATAAGTATGTGGGCCATTGGCGGGAGTATACTTTAAATGAATTGCGCCAGATATTCAAATGGCTTAATATGGAAATTATAGATGCGCGCAATGTACAAAGCATGCGCGTTCGTTTTAAGCTTAGCTCTTTGCGCTCTTGGTATGTGAATTTGTTTCGTTTGATTTCATATGTATTGCCTGGTACTCGGGACGCTAATATTATTATTGGCAGAAAAAAATAATATATGGCTCAAGAAAAAATACAATGCACAGTTCAGGTCTTGACCTTGAATTCAGGCAATTCATTAAAAAAATGTTTAGAGTCCTTAAAGAATTTTACGGAGATTATTATATTAGATGGAAATAGCACAGATAACACCTTAGAGATTGCCAAGAAATATACAAATAAGATATATCCCCAATCAGATTCTAAAGAAAAATCTATTGTGATAAAAGATTTTAGCAAGGTTCGCAACCATGGTTTAGAGCTTGCGAGTTATGATTGGTTTTTGTTTATTGATAGTGATGAATATTTGTCAAAAGAAGCAGCAGTGGAAATCAGAGGGATTGTTGGGCGAGGCAAGGAAAACAAATACTTCATCTATAACTTACCGCGTAAATACGTATTTCGCGGCAAAGTTCTTGAGCGAGTTAAGCCCTCATACCAGCCAAGATTTTTTTATAGGCCAGCGACCATGGGGTTTAGGAAGCGCGTGCATGAGATTATTGTGCCAAAAGAAGGATATGATATAGGCGTGCTAAAACATCCTGAATTTGTTCCATTAGAAGATATAAAATCACTGCGCAAAAAATGGAAAAATTATCTAGATATTGAACAAGATAGAATGCATGCCATAACATTAGGCATATTCATCAAAAAAACTAAATCAAATATAATAAAGTTTATTAAGTATTTTGTTAAGATGATTTTGAATGCGATTTTCAAACCAGGAATAGGTATGCCGATCAAATACGAATTCTATAACGCGTTGTATCATTTGCAAATTATTTACAGGCTTTTTATAAATCTTATACGCAATATTTTTCATAAATCTAGTTAAGAACCATGCAAATAACCAATTCACCGGAAAATATATCACAATTTGAAAACAGTAAAGCAAGCTACATAGATCTTGAAAATTGGTTAGCTATTTTTTTTAAGAACTATATCCGTGAAAATTCCTTGTTGCGAAAATATCCAAGCTTTTTTACGCAATATAAATTATTGAGGCCGTTTCATAAAATGATATTTCCTTTTAATTATATTAATAAAGGAGATATTTGTGTGCAGGTAGGATGCGCTGAATGGATGTTTGATTTTGGAGTGTCAATGGCTTTAATTATGTCTGCGATCGTAGGGAAAAAGGGGAGAGTAATTGTGGTTGAGCCAGATCAAAGAAATATTGACGCATTAAATGCATATACAAAAAAGCATAATATCAAGAATATCACAGTTGTAAAAAAAGCTGCTTGGAAAGAAAAGGGAGTTAATAATTTTACATTTTACGAAGACCGCTCAAGCACAAATGTTGTTACAGAAGTTGAAGACGAAGCCAGCTGGAGAGATAAAGCGGAGTATCAAGGCCGCAAAAAAAGATTAGAGAAGATTGAAATGGACACAATAGATAATATAGCGCGCGAATTTAATATTAAGCCGGATTTTGTGAACTTGACTATTAATGGAGCAGAGTTTGATGTTATAAAAGGAATGACAGAAAGTATTAAAAATGGAGTTAAAGTATCATGGCTGTTTGGGGACAGGTGGTGGTGGAGGGATGGGATTAACAATTTTAGCGACAAAAATTATGATGTCATAGTATCAAATTCAGCATATTCTCATCGTGGGCCGACTATTAATGGCAAAGTAAAAGTTCATCCTTATAAAGAGTTTAAAGGCCTTTTTGATGTTATGCACGCAATTGCTATTCCCCAAGACATCCATATTAAAGATTCAAGAGAATTTTCAGCTATTATTTATAAGCGCAAGGACTTTGATTTTATAGTAAAACCAGTTAAATAATAGTATTGTGATCAAAAAAGTAGTCTTTTTTAGGCTATTTTTTTATACACTTGACACTTTTTGACACTTTTTGACACTTCTGCTACAATGATATTATTATATTTTAGCAGTATTTATATGCCAGAAGAAACAAAAGAAATCAAAGAAAATGCGGTTTATACGACCCAAGAAGCCCAAAATTTGCTTAAGATTAGCGAAAGTACTATTAAACGTCTATTAAAAAGCGGGATTTTAAGGGCAAATAAGGTAGGTGGTCAATATCGTATAATGGGGAATGAGCTTTTACGCTTGATTTCGCCTGATTTGGAGTATAAGGCCGGAAAAGCATATATGAAAATTAAAAATAAAGCAGTTGATGTTATTAATAAATGGTAAGTGTTATGCGCTTATTATATATTGCGAATATAAGGATTCCGACTGAAAAAGCCCATGGATTGCAGATTGTTAAAACAATAGAAGCTTTAGAGAGTATTGGTGCTTATGTAAAACTGCTTGTACCGAGCCGTAAAAATCATATAAAAACAAATATTGCAGATTTTTACAATATTAGTGGAATTAATCATCTGGTTAAGGTGTTTGATATTGCTCGGCCTTTGCAATACATAAGCGAGCGCATATATTTTCCATTTCAGCGATTATGGTTTGGCATAGTTGCGTTTGTATATGCATTGTTTTGGCGTGGAACCATATATTCTCGCGACATTACTGTAAGTTTCCTCTTGTCATTGTTTGGCAAGCAAGTCATGTATGAGGATCACGAGCCCAAGAATAGATTTAGATGGATATATGGATTCTTTTTGAGACATATTCCTAAAAAAGTGATTGTTGCCCAGAATTTAGTTGAACAGTATCAAGAAATGAATATGAAAAAAGCGAGTTATGTGCTCGCGCCAAACGGAGTTGATGTTAAAGAGTTTGACGAGGTTAATCCAGATAAATCTCTCTGGAATCGTAAGTTTAGAATCACAGAAAATAATCCAGTTACTCTGTACGTTGGCCATTTTTACAAGTGGAAAGGAGTATATACGCTTTTAGATGCAGCAAAAGATATTAGAGGAGAAGTTGTACTTATTGGCGGAACAAAAGAGGATTATGAATCAGTTGAGCAATATATCAAAGAGCGTTCAATTAGTAATGTTCATTTGCATAAATTTATGCCCCACAAAGAGGTTATAAAGTACATAAAATCAGCTGATATTCTTGTACTTCCTAATACAGCTACAGAAGTTAGGTCGCAAAAATATACAACACCAATTAAACTTTTTGAATATATGGCTTCTGGAGTTCCGATTATTGCAAGTAATGTTCTTAGTTTTACCCCATATTTAAGAAATAAAAAGAACGCATTGTTATGCGAACCAGATAATCCGAGTGATTTAGCTCGTGCAGTTAATCAAGCTTTGCAAGATCGTTATAGTTTTGGAAAGCTTGCACAATCTGCGCGTGAATCAGTTAATCAGTATACTTGGGATAGTAGAGTTAGGAAGATAGTGGATTTTATGGAGTAATAACACTTTTTAAAACCTTACGTTCTTTAGTTGCTATAAGTGCATCGCGAGCTTGTTCTAATGGATAGATATGTTCCTTAGAAATATAATCCCAAGCATTGAGCTTACCCTCCTTGATAAAGTTGACTATGTCGTCATGAACAGAGGATTCATCATAGTCTTCTGCTAAAAGTTTTGTAAAGTTCTTGGGCGCGAGTGTCTTATCAATATTGTAATCTAGATAATGGTCAAGCCCATATATCGCAATAGTGCCATTGTTAATAAGTAAATTAATAACCTTGTTAACAGTGTTGCTCTTTCCGATAGCATCTATGATTGCATCAAATTTAATTCCACTAGATTTGATTGTTTCATAAACACCAGAGTCTTGATAAGCATAGTAATCTTTTGCGCCGGCTTTTATGAATTCTTGTTTGCGATCTTTACTGCCAAGCACGTAAAAGGTCACTCCAGTATTTCTGCAATGGTCGCTAAATGCCAAGGCATTTGCGCCAGAACCTATTATAAGTACATTTTGCTTGTTTGTGAGATTCATTTGCTTGAAAAACGAATATGTTTCGCGCCAAGTAATAATCATAACAGAAGCAATAGGGTCAAAGTTTTTAGGCAATACGCGGTGCACGCGAAATTCTTTCCAAGTTGATTCAGGCAAACCATCATCACGCATGGCCTGCCAGTCAGTTACAATTGCGCGTTCACTAAAAGCGCCCCATTGCAAGTGATAGCTGCTGTCATTAGGAAGCTTATTAAAAACACGTGTAACTAAGTCGCCTTTATTGAAATTTTTTACATGGCTTCCTGTGTCAGTAACTTTACCGATTCCCTCATGTCCTAGAACAAGAGGATATTGAACCTTATGATATGGATCATTTTCTAGGATGTGATTATCAGTTCCACTGCACACGCCTGCGGCTGCGACATCGCATAAGGCGTCATATTTACCCATAACAGGCTCTGGAACTTCCTCAACACTGATTGAATTAGGAGATATAATAACAACAGCTTTCATATAATTATATTATGAGAATAGATAAAGTAAAAAAATGGTGGCCACTGGCGCCGATTAAATCAATTAACACGCTTCTAGGCGGTGCGATTAATAAATTATTTAAAGTCTCTACACGCTTTGGAGTTTATACTGTGCGAGTATATCTGCAAAAGAAGAGTACGGAAGTTAATTTTGAAGTAGAGCTTTTAAATAAGTTATCAGATTTTCCAGTGCCAAGTCCAGTTAAAGTAAAAGGAAACTATGCTCACGAGTTAGATGGATATCCTGTGGTAATTTATAATTACATTCCAGGAAATACAGTCACTCGGCCAAACAGCAGGCAAACGCAAGAAGTAGGAAACTTTTTAGCACAGTTGCATAATTTGGGCAAGCAATTCAAATATTCAGGAAAAAGAGAAAAGCTGTATAATTTTACAAAAGCAAGGGCGCGCAAATACATGGATATTGGGCGAAATAAGAAGTATCAGAACCGATTGCAAGAAGTGTATCAAGATGTTTTAGATTATCAGATTCCAGATAGACTTCCAAAAAGCGTAATTCATGTAGATGTTAAGCCAGGCAATGTACTTTTTTCAAAAGGCAGATTAAGCGGTATTATTGATTTTGATAACGCGTATATTGGGCCAAGCATCTTAGATCTTGCAAAATCAATTGTATGGTTCGCTTCAGAGAATGGAAAATTCAGCACCAATCGCGCCAAGCAGATATATAGTGGCTATACCGGAGTTCGCGCTTTAAGCAAGCAAGAGAAGAACATGCTATATGCAACAGTAAGGTATGCATATGCAAGCCATTTGTTAGTTGATTTTTACATGATAGCCCAGAAGCGCATTCCAAAGCAATATTTCTCTTATCTTATGAATTCATTTTACAGGTCTTATCAAGATTTTATCACATCCATTTCCCAAGAACAATTTAACGAAATGTTAAGCTAAATTATAAGTATGAATACGCCAACAAATATAAGCATCAAAGCATTGCGTAGCCAGCTGCAAAAAACCGCTCCAGAAGGTGAGCGTGAAACTATTGTGGGAACTACAGTTAGATTTTTTTCTATTTTTCTTACGCGTATCCTTATTTCAACACCCCTTACGCCGAACATGGTAACAGTTTTAAGTGTTTTAATATTTTTAGCTGGAATTTCGTTGTTCATTTTTCCAGAAATTAAAATACAGTTAATTGGAGTTGGGCTTGTATACTTTTCTATTGTGCTAGATGCCTGCGACGGAGAAATTGCCAGATATCGCAAAAATACCGGATTCATCGGAAGTGCGTTTGTGGAACCATTCAGTCATGATATACAGTATGCGATTTTGTTTATCCCTCTTTCTATTGGCGTGTACCTTGTAACCCAAGATATAACTATTCTTGCGGTTGGATCCATTGGCATGATTTCAAAGCTATTGACCCGTTTTTTGCAGGTGCGTATGGATGGGTTGATGTCCTTGTATTCTTCCGGAGCTTCGCAGAGTTCATCTCCAAAAAAGCGTTCACTTGCCAAATGGATGTATTGGGTAATAAACAGGAACATATTCAGTTCTGTTGGAATGGTTATTCCTTTGCTTGTATTTACTTATTTTGGAAGAATTGATTTATTTATTTGGGCTTATGCAGCCGGCTTTTTGGGGATGTTTGTTATGAGATTTATAAAAGAATGGATTAGGATTATTAAATTATGATTGGTATTATATTAGCCGCAGGCAGAGGTCAAAAAATTAATGTATTAGATATGCCAAAGCCGCTTTTGCGCGTATATGGCAAAGAGCTTATTATTTGGCAGATTAAATATTTAATACAGGCTGGAATACGGGATATTATAATTATTACTGGTTCACACGGAGCAGGTGTTCGTTCATGCGTCAGAAATGCTGATATTAAGAATGCGCAAATAAAGTATATTGAGCAGCCAGATGATGACGCCAATATTTTACAGTCATTTGAATTAGCGCAAACACAGGTTAAATCTGATTGTGTTATTGCCTCATGTGATCTTATATTTGAGCGCAATCCTTATTCAGTACTTTCAAAAAGAAAAGATATTGAAATACTTGTTTCAAAACATAAAGAAGAAAACGCGTTTTCTGGGGCCCCTATTCGCGTTAAAACTAGATTAAAAAAATTAGCTGCAATAGGCAAGGGCCTTGATTCATACAATGCTTTGCATGCTGGAATTTATTATTTTACAAAAAAAGGCATTAATAATTTTTTATCAGCTGCCCGCGGCGCAGATTCTAATGAAGAGCTTTCAAAAGTTATTATGCGCTCGCACAAAAAGAATCCAGTTAAACTCGCGTTCTTGCGGTGCATGGAGTGGTTTGATATAAATTCTACTGATACTCTTCTTCGCGCTGAAATGTTTATGCGTCGACAAAGCTTATCTGTGAAACCTTTAAAAGCTTCTGAATCATTCAAAGAAATTTCTCCTAATGTATCATTTACCTATACCAAGTCACAAGAGACTTCAATTATTGTAGAGCAGGGGATTATGAATCAGCTAGGCAAGATTAAGCTTATGGATAAGGCGCGCGTAAATTCCCAGCATATTATTATAACTGATGAAAATGTGGATGCTATTTTAGGGGAGAGCGTTCTTTCTCAACTGCAGAATACAGGATATAAGGCTTCTAAATTTGTAATTGAAGCAGGGGAGCAAAGCAAAAGAATGGAAGTATATAATGATTTAGCAGAGAAGATTATTGCCCTTGGTATAGATGAAAATTCAGTTATATTTGCTTTGGGCGGTGGCGTTGTGGCCAATATATCTGGTCTTTTAGCTGCCACATTATATCGTGGAATCGGTCTTATTCATCTGCCAACAACTATTATGAATATGCTTGATGTCTCTATAAGCTTAAAACAGGGAATTAATAGTCAAAAAGGAAAAAATCTTGTTGGCAGCTATTATCAGCCGCTTTTAGTTGTTATAGATCCCGCAATTAACATACCAGACTGGCTAGTGCGTGATGGAATATCAGAGGCAATAAAGCATGCCATCTGCCAAGATAAAAATTTTTATAAATATCTTTTAGAGAACGCGCATAAAGTTTCAGACTCATTATTTAGAAAAGAAATAATTGAGCGCACTATTCAGCTTAAAATAGAGTTAATGAATGAGGATATGTTTGAGCATAAGCGAGCCATGATTCTGCAGTATGGGCATGAGGTTGGGCATGCGATTGAATTTTTTTCGCGATTTGAACTCACGCACGGACAATCAATTGCAATTGGTATGCGAGTTAGCGCGGAGCTTGCGAAGTTAATGAACGCCGGAGATGATTCAATTAAGGCTCATAAAAAGATTATGAAAGCTTATAACTTGCCTTACAGTATTCCAAGGAATATGAGCTCTAGCGCGGTAATTGACGCTTTAAAGTACAACAAAAAAACGCAAGCCTCAGAAGCGCGGTTTGTTCTGCCTGATTTTGTTGGCAAAGTCTGGAAAATAAAAGGCGAATATGGTATTCCTTGTCCAGTTGAATTAATTAAAAAAGCAGTAGAAAATAGTTATGAAAAATAATCTTACAGTCATAATTCTATCAGCTGGCATGGGAACTCGTTTGGGAGATTTAACTAAATCTAAGCCAAAGGCCCTTACAATGGTTGCAGGAAAGCCAATTATTGAATATTCAATATCCTTTGCGCGTGCGCTTAATCCTAAAAAGATTATTATTGTTGGGGGGTATTTGTTTGATGTTCTTGCTAAAGCAGTGCGCGCGATTGATAAAGATGTGGTTCTTGTCGAAAATAAAGAATACCAGACAACCCAGCGAATGGTTAGCTTAATGAAAGCGCAAAGCGAAATTAGCGGGGGATTTATTTCTTATGATGGAGACTATATCTACAATTCAATTATCGCGCAAAAGGTTCAAAAGCATTTGGATGATAAAATGAAAATATTCGGCACTGATGATGAATCAAATGAGGTTCAGCTTGATATGATGGTAAAAGTAGATAAAGATAATCATCTTATTAACATGAAAAAAGGGCTTGAAGATTATGAATATTATTTTAACAGTATTTTATATTGCCCACAGAATTTAGTTAATGAATTTTTTGCCAGCGCCGAAGAAGTTCTAGAGAAAGGCGACCCGCAGAACACGCATGTAGAAGAAGCAGTAATTCAGTACGCGTCCAAGGGCGGGAAGGTTGAAATGGTTGACCTTGGGTACCCTGAATGGGTTGAAGTTGATACTCCAGAGGAGCTTGCAATTGCTGAAAAAGTAATTAAAAATTATGAATACAAGCAATAACAATACAAGATGCGCTTTGTGCAATTCCAGTGATTCAGAAATAGTGTGCAAAGAATCAATTCAAAAAGACAACACAGTCCGCAATCTTGATAATGTTGTGTGTTTGCGGTGCGGACTTGTATACAACAATCCAATGCCTTCTGATTCTGATTTGCGTGAATATTATACAGGCGGTCATGTAAAAGACCATGCGCTTGTAGATGGAGGATTTAGGTCTCTTATTAGCAAGCTAAAACAGAGAAAATCTAAACAATCAGAAAGAAAGGCGCGCGAGACAATTTCATTCATAGAGCCGTTTGTTTCAAGAAATAGTTCGGTTCTTGATATTGGATGTGGAGTTGGCGCTTATATCTCAAGACTTCAAAAATATATTGGGTGCAATGTTTTTGGTGTGGAGCCGGATGAAATATCAGCTAGGGCTGCGCAAGAGTATTATGGTTTGCACAGGGTATATAATATGTTTTTTGGGGAATATTTAAATATTGCAAAAGAAAAATTTGATGTTATTGTTCTAAGGCATGTGTTTGAGCATTTAAAAAATCCAAACCAAGAAATTAAGCGCATTAAGAGCCTGCTCAAGGAAGATGGGTTTTTGTACTTGGTAGTTCCTAATGCATATGATTTTCTTGAATCCAGGCCCTTAAAGCGCGTTTTAGAATTTGGACATATATTCTCATATACTCCGTACGCAATTTCGCAAATACTTTTAAAACATGGACTTAAGGTTGTTAAATATGCACATGATTATATCCATCATCAGCAGATGATTATAACTAGAATAGAGAATAATATTGATGCAATTCCTTTTAGCGCTCTCCAAGACGGGAGCAATATTATCGATTTAAAGTCTAGATTAAAAAAACAAGATTCTCGTTGCAGTGCACATAGAATTAAAAAAAGAATTAATTCATATTTGCCATTTAATATTATGAGCAAGAAATGGAAAGGTGTTAAGGGTATTTAAAGGTATGAAAAGATATATAAATCCAATTTATATTTTTAGGGGAATTAAAAGAATAAGCAGGGTAAAGCATACTTTGATTTTAGTCGCAATTGCGTTTAATTTTGTTTTATTGCTTGCTTTGGGGTATTTGTATTTTACAGAAAAAGGAATATGGTGGTTAGTAAGCGCAATTCCGCAAACGCCTCGCAGGGCAATTGAGCGCGTAATTCTTAGCGCAAAAGATTTGCCTTATATAAAATACAAGTTTAAAGACCATGGATTAGAGGAATACAGGATTGTTATTAAAAAAGACAAGCTTGAAGAATTAAAAGACAACTTGCCAAAGTCTATGCGCGAATTTTTACGCGAAGAGCACAAGGATGAGAAAAAAGCTTTATTTTATCATAATGATAAAGAATATGAAGTAAGTGTGCGTTTTCGGGGGACTGGTTCTGGGCATTGGCATTGGCAAAAGAAGTCATGGAGAATTGAATTTGACAAGCCAAAATATTTCCAAGGCATGCATGTTATAAATTTAATTGTTCCAAATGAGCGGGCATATATTACTGAATATTTTAATAATTACCGGGCGCGCAAACTTGGATTAACCGTACCTGATGATGATTTTGCTATCCTTTATGTAAATGGGAAAAAGAACGGAATGTATTACCAGTCTGAACAATGGGGCGCGGATTTTATTGAGCGACAGGGATTAAGTCCTGATACGAATTTTTACAGCGACAGCAAGACGCCGCAGCCGGCTGATCCTTTTGATATGTATAGCAGTTTTGCTGAAGTGCCAGAAACATGGAAAAAATATACCCAAAATCCAATTGAAGGAACAGACCAATATTCTGATTTAAAAAGATATTTTGATGTGCTTGAAAGTGATGATGAATATTTTTATAATCATATCTGGAGCATTGTTGATAAAGAAAATTTTTATAGCTGGTATATGCACTCAAAGCTTACTAGCAGCATTCATCAATACTCAATGACAAATCTTAGGATGTACTTTGACAAGGAAATTGGAAAATTTAAATTTATTCCGGTTGATGTTAGCGCTATGGATGATGGATTTGAATATTTTTTTATTGGTTATCACCCTTTAGTAGAAAGATTGTTGCAGTCTAATGGATTTATAGAAGAAATAGAGCATCACTTGTGGGAATATGTTGATAATGAGAGTAACTTAGAAGATGATTTGCGATTTTTTGATGAAACTTTTGAATTCACTAAACCAGGATTTGTCCAGGATACATTTGATGAACATACTGCTAAGAAAATTGAGAACAATATTTTAAGGTTTAGGAATATTATTACCCGTTCAACTGAATTTATTGAACAATCTTTAAAGCAGGCGTCAATTTACGCTGTTTTGTCAACTGATTCAAAAGATCCGAATAATGCAACGCTTGTTATATCAGCTTCCTCATATGCGCCAATCAAACTTAAGAATATTGAGCTGTCAGAAGAGGTGCACATTGACATGTCTCCTAGTATTGGAACAATCATGTATCCGTCTTTGGTAGAAGTTGACTCACAAGAATATGAGAACACAGGAAATTTGGGCTTTATTGTTAGAGAGATTTTTGAGCCAGAATTAAAAGAATATGAATATAAAATTACTGGCCAAGGGCTTGATATTTTGAATGTTGAAAACGTTATATTAGAATTTGAGAACATTATTACTGAAGACATATATACTATTAATCCTTTGCATGTTGATGAATCTGTATTTTCTGATTTTGATAAAATAACAAACTCAATTGATACAGCAGTAGATCAGCACAGCATGCTTCGCAAGAGCAGTGATACAACTCTTACTATTTTTCCGGGAACATATATTGTTAATGAAGATATTATTATTCCCAAAGGCGTTTCTTTGTTGATACAGCCAGATTCGCTCCTGCGTTTTGCACCTGGAATTTCTTTAATATCATATGGAGCAATTACAGCGCGAGCGAGTGAGGCATCTGACATAGTGTTTACATCTTTATCAGAAGAGCCATGGGGCGTTGTTGGAATTATTCAAGCACAAGAGAAAAGTATTTTTGAGAACGCGCAATTCTCAAACGGCTCCGAGACAAGGGTTAATGGCGCGTACTTTTCCGGTATGCTTGGGGCGCATTATTCAGATATAGAAGTTATTAAATCATCTTTTTCAAACGCGCGTGCAGATGACGCTTTAAATGTAAAATACGCCCATGCATATGTTTCTTACAGTAGTTTTACCAATAATTCAGCAGATGCAATTGATTTTGATTATGTAAGCGGCATTGTTGAAAATTCATATTTTTCAGGAAATGGAAATGACAGCATTGATCTTTCCGGGTCATCTGTTCTTGTGCAGGATTCTGTTATCCAGGATTCTGGGGACAAATGCATAAGCATTGGAGAAAAATCAGAACAAACTATTATTTTTAATAATTTACTGCAAACATGCGCAATTGGAATAGAGACAAAAGACGCATCCAGTCCGATTATTCTAAATACTGTTATTATAAACAATGATACAGGCATTAACGCATACAGAAAAAAACCATTATTTATTAACGGCGGATTCGTTGATGTACATAACTCAATTATATCTTCAAATACAGAGCAAATAACAGAAGACAAAAGATCAGATATTAATATTTTTAGCAGTAATATTCAAGAAGGATTTGACGCTCCTAATATAAAATTTACTGAATCAGGCGAAATTAAAAACAGCGATTATTCAATTTCAGTGGGCGGGAATAATGCAGTCTTAAAAGAATTATTAGGAATTGAGCAACAGCAGGCGCCAATAGGATTATTTAGAGATATAAAATTATGAATATTTTAGGTATAAATCAAATTCCAGGTATGCTTTCTTGGATGCATGACAGCTCATCATCCTTAGTTCGGGATGGAAAAATAATTGCAACAGCAGAAGAGGAAAGATTCAATCGAGTTCGCCATTACCGTGGATATCCGCATAAATCGCAGGAGTATTGTTTAGATGCTGGAAATATTTCATTGAAAGATGTTGATTTTATAGCAGTTCCATATAGTCCGTATGCTTTTTTGAAACATCCTAATTTTCGTTTGGAATCATTTGCGCGGAATGTGTTTAATATTATAGCGTGCTGGAAATACAAGCAGCAAATGCGCAACAAAACCAAAGCAAAGGTTGTATATGTGCCCCATCATTTAGCGCACGCAGCTAGCGCGTATTATTGTAGCGGATTTGAAAAGGCAAATATTTTAACTATTGACGGCTCTGGAGAAACAGAAAGTTTTGCTTTGTTTGTGGGAGAGAATGGAAAAATCCGAAGAATCTGGGATATTCCTCTGGC
>CEPX01014524.1_pt1 | contig 15150 bp, 20 predicted proteins | sample 361361 | NCBI WGS metagenome assembly CEPX01 (sample SAMEA2619974, study PRJEB7988) | marine metagenome | biome: marine biome (ENVO:00000447); feature: mesopelagic zone (ENVO:00000213) & marine oxygen minimum zone (ENVO:01000065); material: "saline water (ENVO:00002010), including plankton... | reverse complement strand
GATGAGACCGAGATCAAGATTAACATTCCCACAATAGATGATAACTTTGATATGGTCTTGGCTCAACAACTGGTCAAGCGGCACTTGAGAGATAATCAAGATGTCTTGAAAGACCTCACAGGTGTCTGGCAGCGGTTGACGTTTGGCGATGGTTGGTTCCAAGGCTACGAGCCTGAACTTGTCACAAGATTTCTGAGGTTCGCATCTCAGCATGATATGCCCGAAGAGTTCGCCAGAGTAGTTGCACGTTACAACGAAGACCTTGGCGTGGACGGGATTCAGTTTGGTTATCGTGGTCAATCAAAGTCGATGCGCGATAACTACGCCAGCTATCACGACAAAATGTCGAACCAAGGCAACTCATTGCATTTCGCAATGAAAAACTTGCCCGATGATGTACGCAAAGCTTTTGCCCAGACAATGCTGAACAAGTCTAGTATGTGGGATGACGCTGATACATTCCTCGCAGACTTTGATGCCATGATAAACACGTTTGGCATAAGCGGTTCGCACGCTCGCAAAAAATTTAACAGATTGAGCCAATCGCCAAGGCACGTTATGGATGGCTTAACAAGTAAGGAAGCGTTCAAGTCACTTGATGGTTTCAACAGGCTTTGGCCGCGTGTTGATGCAGCTCCCCACGTTAGTCCTGTTGATCATCCTAATCCGTATGTCTTGAGGGATTTATGGTCAAAAGATGTTGTCCCGTTTGAGCAGTCCAAGTTCACAACGACATCAGCGTTGGATGCCATAACCAGTTTATCTGAGGAGGCTATTGGCATTAAAGGTTTGCGGAATGTTTTTGAGCGAGTTGTTACGCCGCCAATACCACCAAGGCGCGTTGACTATCATATGGGAGACAAAGTGACTGGGAGTGGTGAGTCTCCAGTCGTAGGTATGCTCAAGAATATGCTCAAGAATGAGAAGCTGGATGCTGACTCAATAGATCTTGAAGGCTATATTTCCCGTAAGAAAACCTTGGATGCAGAACGTGCCAAGAGATTTGCGACTCTACCAGACTTCAACATTAGAGAGCCGAAGACTTGGAAACCATTTCAAATGGCGTTACGCGGAATGCGCCCAGTTATTGACAGGATCAGGGAGATTGGCCTGACACCAGCAGCAAAGAAGTTGGCAAATGATGTTGCAGATGCTTTCAACGCAACGCTCAGGGATGAGACGCTGTTGAACGGTCAATATCTGGAGAAACTAATGCTAATCCACAGCGAAGTTAAGATGTCACCCGCTGAACTTGATGACCTCGGCGACTTCCAGTTACAGCGTTGGCACAAGAAACTTGGGTTGCGTGAGAAATATGATGAAGAGTTATTCAAGCGATACATAGCGAATCCACGGATGCGTTACTATGATCGTGCGATTCAGAATATCATGCGCGACACACGCCAGTATCAGAATGATATTGGAATGATGGTGGAATCATATCGGGACGGTAAACCAATGCTTTCTCCCGGCAAATACACGCAGGAATACACGCCAGAGATCATCACACAAGAAGTTCGCACCGTGATGATGAAGCGTGAGACTGCGAGTCCCGAATATCAGAAGCTATTGAAAGAAGCCGTTGACTACTGGACAGGACTTGCCAAACGCTTCGATGAGAAGCTAGGTTCTGATGATCTCGATACAACGTTGAGTATTGGTGAGGACGGCACAGAACTTACAGGCGGTGGTAAAGGTGATGCCGATAAGTTGCGGATAAAGTTTGAGCAGTTGTTTGATAAGCTCTCGTTGAGTTTCCAAGGTAAAGTGAAGAAACTTGGCGCACACAAGTTCAAGGCGTTGCGTGTTGCCACAGGTAAGTATGGTCTACCCCCACATTGGGTTGAGCGTAATGCACTTCAACGATTGACTCGTTACGTTGTTCGCTTCTCGAAAGACGCAGCTTACTTCAAGAACGTTGAAGCTAATCCTGAAGTTCGTAAAACTTTGGGCATACCAGATCAAGCCGGTAACTACAGCGATCTTGATATTGAAGGTCTTGAGAAAGGCGGGCCATTCAACATGAAGAATGTTGTGGATGGCAAGATAGTTGACAAAAGCAAGAAGGGTTATAACAAAGATACGCAAGCGTCGCATGCAGTGCTTGATGATTTCATGCAAGGATTTGTCGGTTACTACGAGGGTTGGGATATATGGACGCGCACATTCAATCGGATGGTCACATCCAGTTGGCTGGGATTTGGCGCGGGTATGCGCGATCTTGTGTCCTCTTATATGTTTGCGCTGCCTTATATGCGGGCGCAGGACTTGCCAATCTTGGCGACACATTTACTTGGTTGGAGTAATGCTTGGGTCAAAAGCTTTGAGTATGGTGTGAACAAGACTTCGCTGAACAACCTTGAGTGGCGACAGTCAGGTGCAAGCGAGGTTACAGATCAGATAAACAAGGTAGCTGATGTCCTGCTGAAAGTCGGCGGTCGTAACACGCTTGAGCAAGTTACACGAACCTTGCAGTTCGCCTTTGGTCGCCAACTTACCTTGCAAGCGTTGCGGTCACACAATAAGGCAACCATTGGTATTCCAGATTGGACAGCCGACAGACTTCTCAAGGCTGTTGATCAACAGATGGGTGGCGGCGCAAACTTTAAAGGAAAACGCAAGAGTCTGTATGATTACATTGGTAAACCGAAACATGATATTCCAGATGAAGTTTTGGATCAAGCGGCGGCTGCTTGGGTTGAGATAAATCAAGGCACTTACGATGTTCGTGGTCTGCCGAAGCACACGCAACGTGGTGTTCCAAGTATGTTCACATCACTTGCACGTTGGTCGATAGAGAAGTCGGATAGAATGGTGAAGGATGTCGTGTTGCCGCTCACGACACAAGGCGATCCGTTGCCGTTGGTTAAGGCAACGTTTGGTGCGGTACTTGGCGGTCAGGCAATTATCTATTTGAGTGAGGAGATTGCGAATAAAATGCAAAGCGATCCCAAGTTGATTGAGGCTATCCAGATGGAGAACCCCAAGGAAGCCGTGCAAGCTGTCCTGTCATCGGTGGCCTTTGCCGGTTACTTTGGAGTGCAATCATCAATCGTGCATGATCTTGTTCGGGCATCTCGTTATGGTGTGCTTGAAGGAATTCCCGGTGGTCTTACGTTTCCCGCAGCAAATGCTGCATTTACAATGGCCAAGGATTTCTTTCATGTAGTCAGTTCTGGTGAAGCTGCCGGTGATAATTGGTGGGATACTTGGATGACCTTTGTACACAACTCCTTTAATGGTCTTAACCAAACCATGCGTTATGCCAGCCAACATATTATGTTGAGCGAGGAGATGTCGGACTTCAATGCAAGAGCGCAACTCAGGAAGTTCACTAGGCTTGAAGAAGGGGAGGTTCAACTGGGAGTTCCATCTGGCTTGAGTAATCCATATACTTGGCCAGATCGACGAGCTTTTCAACGGGCAAACACTATGGCTGAAGCTCAACGACTCCTACCCGCTGCATTGGATGAGGCTGCAAGGAAGGCTATGCGGCAACACCCCAATAATCCTATTGAGCAGAACAAGGCTTTTCAGAATAACTGGAGACAACTGTACAACCTTGATTGGCACGTCACACCAGCGTTACCCGACAAGAGAGACCCTGAAAGTCACTTGAAGAGGATGCGTTACTTGGGCTTGGAAGGGCCAGCCGAAGTTCATAGGGGTAAGGGTGACTTGACGAAGACGTTAGGCAAGACGTTGACGGGCGGTATGCAGCGGGGAACAATTATTTCCAAGCAAGAAGCGAAGCGATTGATGGAAGCTGAGAAGGCTGCGTTCAGGTTGAAAGACCCCAAGAGAAGACTGGTGCTTCGCGCAGTTGGGAATAAAGGGCGAGCCTACTAGAGTGCATAGTGGCGATCAACGGGAGGATAACTAGAAACCTCCTGCGACATCTTAATAGTCGCCATGTACCACTATGCTAGGTAGGTACACAAAGCCTACCTAAAAACTCATAGTATTGTAGACATCATCAACAATAGCCTTGTACCAACCATTGTTGTTCTCTACTTGCTCTGTTGTGACCAAGAACTCTAGTACTTGGTCTAGCTCTTGTTTACTTATTTCAGAGACAAAGTTCAACCACAATTTCTTGTAGCGAACTCCGACACCTGATTCGATTATGAATCGTAAGATATGTTTTGTGACCTCCCCAATTGGGTTACGACCAATCGTGTTGAAGGCTTCGTGCATCTTGTGTTCTGTTATGGCCAATAATTTGGCTGCTCGTTTAATGTCATCAATGTCGATGATGAGATTTGTCTTGTCCGCGAAGTGTATGAGCATCGCCGTCTTGAGCAAGTGAACGTTCTTGCGTCCGTAGTAGTTGTCTAGTCGCGGGTCTTTGTTCACGCGTTTGGAAGACATTTCGCCAGACTCATACCATTGCTTGTGCCACGCCGAAGCTTCTGGTGACAAACGAACCTCGCCAGCAACCTCGCGTAGGTTGTATAGATGATCAACAATGTCAGAGCGACACTTGATCTGTTCATCCGAGAGACCGGGAAATTGCCTATAGAATCTAGGCGCATGACCGAACACAACGATGACACGCGACGTGAAACCTTGTGAGATTATCTTGTCGCTGAATGCTTCACGAATAAATGACGGCGTTGTGCCGCCGAGTAGTGTGACGCAGAGGTTTGTGATGTTATCGTCTCCTTGATGCTTACTCCTATAGTGATAAGAGCGAGCGTCGTAGAACTGATTCAACATATTAACCATGTCCTCAGAGTTCTTTCTAAAAAGAACTCCAAGCTCTTCAATCATAAAACAGATTGAATGGTGTGAGCGTTTGCGCTTCGCGTTACCGCCAAGTCGTTCGTCGGCAATCTCAAATGTTCTCATGCAATCATCGCGCATATAACGTAGCAAGGATTCTTGCGTTGTTGTGTCTGCGCCATAAGGGAACATGGGAACCATTGCGTTCTTCTCCTTGTTTGGCTCCATTAGCTTCTCGCTCTTGATTATGTCCGTCACTTGCGAGATCACCCGCGACTTACCAGCAGCGGGAGGCCCAACCAACAACGTGAATATGTTGGGATAGATTGCCATTGAATCTGGATACAACCATACCCGCCGTTGTAAGGCGGCACTTATCAAGCTGTAGAATCCCCAATCAATGAAGAGATCAGGGGATTCCATGTCCTTAAGATAATGTCTCCATTTGTCAGGATTCGTCATCAAGTAGCGTAGATATAAGGTTATTTACGATTGAGTACTCATCAAACTTCAACGTAAAAACGTTTCCATTTACTGTGATCACTAACAATTCCTCATAAGAATTGTCATCGCCTGTCACCTTATCCAACGCCACACTTACTTGGTTATCATTTTTACTATACGATACTATCGACTTCATACATTTCCTTCCAGTTATGTCCGACCAACGCTTCTGAACGCATTTGAAATGGTTCACCACGAGGCGAGACGAGTTTACGGTTCATATGTTTCATTGCCTCACTTGCAACAAGTGGGACAACCTTCTCAGGGCATTGGAGTAGGACGCTATCGTGATTGTTTTGCAATACATCAACGCCCATGTCCAACAGGTCTTGTCGGTTTTGTAGCTCAACAAAAGCTAGGTTAGTGATACAGCCAACGGTTGATTGTGGTACGAAAGCATAAGCTTCCTTGTACATTGATTCGTCGATAAGTCCCGTGAAGGTTCGTGGGTAGCCAAAGAGATTCTTTAGCATCTTGGTTTGTTTGAGTACGTTGATAGTTTCGTTATGCCATTGATTGATTTCGGGGAATAACTTGTGATAAGTTGCTAGGAATCGCTTGGCTTCTTTAGTGTCGAGAGCGACTGCACCACGCGATTTTTGTAGTATATTGATTCGGAATGTTGGGAACTTCATGCCGTAATTGCTGGCGTGACAAACCATCTTGGCCATGAAGTAGTAGCGTCGGTCTGCTGACCAATCATCACTAGCCTTGATTACTTCGTTTAGTTCGTCCCAACCCTTGATTGACTTGAGTTGTGTGATCGGGGCAGTACAGAACTCATCTATGCTTCTACCAAGCTCGGCGGCCCAGATTTCTGGGAATAGACGCATGGCAACGAAGACATGGGATTTGATGTTCTCAAGGAACAAAGTCCTGAAGTTTCCCGGCACACAAAGGTAGCCGACAACCATTGCTTCCGCTCCTGACTGATCGACTTGCACGAACACCTTGTCTTCGTCAGCTATGAAGAGGCGACGAAGTTTCTTGGGTATGTTTTGTACGTTGGTTCCCCATTTACCTAGAAGACGGCGACTAGCCAGTCTGTAGGTTGTTGTGCCAGCCAAGTTGTAGGAGGTTGTTACCCTGTCTTTCATTGGTTTGGTGTGGAGACCTTCGTAAGGAGGGAACTTTAGTTGTCCTGTCTCTTTCGCAACTGAGCGATAACGCAGGATGATTGAGACTGCTGGTAGGTTGTGCTTTAGGCGCAACTGAAGCAGCGTTTTCTCGTTAGTTAAGTCTCGGTCAGGTTTCTTTAGACCAAGCCCTTCATAGAGATAAGCTGATACTTGCTTGGGACTGTTGGGATTTAGTTCCCGCCCAAGTAACAGGCCAAGTATCCTGCGTAACTGGAATTGATAACGTTCGTTGTACATGGTTATCATGCGAAGCTCAGGTGTATCAATGCGAAGTCCTTGCAGCATTGCAGTCAAATAGGGTTTGACCATCGAGTTGACTTGTTCAATGGACTTCTCAGCCCGAAGTGTCTTGGACAAGCTATCGAGTGTCGGCTTGATTAGGGCCATCGTCAGCACATCCTTGATGTTGTATTCGTAGAGTTGCTGGAATTCGCTGCTTGTATGTGGATTAAAGCAGCCCTCGTTCTTGTGGTAGGGCTGGTCTGTGTAGAGTGAGATGCAATGACCAAGGGACTTCTCAACTTCAGGGAAAAGCCTGTGATGCGATAGCATTGTGTCAAAGACTTTAGTTGGGGCAGGGATACCATAGCGATAGGCAATTACAAACAGGTCAAACAGAGCGTTGTGGATAATAACGGTGTTGTCACGCAATGCAACAGCTAATGCCCGCAGGACTTTGTGGGTATTATCGTAGTAGTAGTGGTTGACTTGCAGCATTGGTACGCACCAGCCCTTGTCAGGGCCGAAGGAGAAGCCGAAACAGGTCATCTCAAGATGCGGATTTGTCTCAATGTCGAAGAACATCTCCTGCCCTTTGGTGTTTGTCAGCAAATCAATGATCTCCTGTTCCTTGGGATAAGTGATTAGCTCACCGCTCTCAGGTCTTGGCGGCACTTTAAGGTATTGAGCGGCCTTGGCGACATCACGCAAGAACCAGAATCTCCAGTTGCTACGCTTTGTCTTGCCGTGTCGGACTGTCTCGTACTCCATCTCTGTCTCGTTTGACAAAGGATTGAAGTAGGCTTTGCGGTCAATCGCATCTTGTGGTGCGAAGGTTGCAATGTATGTTCTGTCGTGTGCAATCCAAGGACATCCACGCTGCTCTCCAATAGAGGCGTTCTTGAATGTACTCAAGGCTTTCTGCCCCAACAAAAGAATGACCTTTGTGTCAGGCAAAAACCCCTCGCCGAGGGTATTAAGCAACCTGATGTCGCAAGCCTGACGAGGGATTCCCAATGCACCTTGAAACAGATGACCGGCGTAACCCGAAATAAGTTCGCAATTATCGAACCTACTTTGACTTTCTAGAATTACGGTTAGGCCGCTGTAGTTTAGCGTTGGTTTGTGCCGCATTGAGTGCCTGTTCTTTTAGTTGGTCGCGTAAGGTTTTGCCATCTTTCTCATCTTTCATGTAGTCTTGAAGCATCAAGATTACATCGTGTACTCCAGACATATAGCCGTCAGCCAAAGCTGCGGCAGTCTTGTCCATTGTTAAGATTCTCAACCGCTCGAGCGGTTGAGAATGCTCAGGTTGCTTGTCGCAAACCTCATCAATTATTGATTGTATCTCTTTCATTTAATTCATTTTCTAGTTCGTGAACACGTTTCCATGCAAGTCTCTCAGACCTGTCATAACTCCTGATTTGGTAGTCAAGTAATTCAATCTTGGCTTTCAAATCAACGACTTCATCAACTGCGCTTATGTAGTTTTCTTTCATAAAAAAGAAGGCTGGTCACAAGGAGAATGCAAAAAACCCTGCACAAAAAACTGGTAAACCAGTTTACCCAGCCTCGGTTGATTATTGAACTACGATGTCCATTTCGGGCGCAGCCGAAACAAGGGAGCCGATAGAGTAGCCGTTGAAGGTGACAGGATCACCAGTTGCAGGGTCAAGCATAGCTTCACCTTCTGCATTCTTCTTGGTTATCTTCTCGGTCTTGATCGTGGCATAAGCAGCCTTACCCTTGTAAAGGTCTGCATCAGTCTCAACCGTACCCCAAGGATCATTCTCGTCAGAGCAATTGATCTCAGCAGGGAGGTTCAAGGTACGATGCACACGCTTTACGCGAGCGGCAGACTTCTCCATGAACACCAAGTACTCACGGAATTGCAAACCAGCAATCCGTACAGTTCCCAAATCAGCATCCTCGATGGATTCAGGTGCAACGATTTCCCATGACAAGACAACCATCGGGTTGCCAGCTTGAGATGTTTTAGACTCCGCATCAGCAACGCGGATTGTGTATGTGTTTGACGGCAAGAACGGTCGAGCGTTCTCGGTCACTTCATTTAGGTTTATGGTAGGCATATGTTTTGTTTATCCTTGCTCCATGCAAGAAATTATTCACTCAAGGTTAGGTTATGATTGGCTAGATTACGGATGACTTCGTTGAGGCATCCCCTTCCAAAGTAGCGCATCTTCAACAAGTCATCTTCAGTCTTGTTGAGCAGATCGCTTACATGTTCTATTCCATGTGCATGGAAACAGTTGGAGACACGATTGCTCCACCATACGTCATTGATTGCTGAGTAGTAATCAACCGTAGTCGTGCGTTGAATTCTCGCTTGAATACGGTTAAACGTTTCTGCGTTACCTTGTAAGTAACGATCACCGCTGAGTGACCAAATTTTCGTTTTCTGGTCAATCAATTGAACAATCATGCCAGAGTCTAGGTTGATCAAGGCATCACCCCCATCACCGACTTGATTTTTTAATTGTATCCAATTAGGCATAGTATTCCTCCAAGCTTGTGATGACTGTGTTTAGGTCGTTGGGTATGTAGAGGTCTTTGAACATACCAAGCGGCGTCTTTGCGGAGGTTATCCCATCTGAATTTGTTTGGAAACAATATTCGATGTTGTCCTTCTCGCGCCTGACTTCGGTGAACAAAACGAGGAGCAATTCCTTCTCAATGCAGCCCTCGTGGACTTTACCCTGCACCTTGATTCGGCGCGTGTTGTATTCGCCGCCTGTTGGTTGCATGATCTTGACGATCTCATCGATGGCCGTGATAACGACTGTAGCCTTCTCGTTCTTGAGGCTCTCTAGCGTTTTGCGGATTGCCTTGTTGTAGTACGACCACACATCGTAGCCCTTGTACATTTTCTGAGCTGTCTCAATGAGGATTTCACAATACTTTGTGAAGGACTCGATGACAACAACTTCAGCGTTGTTTATTCCCGTGGCAATTGCCTTGTCAATGTCAGGCAACGTAGCCGCTGAGATGGTTTGGAAGTTCTTGGCTTCCCTAAACGGTAAACCTTTCCGCTCAAGATCAATGATGATTGTCTTGTCAACGGGAAGATTTCGCAACGATGTTGACTTACCAGACCCGCTGGAGCCAACTATTCCTATTAGTGCTTTATTCATTTTTCAGTTTTTCTTTCAGTACCACAAGGTAATGAAATTGGTCTATAGTTTCTTCGATAGCAGCGTCGATTAGTTGTGATGCAGTCATACGCCACATCCCTTTGTCGCCTTTGGGGTTGTGTTCAAACATTCCAACGTCGAACTTCTTGGGTGCTTCACGCACAAAGTGTGCGAGTGCGAGCCGTTTAATTTCTGGATCGGTCATGTCTGGAATTTCAGGGGATCGTATAGTTTAGTGTAGTAGTCGTTGTCAATGACTGCCTCGGAGTGTTCACCAGCGTTGCAAATGCTAGTGAACCGGCACATACCGAACTTTGTCTCACAACAATTGTAGTTGGGAAGGAACGGGATCTTGCCCGTCACCAAGCCTCGCTCAAGTTGATCGGTGAAGTCTATGACTGTGTTGGTCAAGTGTTCCTCGAATTTCTCCATTCTGTCAGGAGAGAAGTCGAGGATTGCACTACGCTGGAACTTGTTCTTGTTGGAACGCGACAAGAAGATGCCGTTAATAATGGCTTGGTAGTTGCGGTCAGGGAACAGTTTGCGTAGAACCATCGTGTAAGCCATCAGTTGTGTGGACATTCGGTACGCATCCAAGTAACGATCAACTGATGTGATCGCCGTTGACTTGTGATCACAAATAATGTTCTGACCGAAGTAGGTTCCAATGAAGTCGATTGTTCCACACAACAAAACGTCGATTGTGTCGTTTGAGTAGAACGGGAAGGCGAACTTCATCTCAAGCAGCGGCTCACCCATATGCCGCTCAACAACAAGGCCATCAACTTCTGCATAATTATCGAAGTATTGAGTGAGGCAGGTTGCAAGATGACCGGCAGTACGCCAATCGGAATCGGGTACAATTATTAGTGGGTTTGAGTAGTGTTCCAATGCCATGTTCATTGATTCAGTCCTGTCTCCAGTACTGTAAAAATGTTCCAAGGCTTTGTGATAGGCTGTGCCATATTCCATCTTGTGATTCATGTGGTTATTTCGTAGACCACGAACTGTGGTGTAGAAGAACCTGAGATCACAAGTGGATTCACGGTACGATGATGCGTCTATTCGCAAGATGTACTTGTCTCCAGTTTTTTCAAGTAGATTTTTCAAGGTTAATTTTGCGGCCTCGCCGCTTCTTTATTAGGATTAACTCGTCGGGTTCTGCTGGACGAGCGATTTCAAGGTAAGGTTTCATGTGATCAAGAAGCTCGGAGTCTGTCATATCCTCCAGCTTATCAACTGAAACGTCGAGTAGTTGTTCGATTGTCATGTCTTTATATCCATCGCCGCAATGAAGAGGCAACCGAAAAAGATGATGAACCAAGCAAGGCTAAAGAGGTCGTAGAGAATTCCGGCTATCATTTCATCACCCTCACTTTCGATTCAGTTACCTCAACTTCAGAGTCGGAACTTACAAGATTGTAAATCCACTCCTTGTCATCGTTGTTGATTGCCACGCTGCGCTCAAACAATTCAGAGTCCTTGGCAAACTTGTACCAAGTTTCCAAATCATTCTTCCAGCGGATAGTATCGTTGAACTCGTACTCAAGTTCGCGGAGTGTCATGCGGTTTTTAACTACGTCCTTGAAGTATGCAAGGATTCCATTGTCCAACTTGCGAAAGGCAACGCGAGAGCGCAGGATCACATACTTGTTGTCGTCGAAGTTATCAATGATGAACTTAAAGCCATCGTTGAACTTGACGTAGAGCGTGTTTGGTGTGAAACCAGTCTCTTGCGAGGAGATGTAGACATCTTTGCCAGTCTCCAATAAGCGATCAAGGATCGGTTGAACCTGAGCCGCCGCATTCGGCGAGTAGCTTGATCGGTTTATGCCAGAGTTTTCGCTTTGCATTGTTCCATTAGTTCCTTTGCTTCATCAAGGTCTCCCTTGGCCACGGCAGCTTGAGACATCATGAATAGCTTTCGGGCAGACAAGCCACGAACTGTTGGATGCCAGCTCTTGCAATCTTCAATAGAGAAGACGCAACCATCAGGGTGCTTACGATAAAGCTCCTCCTTGTAACGTTCAAGCTGTGAAGTGGGGAGGTTCTTGGGAAGGCTGTTTTTAACCTTGGTTCTCAAGCGCGACTGAACCTGTTGATTCAATAGGGCAAGGACTGTCGCCTCTGTGTAGGATTCAACTGCCTCAGACAGTTTTTCAAAGACAGGAACAAAGAACTTGAGTCCTTTGAAGTCTCCATCAACGTATTTTTCTTGTTTATGTTGCATAATCTAGGTTAAAAAGTTAACCTGCTGATATATTAGCATGAAGTGTGCCAACTTTTTTCGGTCGGTTGATACTAATAGATGATATATTCGCCCAATAACTCGTATCGTGCCATTATACCTTGTACCTCTCTGTAGTTTCCGTCGAGTGGTGTTAGCTTTAGGATTTGTGTGGCCATCTCCTTTGCTTTGGTTGGCTCAATGTTATGAAGCTTGTGGATGTAGAGGGCAAGGTCGTTGGGTCGCTCTCTGATTGGCGTGGTTTTTATGATGAAGATTGTGAGACGATGGTAGAGGTCTAGGCGAAACTTGCCTGTCTTGATCATCTCCTTCAAGTCGCAGTTGGTTGAACAGACTATGCGGCAAGTTGCCTTGCTCAGTTTGGCTGCACCAACCTTGCGGAATTGTTTGTGTTGGACAAAGCGCAAGAGCTTTGGCTGTGATGTGAGTCTGAGTTCCCCAATTTCGTCGAGGAATAGAGTGCCTCCGGCTGCTTGTTGGACAAGTCCAGTTGTGTCACGGGTCGCTCCTGTGAATGCTCCCTGTTTGTGACCGTAGAGTAGTGCCTCAAATAGGTCTTCTTGTAAAGTAGTGACGTTGACAGGTACAAAGTTGGAGCCGCGTACAACTTCTTGACTGGATGATGGGCGGCGATTTCCGTGGAGTATTTCAGCGAAGTGTTCCTTCCCTGTGCCAGACTCCCCCATTATTAGGACGGGGGAGTCTTGGCTTGCGAGGACTTGAGCGAACCTTATTTGCTCAAGCATATGCGGGTCTTCAGTCAGCATCCTGCCAATCTTCTACGTCAACCCAATCTACTTTCAGCATCTTTTTCCAATCCCAATCACTTGGATGCCCGTCAAAAGACGAGTATTCAAAGGTGAGTTCGATTGTTATTGTGTTTGTTTTTTCGTCATCAACAGGGGGATGCTCATTCTCCCGTTGGCCCCATGCGTCTAACATTTGGTGAGGTGCTTGAGGATTTGACGGCTTGTGCGTTGGACTTGCTCAAACTTCTCCTCGGCAAGAGGTGTGAGGTATTGAGTGACTGCATTGTACAGGTTGTATGTGTTGCGACTACTGTCGAGGTCGTATGTGGGCTTTTCCCATATCTTCTTGATCTCCTCGGCGTGAATCTTGGCGATCACTTTGTCCTTGATCATTGAGTCAACCATCTCAACACCTTCACGCTGTGTTATGGGGGTGTTGGCCATTGCCTTGAAGAATTCTACTGAGGCAGTCCATTGCATTTTGCTGTGTTGGATTGTCTCGGAGAGAAAGCCGAGGTCAATCTCACCATTACTCCTGTGTGGTCGAGTGACATGACTGTCCTTGGCCATCACAACCATCCCGTTTGTACAGATAATTCGGAGAAGACCGGCTGATAAGTCCACCCCACAAGAGCCATCGTAAGAGTTCTTGAGGAGTAGACGAAAGCCAACGTCATCGCCTTTCTGTATCTGTTGACGCTGATCGCTGAAATCGTAGACGGCGTAGAGACGGCGGCCATCCTTGATTGAGTACAGCTTGCGCTTGTAATCTCCGAAGTCGAGACAGGATTGAACGGCATCAAGGGCATCTTGGTGATGTACAATCTTGTACTTGTCCGAAGTAATGGCGAGACATTCGCCTGTGTCTGCACGAAAATTGCCGGAGTATCCTTCAATGAGTTTGCCGGTTTTATCGTACACCTTTTGTTGTTTTACTCTATAGTTCATTTATTTTTATTAGTGCTTGTTCTATTAATGTTTCGTCTTCTGTGTCTAGTTCATCACCCAACTGTATAAAGAAAAGTCTTCGCCCGGTATCGCATTGTGTGCAAGTACCGATTGTTAAAAGTTTCAATTTACGGTGAATGATAAGTGGTCTGACAAACTCAGAGAGTAGTTTATCCTGCTGAGTTTCCCAAAAGTAGCTGTGCATTACCATAAGTACAGATAATGTGGTGATTGGTTACAACCGGCGCACGTGGCGATTGGTAATGATGCATGAGGGATTACTACTGGTGATCATAACGTTGCTGTTACCACCATGAATTGTAGAAGATTTGCCAGCCATCCCGTATGAGTTGCTTTGCCGACTGGCAGAATTGCTTGTCCCGCTCATAGACGAACTCAAAATAGTGGTTCATGTCTGAGTAGGAATCTTGGCCAAAGAAGAATCCCTCAGTCTCAGGCAGATTGCCACACTTTACTGAGTGTTCAAGGGTGATGATGTCTTCTAGTGTCAGGTCGATTGGCACAAAGTTGAATTCTTCTGTGCCGCCCTGCTGTTTGTAGACTGACTCTGCCCAGCCTTGTAGCCTGTTGTGCTTACGCCAACAGGCTATCTCTCGGACAACCTGAGTAGGATGTCCGAGAATGTTTACTGTCTTGTGGGCTATGGCCCATTGATCTAGTCCCATATTAAGCCTTCGATTGATGTGTCTTGTGGTGGTAAAACTGTTATTGGGGGAACCCAACAATGTACTTTGTACTCTGTCTGGTACTTGTGAAATTGTGGCCCATCACGGTCAAGCGCACACAACTCTCTGCGTTGTCGATCTGAGAATTCATCCTGTGCTATGAAGTAGATAGAGTAGTCTGTCATTTTTGAAACCTTTTCATGAATTTTTTTAGTGATAGGCCGGATGCCTTGTATTCTCGGAGCGTCTTGAGTTCCCAAGATGTTGTTGCATCCCATTCCCCACGCAAAACACGCAAGATTATGCCCTTGGTGAGCTTGTGGCTGGTATCTGCGACATCAATGTCGCAGTTTGGGAACTCTCCTAGGTCGTTGTCTGTATTTCTTTGGTTCATATGTTTGCGTGATGATTTGCTTTTTCAATTCCTAACTCGTCTCGCATTGTGTTTGGATGCAAGTCGTGTACCTTGTACCAACCACGACTGTCAATCTGCTTTGTCCAGCGGTCACCAATAACATTGCCAAGGTATTGCTCGTAATCATGTTGAAAGAATCGAATGCTTCTGTGGCATTCTGCCATGAGAGCGTTGAGGCGTGACTTGGTTGTGACTGTTGGCCAACCAGCGAGTGTGACGAATAGTTGACCGTTGCGTCGGCGAGCAATGACGTGACCGTGCAATAGTAGCTCGGTCATTGGCCCAACAATTGTCTTTGATGTTCTGACTTGTGTGTTGCTGCGACTGAATTTGCGGTTGTTGCAAAATGCGCGAGCTGCGTCTTG
>CEPX01198190.1_pt1 | contig 15163 bp, 9 predicted proteins | sample 361361 | NCBI WGS metagenome assembly CEPX01 (sample SAMEA2619974, study PRJEB7988) | marine metagenome | biome: marine biome (ENVO:00000447); feature: mesopelagic zone (ENVO:00000213) & marine oxygen minimum zone (ENVO:01000065); material: "saline water (ENVO:00002010), including plankton... | reverse complement strand
AGAAGTAAAAGAAGAAGTAAAAGAAGAAGTAAAAGAAGAACCTAATAAAGAGCCAGAAACTAAAGAGATATCAACCGAAGAGCTTTTAAAGGAAGCTGAGGAAGAAACTAAAGAAGATAAAGAGAAATTAGAAAAAGAAAGAAAAGATCAAGAAGATATTAAAAAAGCTCAAGAAAAAATAAAAGAGTTAACTGATAAAAAAATTGAAGAAGGAAAATAATCGGAGGATAATAAAATGACAAATTTAGTTTATGCGGCAATGTTACTTGATTCAGCAAGTCAAGAAGTAAATGAAGCAAATGTTAAGAAAATAACAGATGCGTTAGGAGTTCAAGTAGAAGAAGCTCAAATTAAAGCTTTAGTAGCAGCTTTAGATGGTGTTAATATTAAAGATGTAATTAAAGAAGCTATGGCTCAACAAGTTGTAGCAGCAGCTCCAGCACAAGCACAAGATGCTAAAGGTGGAGAAAAGAAAGAAGCTAAAAAAGCAGAAGAAGACAAACCAAAAGCAGAAGAAGCTGCAGCAGGTTTATCCAACTTATTTGGATAAACTTTATTTCTTATTTTTTAAACAATAAATTTTTATATTATTATCTTTAGATTAATTTATGTTAGAAGAAATAGAAAGAAAAAAATTAACTAAAGAGATAGATTCTTTTAGTAAAGATGTTTTTAATCTTAGAAAAACTATTAGGGAGATTAATGAAAAAAAAGAATTTTGGTATTCTAAAAAAGAAGCATTAAGAAAAGAAGTAAAAGGATTAATACAAAAAATAAAGAATTTAAAAAGAAGTTCAGATGATAAATCTTCAAATATTAATGTTTATAGGGATAAGAGGGAAGAGTTTAATAAAGAGGTTAAAAAATTAATAAAAGAAATTAAAAATCTTAATACAAAGAAAAAAGAGTTACTTAAAAAATCTACAATAAAAGATCCAAATAAAATAAAAAATTCTATTGATAAGTTAGAAGAAAGTGTAGAGATAGAAGCTTATTCTTTTGATAAAGAACAAAAAGTAATGAAAAAAATAAAAGATTTAAAGAAAATTTATGAAGAGAATAAAGAAACAAAAGAATTGTTGGATGATATGGATAGAATTTCAAAAAGAATAGAAGAGAATAGAAATAAATCTCAAGAGTTTCATCAAAAGTTTATTGATTCTATTAAAGGAAATAAAAATGTTTATAATGAATTTACAGATTTATCTAAGAAAATTTCTACTTTAAACAAAGAACAAGAAAAAGCTTTTGAAAAATATATTAAAATTAGAAAAAAATATCAAGATCTTAATTTAGGATTAGAAGAGAAAACATTAAAACTTAAAATATTGATGAGAAAGTCAAAAGATGATAAGCTACAAAGAAATAGATTAAATCAAGAAAAACAAAAAACTAAAGTTGAGGAAAAATTGAAATCAAAGAAAACCTTAACAACAGAAGATATTATTTCATTTCAAATAGGAGAAAAATTAAAATGACTTTATTAGAAGTAATTGGATTGAGTATTTTACCTATTTCAGAATTAAGAGGAGGAATTTCTTTAGGAATTGCTCAAGGTTTTAATCCTTTTTTAGTGTTTATTGTAGCAGTGTTAGCTAATATTATTGTTATTCCAATTTTATTATTTTTTCTAGATCATATTCATGGTTATTTTTATAATTTAAGATTTTATAGGAAGTTATTTGATAGTTATGTTAATAGAAGTAGAAGAAAAATAGAACATAAAATTGGAACTAAAGCTGAATTTTGGACATTGATGTTATTTGTAGGAATTCCTTTACCAATCACTGGTGTTTATACTGGAACGATATTAGCATGGGTTTTTAATCTTAATAGAAAAAAAGCATATAAAGCTTTAATTTTAGGTGCATTAATTGCAGGAGTAATAGTTACTTTAATTACATTAGGATTTCTTTCTCTTTTTTGATTTTTTCTTTGATTTAGATATTAAAAATTTAAAATCAGTATAAATTGGAATGTTTTTTATTTTATATTTTTTAATTAAAAAAATCCAAACTATTGCAACATATAAACTTGAAACGAATTTCCAAAATATTAAATGGATAGTATCAAAAAGATTTTGTCCGAATTTTAAAAACACATAAATTAGAAAATCTATCCTTATTATGTTTACTACAAAAATTAGTAAAGAACCTGCTAAAGCTAGTTTAAGTCCTAATTTGAGTTTAATATCTTTTGTTAATAATATTAACAAATATAATAGTAAATATGCTGAAGTTGCAACACAAGCAGGAATAATCTTTAATGCAAAATTTCCAACAATGAAACTATCTCCTAAAATATTTGGATTGTATTTAAAAAATAAAAATGGATATACTCCGTAAAAAGTTAATTTTAATAAAATAAAATTAATTATATTGTAAAGTATAGTTACTATTAAAATAGAAACAATTAATCTAAGAGCTAATTTCTGAGGATACTTCATTAAGATTTTAAAGAAGATTTACTTTATATTAATTTTCTTTAGGAAAATTTTTTAAATGTTATAAATAAAAATTAATTGTGAAAAAACAAATTTTTTATGTTATTGGAATAATCTTATTGGTTTTAAGTTTCTTTATTGATAAAACTTTTTCTTTATTTGTTTTTAATTTAAGAAATAGTTTTTTTAATAATGTTTTTATTTTTTTATCTAGTCTGAATAACTCTTTTATTGTTTTTATTTTAATGACTTTATTGTTGTATTTAATTAAGAAGAGAAAAGAAATTTTTTTAATGTGGTTTGCTTTTTTTACAAGTGGATTTTTTAGTTTGATCTTAAAATTAATTACAAATAGAGTTAGACCATTTACAGAATTAAGTTTAAATTTATTGAATAATATTAATTATCATTTTGCTGTTTGGAATACAGCATTTCCAAGTTGGCATACTGCTGCTTTATTTGTGGTTTATCCTTTTTTGAATAAGAAAGTTAAATATTATTGGATTGTTTTTGCTTTATTATTATCATTTAGCAGGATTTATACAGGTGTCCATTATTTGAGTGATGTTATAGGAGGGATATTATTAGGACATTCTATAGCTTGGTTAATTATTTTTTTGAATAGAAGGTTTAAAATTATAAAAATTTAAACAAAACTTCTTGCTTTTGATTTTGACAATAAGGACAAGTTTCATCATGATTGTGCCAACCACCACAATCAATACACTGTAATCTTTTCATTATTTAAAGAAGAATAAATTTGTTTATATATACTTATTCAGTAAAATATAGGTTATGAAATATACTTTTCAATATACATAAATCTTTTTAAGCGTTGTAAATCGGAGTGATAAAAATATAATGTTTATATTTGGATCTAAACATTATTGTAGATAAATGTTTATATAAGAATCTTAAGTCTAAATATTTGTTCTGAGAACAATAGGGGGTAAATTTGTTGTTAAAAAAGGGCTTAATTGTATTTATATTAATATTATTATTAGTTAATATTGCTTATGCTGATATTATTGTTTCTGAAGTTATGTATAATCCTAGTACAACACAAGGAAATGATGCTAATTTAGAATGGGTTGAAATTTACAATAATGATTCCGTTAGGATAGATTTAAGTACGTGGACTTTAAATGATAATAATTTTGATAATATAACTATAGAACCAAGAGAATTTTTGGTTATAGCTAGAAAAAGAGAGAATAGCTCCGGAGGAGTATCTTTTGAATCTTATTATGGAAATAATGATACAACTTGGAATTTATTAGATGGTGAGTATAATGTTACTGATGGTGATTTTTCATTAATAAATACAGGAGATATTGTAAATATTTCAAATAGTACAGATGGTGATTTATTTAATTTTACAGGTTTAATAGCTTTAGCAAATGGTGATAGTAAAACTTTAATTAAAAAAGTTTTAAATTCTGGAAATGTTGATAGTAATTGGAAAGAAGGAGCAATAAATGGAACTCCTGGGACTTTTAATAATTTAGCTCCTACTTTAACAAATATTTCAGATATAGAGTCTTTAGAAGATGTAGTTAATACAACAATTAATTTAAGTGATTTTTTTACAGATCAGGATGGAAATGATTTAAATTGGAGTTTTATCTCTCCATTAAATATTTCTGTTGTAATAGACAATGATACCGATTTAGTTAATTTAACTCCTGACACTAATTTTACTGGATTGGATTCTATAACTTTTATAGCAGATGATTCCATTAATGTAACACAAAGTAATAATGTAACTATAAATATAACAAGTGTTAATGATGATCCTTTTATAGCTTTTATAGGAAATATAACAAAGAATGAAGATTTTGGTTCTTTTTCAATAGATTTAACAGCTAATGAAAGTGATGTTGAAGATTCAACAACTAATTTAGATTGGAGTGTGGAAGATGTTAATACTACATTATTAACTATGATTATAACTGATTCAGATAATGATATTCTTACTTTTACGTCTCAAGCAAATGAAAGTGGATCAGATGAATTTATATTTAAATTAACAGATTCTAATGGAGGAAATTTAACACAAAATGTAACTATTACAATTAGTGCTGTAAATGATGCTCCTTTATTAACAACAAATATTAATGAAACTTTAATAACAGAAGATACTAATACTACAATAAATTTAACTTCGTTTTTTACAGATATTGATAGTCCAAATATAAACTTCTCAAATATTGGTGGAACTAATTTAACTATTATTATTGATAATGATACAAATATAGCAACATTAACTCCAGATGTTAATTTTACTGGATTAAGTTCAACTACTTTTAGTGGGTTTGATGGAAGCAGTTCAACTGATAGTAATAATGTAACAATTAATGTTACTAATGTAAATGATCCTCCTTTTATTAAAAGTAATATAGGATTAATTAATGTAACAGAAGATACTTCAAAAACTTTAGATTTAACTTCTTTTGAAGATGATTTAGAAGATTCAGGAACAAATTTGAATTGGGAAGTTTTAGATGTTAATACTTCTTTATTTAGTATAAGTATAGAACAATCAACTGATATTATGTCTATTATTCCTGTAGGAAATGCAACAGGAGAAGATTTAATCATATTAAATTTAAGTGACTCTCAAGGATTATCTGAAATACAAAATGTAACAATTAATGTTACTAATGTAAATGATGTTCCAACAGTACCAAAATTAAATAGCCCTGGTAATAATACAAATGTAACTGAGAGTTCAACTTTATTAAATTGGACTACAAGTATAGATGCAGATGGTGGAGATATAACCTATTTTATACATAAAGGAACTAATATTTCTAATTTAACTTTCTTCAGTTCTACAAGTAATACAAATATTAATTTAACTAGTTTAAGTAATAATACAACAATTTATTGGTTAGTATTTGCAGGAGATACTGAAAGTAATTCAAGTAACTCAAGTATATTTCAATTTGATCTTCTTCTAAATAATGCTCCAAATATAACTTCATTTAGTCCAGATAATTCAACACCTTCAATGAATGAAGATTCAACTTTAGAATTTAATATTACAGCTAATGATGTTGATAATGATGCATTAAACATTAGTTGGTATGTAGATAATGTGTTTAATAAAAGTAGTTTATCTGTTACAACTTCTAATTTAACTATTGGAACTAATTTTACAGAAACAAGTCATAATATAACGGTGTTTGTTGTGGATACAAGTAATAATACAGTTTCACAAGAATGGACTTTAACAGTTGTTAATGTAAATAGAGGACCAACCTTACAAAGTATTAGTAATCAAACAGTAAATGAAAATTCAACTTTAGTTATTATCTTAAATGCAACTGATCCTGATAATGATACTTTAACTTATACTAAGAATGTTTCATTTGGAACATTAAATAGTAATGGAACTTTTGTTTATACTCCAAACTTTACAGATTCTGGAGTTAAGAATATATTATTTAATGCAAGTGATGGATCTTTAATAGATTCTGAAATTACACTTATAACTATTAATCATGTAAATAAACAACCTTCATTTAGTGGAACTATAAGTGATCAAACATGGAATAAAGCAACAAGTAATGATAATGCTTTTGATTTAGATACTTACTTTAGTGATGTAGATGGAGATACATTAACTTTTACAGTAAGTGGAAATTCAAGTATTAATGTAAATATTGGTTCTAATAATAATGTAAGTTTTTCTCAATCAGGAAGTTTTAATGGTACAGAAATAATTTTCTTTACAGTTAATGATGGGAATACAACAGTAAGTTCAAATAATTTAACATTAACAGTTTCAGGAGTAAATGATGCTCCTAATATTGTAGGAACAATAGCAAACATAAGTATTAATGAAGATTCTAGTAGCACTACAAAAGATTTAACTTCTTTTGAGAATGATACAGAAGATTCTGGAACAAAATTGGATTGGAGTGTTTCAGGAGTGAATACAACTTTAATGACAGCTTCAATAACAGATTTAGATGGAGATGTTTTAACAGTAACACCTAAAGCAAATCAAAGTGGTTCTGATGACATAAGTTTAACATTAACAGATTCAAATGGTGCTACAACTTCACAAACAATTAATGTATTAATAAACTCAGTTAATGATGCTCCAGGAATAAGTAGTTTTAGTCCTACATTTTTAGATCCAAAAATAGGAGAAGGAAGTTCAAAAATATTTAATGTAAGTACTTCAGATATTGATAGTAGTTTATTAACTGTTAATTGGTTCTTAGATGGAGTTGGTCAAACTACAAATAATGAATTTACATTTACTGCTGATGGAACAGTAAAAGATTATAATGTTACAGTATTTGTTTCTGATAATTCATTGAGTGTAGCTAAAGAATGGACTTTAACAGTAAATAACACACCAATAACTACTGGATTTGATGGAGATACAACTGACTTTTCAAGTATAAATTTAACTAATGTGTCAAATGCTGTTTTAGAAAAAACTAATTTTGGAAAAATAGAATTTACAGATGGTTTAGATTTGAGAGAGATAGTTGATTTAAGTAATTTAGTTACTATAGGAGATAACATTCTTGGTATAGATTCAGGAATATTAACACAATTTAATAATAAAAAAGCAAGAATAACTATGAAAGGTTTAACCTATAATGATACACCAATTATATTCTTTTCAGATGGTTTTACTACAAATGCTAATGATATAACTCAAGAATGTACTACTTGTGATATTGTAAGTTTCACTGAAGCAAGTACAACAAATGGAGTTGTTATTTTTGATGTAGAAGGATTTAGTTCATTTAAAGTTGATGTAAATACTACAGTTTCAACATCAAGTAATACTACTTCAACTTCAACAAGCAGTAATAGAACAGATTTAGATGTTTGTGATGAAGGAGTTATAGGAGATATTACAATAGATATCAAAGATCCTGATGACGGAGATGAATTTTCAATAGGAGATGAAATAAATATTGAAGTAGATGTAGAAAATAATGATGATAAAGATTTAGATATTATTGTTAAAGCTATCTTATTCAATGAAGATGAAGATGAAGAAGTTGAAACTGATAAAAGTAGTGAAGTAGAAATAGAAGAAGATGAAGAAGATACCATAGAATTAACAATAGAAGTTCCAAGTGATGCTGAAGATGGAGATGATCATATTTTATTTATTAAAGCTTATGAGGATGGAGATGAAGATGAAAATTGTGATGAGGAGGAAATAGATATAGATATTGAGAGAGAAGATCATGATGTTGACATTGATGATTTATCTTTATCCCCTTCAGTTGTAAGTTGTGGAGAATTATTAAGTATTAGTGTAGATGTTGAAAATTTAGGAAGTGAAGATGAAGATGATGTAACAGTTGAAGTAAGGAATTCATTATTAGGATTAGATTTAATATCTCAAGAATTTGATTTAGATGAAGCAACTGGAAGTGATGATGATGCTACAAAGAGGTTCACATTTACTATGCCAGATAATGTGAAAGATGGAACTTATAACCTAGAAGCAATTGTTAATTTTGATGATGGAGATGAAGAAGATATTGATACAATACCTTTGGTTGTAGAATGTGAGAATGGTGTTTCAGGAAGAGCATCATTAAAAGCTTCATTAAATATTGGATCAATTAATTCACAAGATAATTTATTTAGTATTCCTATTCAAGTTACAAATGAAGAAAGTAGAAGAACAACATATACTGTTGAAGTAGAAAATATTGGGGATTGGGCAAATTCAGTTGGAGATAAAACATTAACATTAAGTCCTGGACAAACTGAAACTGTATTTATTTCTTTAGAAGCTAGAGAAGGAATCGAAGGAAGAAGAGGAGCTACAATTAATGTTAAGAGTAATAATAATATTGTAGAAGGAAAATCAATAATTTTAGATGTTGAAAAATCAAAGATTAGAGTATTTAGTGGATTATTTGATAATTTTGTGTTTATTATAATTATTAATGTTTTATTAGTTATAGTGTTAGTATTTTTATTTATGCAGTTTGTAAAAAGAAGATAAATAAGTTTATTACTTCATTATATAGTTCCTAATAGCTATATTAGGTAATATTGAGCTTTAACGAAAGTTTTATATAGGGATTACAACTTCGAAATGGTAATATACTACTAAGAATTGGAGGAATATAATGAAAAAATCCATATTATTGAGTTTAGTTTTTATATTATTTTTAGTTAATTTAGTTTATGCTGCAGGAGATGTAACTATAGATCCTATTACAACAGTTAGTGTTAATCCAAGTGCAACTGCAACATTCTCTGTTGTTGTAAATAATACTGGAAGTTCTTCAATTAGTTCAGTTACTTTAACAAGTACAGCATTGTCATGTACAACTGGAACTTGTTCAGGAGAAAGTATTACTGCCCCAACTATAACTACTTTAACTGATATATCTGCAAGTAGTTCTAAAACAAGAAATTTTACAATTAGTACACCTATAAAATTAACAGGAAGCTATATAGGTAATGTAACAGCAACAGATGCAAGTAATTCTTCAAATACTGATACTATTTCATATACATTAGTTATTAATTCAATTGATGATTTAGATGTTTTAACATATTCAAATTCAACTCCATTAACAATTACTTCAGAAGATGATGAGACTAAAACAGCTACTTTTGATGTTAAGAATATTGGAAGTACTTCATTTGGGATAACAACTTCTGAAATTACATTTACTTCATCTGATTTTGAAGATAATGATGGGGATAATATAACTTTATCATTTTCAGGATTAGATTCAAGTGTAACTCCTGATACTACAGATACAGTTACAATCACAGCAGATATACCAAATAAAATGGATTTGGGAACTTATGATGGTACTATAAATGTACAAGATTCAACAGGAGCAAATGATACTTTTAAATTAGAAGTTAAAATTCAACCGGAAATTTGTGAAGATGGAATTGTTAGGGATGGAGATTCAACAACTAAGAGTCAAGCATTTTTACAAATAGATGTGAATGAACCAGATGATGGAGATGAATTTAAACCAGGAGAAACTATTGATGTAGAAGTAGATGTAGAAAATGAAGATGATGACCAATTAGATGTTATTGTTGAAGTTTTATTATATAACTTAGATGAAGGAGATAAAATAGTAAGTGAAAAGAGTAGTTCTGTTGAAATAGATGATGATGATTCAGAAGATTTCACAATTTCCTTAAAAGTTCCAGAAGATGCTAATTTAGATGAGAATGATGAATACATTATATATGTAAAAGCTTATGAATCTGGAGATGAAGATGAAAATTGTAATGAGGAAGAAGTTGAATTAGATTTAGAAAAAGATGATCATGATGTTGTTGTTGAAGATATTTCTTTAAGTCCAAGTAGTGTGATATGTGGAGGATCTGTAACTGTAACTGTTGATTTAGAAAACTTAGGATCAAGTAATGAAGATGATACTTTTGTAGAAGTTAGAAATACTTTATTAAGTTTAACTCAAAAAACTGCAGAGTTTGATTTAGATGAAGAAGATGATGATACGAAGAGATTAACATTTACTGTTCCTACAAATATAAAAAGTGGAACATATGATGTAGAAGCGATTGTAACATTTGATGATGAGGATGAGGAAAATAGTAATTTTGCTACTTTAACTGTTACATGTGGTGATGAGGTGGAAACAACTAATGGAGGAACTACTGAAACAAGTGCTGTTACTTTGAATGTAGGAGAAGTTTCTACAAAAGAAGATACATTTAGTGTTCCTTTAGAGATTACTAATAATGGAAATACAAAAGCTACTTACACTATAGAAGTTGCTAATGTTGGAGATTGGGCAAATTCAGTTTCAGATAAAACTTTAACATTAAATGCAGGACAAAAAGGTACTGTATTTGTATTTTTAGAAGCACAAGATGATGCTAGTGGTAAAAGAAGTGCAACTGTTAATATTAAAGAGAATAACAATGTAGTTACAAGTAAAAGCTTAACATTTGATTTAGGTGAAACAAGTGGATCTGGATTTGATTTAGGGGGGATTGGCAGTAATACAATATTTTGGATTATTGTTGATATCTTAGCTATCTTAGTTGTTCTATATGTTATTAAAATAATATTTATACCTAAGAAATAATTTTTCTTTTTTTATTTGAATTCTATTAAAATTAAAAGCACAGGGCAAGATTCGAACTTGCGATCATCGGGTTCTACATTAATTTGCAGCCGATTGTCTTAACCACTTGACTACCTGTGCAAGCGACCCTGGAGGGATTTGAACCCCCGATCTACAGCTTAGAAGGCTGTCGCCTTATCCAGACTAGGCTACAGGGTCAAGGTATAAAACTAATGTCGATTTGTGATTTTTAACTCTTTCTATAATGTTATTGAAAAAGTTTAAATATGTTCTAATTAAAGATTGTGGTATGTATGATTTTAAGAAAATAGAAAAGAAATGGCAAAATGTATGGGAAAAGAAAAAAATCTTTCAAGTTAAAGAATCAAAAAGTAAAAAAAAATTCTATTGTTTAGAAATGTTTCCATATCCTAGTGGATCAGGATTACATATGGGACATGCTAGAAATTATACTTTAGGTGATGTTTGTGCTAGATTTAAAAGAATGAATGGATTTAATGTTTTATATCCTATGGGATATGATTCATTTGGATTACCTGCAGAGAATGCTGCTATACAAGAAAAGATACATCCAAAAAAGTTTACGGAAAATTCAATTAAAAATTTCATAAGACAACAAAAACAATTAGGATTAAGTTATGATTGGAGTAGATTATTAGCTACACATACTCCAGAATATTATAAATGGAATCAATGGATATTTTTACAATTTTTTAATAAAGGATTAGCGTATAAGAAAAAAGCTGAAGTTAATTGGTGTAAAAAATGTAATACTGTTTTAGCTAATGAACAAGTTGTCTCTGGAAAATGTTGGAGACATTCAGATCAAGATGTTGAGTTAAAAGAATTAAAGCAATGGTTCTTTAAGATAACAGATTATTCAGATAGATTATTAGATGATTTAGAAAAAATTAATTGGCCAGAAGAAATTAAAATAATGCAAAGGAATTGGATTGGTAAAAGTCATGGTGTTAATATATTTTTCACTTTAGAAAATTCTAAAAAAATACTTTCAACTTTTACAACAAGATGTGATACTATTTATAGTGTAACTTTTTTAGCTCTTGCTCCAGAAAGTCCTTTAATTTTAGAATTAACAAAAGGAACTAAATATGAAAAAGGAGCTAAAGAATTTGTAAATAAAGTAACAAGAGAATCTATTATAGATAGAACAAATGAAGAAAAAGAAAAAGAAGGATTTTTTATTGGGAAATATGCAATAAACCCAGTTAATAAAGAAAAAATTCCAATTTATATTGCTAATTTTGCTTTGATGTATGGTTCTGGAGTTGTGATGTGTGATGCTCATGATAAAAGAGATTTTAAGTTTGCTCAAAAATATAAAATTCCTTTAAAATTTGTAATAAGTAAAGATGGAGAAAAAGTAGATGCAAATAAATCTCAAGAAGCTTATGTAAATGATGGAATTTTATTTGATTCTGGACAATTTTCTGGAATAAAAAATAGAGAAGCATTATCAAAAATAGCTAATTGGTTAGAAAAAAATAAATATGGAAAAAAAACTATAAATTATAAGTTAAGAGATTGGTTGATTTCCAGACAAAGATATTGGGGGACTCCAATTCCAATAATCTATTGTGATAAATGTGGAATGTTGCCTGTAAAAGAAAAAGATTTACCAATTAAATTACCAGATAAAATTACTTTTGGAGGAAAAGGAAATCCATTAGAGACAAATAAGAATTTTGTTAATGTTAAATGTTACAAGTGTAAGGGAAATGCTAAAAGAGAAACTGATACAATGGATACTTTTATAGATAGTAGTTGGTATTTTCTAAGATATTGCGATAATAAAAATTCTAAGGAGATTTTTAATAAAAATAAAGTAAAACATTGGATGCCGATTGATCAATATATTGGTGGAAAGGAACATGCCACAGGACATTTAATGTATTCAAGATTTTTTACTAAAGTGCTTAAGGATTTAAAATTAATAAATTTTGATGAACCGGTAGTTAAATTATTTAATCAAGGGATGTTACACAAAGAAGGTGTTGTAATGTCTAAGAGTAAAGGCAATGTAGTTACACAAGAAGAAATCGCTGAGAAATATGGATTAGATTCTGGAAGATTATTTTTAATGTTTGTTTCAAGTCCTGAAAAAGATATGGAATGGGATGAGAAAGGTGTTGAAAGTGTTTCTAAGTTTGTTAATAGATTTTATGATTTACATAATAAAGTTAGTAATGTAAAAGTTGATGAGAAAATATTAAATAAATTACATAGAACAATAAGATCAGTTACTGAAGATATTGAAAATTTTAAATATAACAATGCTATTATCTCTTTATGGAGTTTTGTTGATTATTTAAATAAATTAGAAAAAATTCCTAAATTGGTTTTTGAAAATTTATTATTAATGATGAGTTTATTTTGTCCTCATTTATGTGAAGAATTATGGAGTAAATTAGGAAATAAAAAATTAATTTCTTTAGAGAAATGGCCTAACTATAATGAAGCTAAGATTAGTGATAAAATAGAAAAAGAAGAAATGATGATTGAAAATACAGTAAAAGATATTAGAACTGTTTTAAATTTAATTAAGATAAAACCAAAAAAGGTTTATTTATATGTTATTCCTAAAGAGAAAAATTCCTTTTTAGAAATTTTGAAAAAATTAGAAGAAGAATTTAATTTAGAATTTTATATTTATGCATTAAATGATAAGGATAAATATGATCCTGAAAATAAATTTAAAAAAGCTAAACCTGGAAAACCAGCGATATTTATAGAATGAAAAAATTATTTATTTTATTTTTGATATTAGTTATTGGATGTACAAATATACAAGATACTCCTAAAATAGATAATGTTGAATGTTCTATGGATAGTGATTGTAGTATAGGTGGATGTTCTGGACAAATTTGTGGGGTAAAAGGAGAGGTTGAAAATATAATAACAACTTGTGAATATAAAGAAGAATATGGTTGTTATAAATTAACTAATTGTGATTGTACAAATAATAAATGTAATTGGGTAGAAAATAATGAATTTAATTCATGTTTAGATGAATTTTCCAATTAATTTATAGAATAACATTTATAAATTTCTTATTCTTAAATATTTTGAGATTTATATTATATTTAAGTAAGAAAGAGAAAAAAATGAGGAGGATAAGAAAGAAATTATTATTTTCTGTTATTATATTAATTTCTTTTATATTATTTTCGTTAAATCTAGAGAATTCTTTAGAATTAAAACAAACATCTAATTCAAATTCATATAATCCTTTTTTTCATAATCCGTTTTTATCTATAATCCCTTCAGTAGGAGCTTGTGAATGTGATGGGCGTGATGAATGGGATGGAGATTGTAATGTTGGTGGTTGTGGTGGAAGGATGAGAAGAACTTGTCCTGATGGTTGTAATTGGGGAGGATGGTATTGTGAAACCTCTGCAAGTCCTTATTGGGGTAATAACTGTTATCATGATGCATGTGGGGGAACTGGAGAATTTAATTGTCGTGGAGTATGTATAAAAAATGTTCTTCAACCATCAAATTTTGGAGACTCTTGTAATCCTGGTGCTTGTGGATCCGGATCTATAGGTTGTGATGGAACATGTAGAGGTGGAGGAACACCAAATGGTTATGGTCAAAGTTGTGGTAGTTGTGGAGGAGTTATTGAATGTGGAGGAACTTGTAGTGTTTCAACTCCAAGTAACTATGGTCAAAGTTGTGGGGATTTTGGTGGAACAATAGCTTGTGATGGTACATGTTCTGGAGAAGGAATATGTTCTTCAGGAGAAACACAATGTGTTAATGGAAAATATCAAGTATGTAGTTCTAGTAATGTTTGGGGAGATCAAGGAACAGATTCAGATAATGATGGAGTAGATCAACAATGTGGAGATTCTTCTTGTGATACTTCTAAAGGAATATGTGATTCTGCTGTAGGAAGTTGTATAGCTAAAACTTCTTCAGAAAATCTTTGTTCAGATTTATTAGATAATGATTGTGATGGAAATGTTGATTTAGCAGATCAAATAGATTGTTTTTCACGATTACCAACTTGTGGTAATGGAGTTATAGATTCTGGAGAAACTTGTTTTAACTGTGCAGATGATGCTGGTTGTACTAAAGATAATACTTGTGTAGATGAAGGTTCAGGATATATATGTAAAACATTAACAGCAGGAGTATGTGGAAATAATAATTTAAATTTAGGAGAAACATGTTCAACTTGCTCACAAGATATCCCTTCAGGAATATGTAATTTATGTGATAATGATGGAATATGTGAGATAGGAGAAGGTTGTTTGTGTGGAGATTGTTTACAAGAACAAGGGCAATGTATCTTAGGAGATATTTGTAATACTAATGCTGTATGTGAAGTAGATCCAAATGATGGTTTTTGTACTTCAGATACTACAGCAAAAAATGATGATCCTGAATGTTGTATTATAGTAAATGCATTATGGGGATCAAATATAACAACAACAAATTCTGTTGTTGCATTAATTGTAGAAGGCAATAATGAATGTACAGGAATAGCACCAAGTTTACAAATATTTGAAGAAGATCCAGTGGCGGATGATCTTGTAATACCTGGACCTGAAACTACTGCTTTTAGTAGTACAATACGAACATTATGGACTATTCCTAGTTTAGGAGATGG
>CEPX01186977.1_pt1 | contig 15163 bp, 4 predicted proteins | sample 361361 | NCBI WGS metagenome assembly CEPX01 (sample SAMEA2619974, study PRJEB7988) | marine metagenome | biome: marine biome (ENVO:00000447); feature: mesopelagic zone (ENVO:00000213) & marine oxygen minimum zone (ENVO:01000065); material: "saline water (ENVO:00002010), including plankton... | reverse complement strand
TACCCCAAGATGTTAAAATAGATATAGCTACAAAAATAATATCAGGCAACTATGAAGACTTAGAAACGTGGGATGACTTATACAGACTTATACATTCTCAGATACAATATATTTATGTTCTTAGAGAAAAAACAGAAAACAAATCACTACCGAATTAAGAGAAGTACCATAGTTAACCCCCTTGTCTATCACGTACATCACGCAGTACTGACGAGGGGGATGCTTCTCCCTGTAAATATTTTAAAGAGCCAAGAACTCTACTTAATTCATAAGGACTTACCTTTTGATGAGGATTCTTAGAAGGGCCTGCAACAGCTCCTTTTCTTCCTCTTTTTAATCCTCTAGGAGTTTTCCTGTCAGCTACAGTTATATCAGGAAATAAACCTTTTCCAAGCGGCCATCCCCAACTTTCTAAATTTCTCCAATTACCTGGAATATGTTCTCTTGTAAGCCTATTAATAGCTTTCTTTTTGTCTCTTAGTTTTTTCTTGGGAAATAAACCAAACTCTAGAGTAAAAGCATCTATTATACCCTGCTTTTGAGCTATAGGATATGTGTATGTAAGAGTTCTAGCCGCCTGAGAATTAATAAGCTGTCTACCCTTCCATCTTTGTCTTCTTTTAAAATCATCACCTGTATCAACTATTTGCTGAGTAGGATGATGGGGAAATCCGTTATGGTCTAACTCCATCCAATTCATCCATTCACCAAACTGTAATGCATGCCCTACTGTAGGTCCTGCGAATGACATAACACCTTGACTAAATGTTTTTTGTTCTAATTCTTCCATTTCTTCAGGGTCTTCTCTATCAGCGGATAAAAATGACCAGATTCTATCAGCTGTCTCAACAACATCATTTTGGAATAAAGATGCTAGCTGAACATTGAATCCAACTGATGCTCCTGTAATCATAGTTTGAAGAATCCCTAAACGATATAATCTCCACGCTTCTTCTCTATTAAAATCACCAGCCTTCATAGCTTTTACACCATCTTTCCACCATCTTGACATTAAATCAAGTAAGCTGAATCTATAATGTAAAAACTGTCCAACAACTTGTCCCCCTGGCCCTCTTATCCCTGGAGCTTTTGCCCACTTAGAATATTCAAAATGAATATCAGTAACCGCATTGTAAGCCACGTTACCAGCCCTTCTTTGTACCCATTTATCTTTTATACCATCCCATCCTTCTTGTTTTGTTCTAGATGGGTCTATTTTCATCTGTTTGGCTAGCCAGCTATTGGGGGCATTCTTTAAATTCATATAAGCCAAAGCGAAAGCAACATCAAATGTACTTTTCCTGTTATACTCCTCAACTTTTCTATGAAAAAAACCAAATTTAGTTGAAACTTTAGCAGCTCCTTCAGCCCCTTTTTTGAGAATAGAAGTAGATTCACTATGACGCAATACTCCATCAGTGCCAACTTTATATCCAGCAGGGATATTACTACCTTCAGCTATTGCTCCTCTAGTAACTTCCGCTTGTACAACAGCTTTTGATAAAGGGCTTTTAGCCCCTTCTTTATGCCATAGCAGACCATGTCTCTTAGCTTCAGCGTCAGCCATTTGTCTATTATTAGTACCACCAGCACCCCTATAAAAACCTCTTCCTGTATTATGAGCCTTAAATCCAAAGTGTACAAACTCATACATTCTCTGAGTAGCATTTCTTGCTGCAGAACGCACATTACCACCCATTAGTCTAAAATATTGTATTGATGTAATCATTCTAGATAGATGAGCTAAAGAAGTGTCGCTAGCAGGGTCTATATTAACGAGAGTTTCTTTCATGTCCCTCATTTGCTTAAATATAGCCTCGGTTGCTTTTTCCAGTTGAGCATCATTTTCATTAACAGCTTTTTCTGATAAAGACATTAAATGATTAATCTGTTTTCTATAATTATTCTCAAGATGTGCCTGAAAATTAAACTGGGATATTTCATGAGTATACTGTCTAAAAAAGAAAGCAGGGTCTCTACTAAAATATGGATTCTCAGCTAAAACAGACCTGTGAGTCGCACTCTCAACTGACCTTCTAAAATTATCCCAGTCTTGTTCTAAAAGTTCCTTTTGAGTCTTATTTTTATCTCCGTTAAGCATCATCCTATGCCCATCTTTAATCATTTTCACCATACCTAAAAGTTTATGGGGCATGTATTTTTTCAAGTAAACTGGGTCACCCACCTTAAATCCAAGAACCTCCATACCAGACTCTGCGTGAAAATCAGCTTGAGAAGGTCGTGAAGCTTCTAAGTCTATTTTGCTTTGAAACTCTATGGCTTTTATCTCACTTTTAATAAGTTCCATAGTATTTTCAAGATTTCTATATGAACCCTCTCTTTTGTCAAGCATCTTAGCAGTTTCCATTACTTTACTCAAGGCGCTTGACATAATCTTTACACCATTTATTCTAATTTGTTTTACTGAGCCCTCTATCTCTCGAAACATTGCTTTTTGAGATGGTGTATATCCCTGTAATGTTTCAACGTCAACTCCATGCATCACATCAGAAAAATCTCTAAATACTGGATTAGCACCGTCCTTAATAAATTGTCCATACTGCTTCCTAAGCTGATTCTTTTTATTAGCTTGTTCAGGAGTTGGATTCTGAATACTAGATACCGCATCAAGCTCTCTTTCTAATGTTTGAAACTCTTTTATAGACGCTTTACCACCCATCTCACCTGCTAGCTTTACCCAGTTGTCTACAATAAGTTGATTATGAGCCTCATTTTCTATTTTATACCTTCTAAAAAACGATGCTTCCCTAAGAAGTTCATCTTGATACTGTTGAAGCTCAGGAATCTTTCTCATCATAGCGGCTGGTATTTTAAAAAAACTCCACCATTGACGCTTACCTGTTTTGCCTAAATCTTTTGAAAACTCCTTAATACCCATTTTAAATATTTTGATATCTTTTTTAGTAATGGGATTAACATCAAGGTCTAGTTCTTTGTGAACATATTTGTTGAAGAGCCAGTTAAAAGTCTCCGCTGCATGCTCAGGTTTATGATACCCCCACTTCATTATATTTTCATTTGTCTGAAACAGTCTACTAGCTTCTTTTAAGCCATTAAAGACAGCTTCATTTTCTCTTTGGGAAACAACCCTATTACGTTTCTTTCTAAATAAAGGATTACAAAGTTGCCAGCTCATTATTTGCTACCACATCTAAATATTCTATCAATCATACCATCAATTCCTTCATCTATCGTTGACTGGTCTCCAAAATTTCTACCCCTTTGACTCTTCGCATCTAAGGCGTGAATAAAATCTAAACTCGTTGACTTTCCAAAATCACCAGTAACATCCCGTCGTATCCACTTACCAAAAACTTGATTACTTGGGATTCCAACACTCTCCATCTGCCTAGCTGCTTTATAAAGAGCAAATGGGTCTACCATAACATCCCCAGAAGCATATTTTGCTAAGGTTCTAGCTGCATCTCTAGTGTTCTTATCAGTAGCATTAGTCCATTCAAATATTTTCTGACTAATTTGTTTGTCCTGAAATAAATGATAGTTTGACACTTTAGACCTATCTGCAAACATTCCTTCAACCATAACATCTAGATTACCATATTTATTATTTACCTCTAATAAACCAGCCTTCTTTACTATAATATAATTATCTAACATATGCTTAGCTTCAGCACTACTAATAATACCACCATCAAATCCCTGTTTAGTTCTAATTGCATTGAGATATGTAACGACATTCTTCTCAATGGAACCTCCAAGAGACATCATTAATCGAGGCTCCACAGCAATACCTTGATTTAATCCAATTCTAGGAGATATTTCCATCTCAGTTGAAGACATAGTTGGAACTAACATTCTCTGTAATATCGCCCATTTTCCAAGAGTGCCGCTATTATTTGCAAAAGTAGTCCATTCAGAAGAATTAACAATTTCGTCAATAGCTCTTAGTTTTTCTGTTTCTCTTGCACCTAATTCAGCAGGCCCAAGAACCTTAAATCTTTCATTTATTGTATTCCATTTCTGTATTAACTGTGGAATTATAGGCTTTGTTGCTCTCCATTCCGCATTACTCATTCTTTGAACAACACCAGTCCCATTGTCATAAACAGGTGCTTCAGAAAATCTATGAAAATTAATCCTAGCACCTAAGTTATCAACCCCAGCAACCACATACTTCCTCGGGCTTTCTATTAAAATAGCATCATTGGGAATAGTAAACTTATTTACATCATTCTTACGAATAACTTCATGAACCCTTCCATCAGAGATGACACCAACATCTTTTCCTCTATAATTAACCCACTTTCCTGCAGGCCTATCGTCTTTTGACACACGAATTTCATTCATAGACTCATTATATTTACCCAATATATAATCTTTATGAATCCCAATTCCAGATAATAAACTATCCCTAGTATGCTTTAGAGCAGCCATCTTTCCCTGTTCTACTTTTATCTCAGCACTTTCACCATGATTAGAACCATACATCCTTTCTAAATAATCAATTCTTTCCTGTTTCCCCTGTATCTGTCTTTCCAGGCTAACTATCTCAACCATCTTAGCTTCTGAACTAACATAACTATGTAAGGCTCTTTGAAGCTGGTTATTATATTTAGTATTTTTTACTCCAGTATCTATATCTCCAGACTCAATGCTCTGTATTAATTTCCCAACACCATCAGTTTCTAAATTAAAATCAGAATACTTTTTAGCTTCAATTTCATGCAATCTTCTCATCCCGTAATCAAAGGGATTCACAGAATGATTAAAATAATTCCTCATAGCATCCAATCCAGGTTCAATATCAAGACCCATGAACCTAGAACCCTTACCCGATGGATTTATTATTGAACTAAATCCGTTAAACTCAACCCCAGGCATCATTGAATATGTAAGAGTCCTATAAGCAGAAGCCATTTGTGCTAAACTTGCTTGATTTTTATATCCTTCAGAACCTTCAACACTTCCCCTGTTATATGTAAGAAATGTATTAATCGGCCTTAATATTCGAGCTACTACTAAATCTCTAACAGGCTTGTATTCAGTACCACCTAAATCATGTATTGTGTCAAACCCTGTTCCCCTACCTATCTCTAGTCTAAATAGACCAGGATTAGTTTTAGTACCAAACCATATATCCCACATAGTATGATTAACAAAATTAGGGTCTGATTGAGTCTGTGGAGTTTTGTTGTACAAATCAATATAGGTTTTAACCCACCTTGATATAAAATCAGATGTAGAGGTTTGCACGTCAGCATCTTTGTTAATAAATAATCTAACCTGGGAACCGTCTGCAGTCTTAGCGGAAAGAACAGCATCATCTCCACGAAATATATTATTTAGATATGTCATGACTTGGTGCATCTTAACATATCTACCACGAGTTAATGCACCATTAATAAGCTCTCCCTGAGCTGTTCGCATCATATCATTATCATCTAATTTTAGACTACTATTAAACTTATGTTCTATGTCTCTAAGAACTGAACCTTCATCGGCCCATGTTTTAGAACCAGAAAGTCGTGATATATCCGACCAAACTCCATGAGGAGCTGCCATGAACGTAGTATTTTTATCAAAATCATTGTCAGAGTCATGAATTTTATAAGAATCTAACGTATTTGTTTTCTCTACATTACCCTGTTCCCTGGGAAGAACCTCCTGTATCTTAGTAATAACTATATCTCCAGGAGCATTCCTGGGTTGCCTAACACTAAATGCAGCTAGATATAGATTCGATTCTTGCTCTCGCAAAAGGTTTACAACATCTTCATTGCTCCAACTTGTAGCAGGATACTCCTCACCAGTCTCAATATCATAAAGTTTAGCTTCTTTCATTTTTCTATAATCACTTTCTTTTCCAGTAGCAAACTCATATACGTCTTGAAAAAAGTCATGAGTAAATGTCCCTTCTCCGTCTTTTGTGGCCTCTACTTTATAAGGATTCCATCTTTTGTTATCCATATCAGCCAGCCTTCTTATTATTACTTCTCCTCCTTCCTTCTGCAATTGAAGACCCCTGTAAGTAACAATAGGTTCATTTAACTCGTTTTCAAAAATTAGTAGTTCCTCAGACACTTCCACTTCTTTTTCTTTTCCCTTAGTCCGTGGATGATTTGAATCAAAAGCAAATTTCAAAATAAATGCTGATGTATTTCCTTGCTCTCGGTCAGTATATTGCCCATCAAATACCGTTTGTTGACCACTTCTCACAAATGTTTTATTGCCTAAAAATGATGATATACCCTTACCACCAAACTGAGTCTGAACTGGAAATCCTCTACTCAATTCTCTATCAGGGTCATTAAACATTTTATGCCTAATAGGCAAATCATATGTACCATCCTCAGCCGTCATAACATCCATTGAACTAGAACGCATTGGAGTATGAGAAGTATTTCCTCCATTTAAATAATAACTAATCATAGCTCTTTCAAGGTGAGGATGTTGCCAAGAATCAACTAAAACTCCCCCGCTATCCAGAATATAATCCATACCAGTTCTAGCTAAACTATTATCCCCTGCTTCAATAGAAAACCCAACCATAGTTCTTCCAATTTGCGTTCTTGCATAAGGGTCTAATAACATAGCGTGAAAATTACTCTCGAAGTTTTTAAGCCTTTCTTCTATTTTAAGCCATCTCTTTCCTGCTTCCATTCCACGTTGACTAAAGTGTACAAACATATTAGGGCCAGGAGAACCTACATGCTCTTTTGCAACTTGTTTAAAATTGATAGAAGACCACGGCAAACTTACAACCGCATCCGCTGAAGCAGATTCAATAACATTACTAACCCATCCATTCTCAGCATTATTCATCATAGCAATTTCCGTCTGGGAGGCAGGTTTCTGCCAATTATCTCTCTGCGTTGGCTGAATCTCTCCATCAATAGGGCCAGCCTTTGTATTCCAAATCTTATTTGCACTACTAAATGTTAAAGCATGTACACCTTTGGTCTTTAATATCTTATCTATTGCTGGGTCATATTTAAATGCAGTCTTTCCTATAAAAACCTCCATACTCCCATCTGCATTTACGCGTCCTAATGCTACCGTAGGTTTAAGACCTCCATTAGCAAATCCAACAATCTCCCCGTTCTCTATATGAACCATCTCATCTTTTATTCCAAATATTCCAAGAGCGGCTAAAAATCTTTCCTTAGTTAAATACCAGTCAGCATCAGCAATACCTCTTCCCTTTAATGATTCAGCATCTTTAAGAATTGTTTGCGCCTGATATTCTGACAATCTACCATCTCCAGCTCTTTTATTAACTCTTGCTGCGATAATATCATAAGAATCTAATGGATTTAAATCATTCCCCTCAGACCTGTACTGGTCATCATTGAGAATCCATACCTTTAAATCCTTTGAAAATGACCTTTCCATAGCTTCTAAGGTTAGATTATGAATCTCCGAACCCTCATCTTTAAAATATCTATATGACTCTAAAGCAAAATCTAAATTCTTTTGACTACCATATATACCATTCTTAGGCTGTGTAAGAACAAGTCTTTTGTAAAGTTTTTTAATATCTTTTAATCTAAGAGTACCCGCTGGGTCATGCACATACCGTTCAAATTCAGTAGGAAAATCATTCATCAATCTTGTTAGCAATATTCCTCTTTCAAATGTTCCGAGAGTATCTGTATTCTCAGCAATCTCATCTATAACATTTTTTATCGCCTTATTTTTACTTAATCCAGACTCCAAAGCAAAAGCCCTATTGAACATATCATACAAATCCGAACCTTCACTAAAAGCGGCAGAAACAGCATCTTTAGATGCTTGATTAAATCTTACTACTATATTAGTATTTTCATCTAAATGTATTATACGATATGGCTCTCCCTCAAAAAGAGACTGCCTTGTAATCTCTCTTGCAAGAACAGACTGTGTCCCAGTATCTGTAAACTCATCTAATCCAGTTCTCATAAATTGAGATTGAAGCTCTAAAGAATTAATAGGAATCTGTCTTGACATCAGACTCTCATTAATTTCTTTTACTACTGCTTCATTAAGGAAATTATGATTCCTTCCATTAACACGAGCCGACTGAGACATAAGATATATATCTAAACCTGGTATTAACTCTCCTACTCCAATAAAACCCACTGGAAAATCAGACACAGACCGTCTACTTAAATCAAAGGAATTATCTCTAAATTCAAGAACAGATACATCCTTACTATTAATAATACTCTGCGTTATTTGATAAGAGTCAGTAAAAATATCTTTTTGTACTTCTGCGAGATTAACATCAGATATCTCGCCCATAAGCCTTTTCTTTTCCGAATTTGACTCTGCTAGAAGTCTAATAACAGGTAATACATTGTCAACAATTTCTTTTGGAGTATACTCTAGTTTAGGGTCAGCAATTAACTCCTGACGCATTCCTTCCAAATCATTGTAGAACTCTAATCTTTTTCTTTCGCTAGGAGTTAGAAACTTAATGTCTTTAGCAAACATTTCAGGAGAATCCCACCTAATAGACTCTTTCAATAGGGTTATATTATTTTTACTATCCTTTAGGAACTTGAATATACTCTCCATAAGGTCAATAGACATATTATACTTCATACTAAACTGGGCAGGAGTTATACGTATGTTTGGTTCATGTCCAGTTTCCCTGTCGACCTTTACTGTTGATTCGGATATTCTTCTGTCTACTAGTTCAGTCGCCTGCTCCTGTGAGATTCTTTGATTATCAAAACTATTCAACTCATTCATTTGTTTTGCAAGTTCTAATACATATGCTTCATATCCTGTGCTAACTTCTGCGTTTGCTAACTTATCTAGAGCTTCATTAATGGCAACTTCTCTCTTTGATATCTCCCTGTACATATCTACATCTCTTTCGAGAACAGTTTTCTGAATTTGATTTTTCAAAAAGTTTAATCGGCTAACCGTTTTACTTAGGTGTTCTACAATCTCTCTATCTGCGTCAGGTAGCCCTTTTCCCAAGTTAACAGCGTCTTCAAAGCTGTCAAATTTAGTCATCACCTTTTCCAGGGTTCCATCTACATTTTCAACAATAGTTTCTAAAGCCCTTCTATCATTTATTCTATGAGATTCAACAGTTACCCTATGAGCATCTTGTAAAGCACCTAACCATGAAGACTGATGCTCCATATCAATATTGCTTTCTTTAAAAGAAATACCACCGGCTCTACTATCCTCTATTGCCCCAGCAATCTCGTCTCTATACCACTTATTTAATTCTCTATGAACTTCTTCTGTAATCTTACCAGACTTAACCTGTGCATCCAAAAATTTTGATACATCATAATGAGTAGGAATACTTTCAGAATCTTCAGATATAGCCCTATTCTTTAAAAGAGCAAGTATCCCAAGTTTACTTGGATATGTTGCCCCTTCCATTCCAATACCCACAACTGCATGGTCAAGAGCAGCATCTCTTGTAGCTTGAAAAGCCTCAGTGTGGGTAAAGGAATCACCAGTTAACTGCTCCATTTTTTTCTTGAGTTCAATTACCTCAGCCGCTTTAACATCAGCAGTCTCTAGGTGTGACGAAGGCTGAAGAAGTTTATAAATTCTTTGTACGTTAGACAACCATTCAGCAACCTCTCTTTCCTGCTCTGGTGTTGTTTCCTTAGATACTTTATCCCAATCAGTTATCTGAATTTTTTTAGCTCTTAAAGTATTGTTTAAATCGTCAAGTGTTCTTTTAACAGCTGTTAAATCATTACTAGAATCTACTGACTCAGGAGCACCAGATAATAATGCTACAGCATTTCTACTTTGTCTTAGATTTAAATGTTGTCTAGCTGTGGTACCAAATGTCGCATCTGAAATTATAAATGGGTCATAAGTGCCAGGTTGAGAATCTTGCGTCCAATTATCTCCGTAAATCATCTTATGCATATCGTTAGTTATTTCATCATGTATTTTCCTAGAAGACTCAAGCTGTTCCATGCTTGGAGATATAGATGAATCAAGGCGTTTCTTTGCATCTTTAACCCAGTTATTCGCTCTTCCACCCCTTATAAGCCTTACCATATTAGTCCAAATAGATGACGCTTCCTGGGAAGCTCCTCTTGGAGCATTAGGATTAAACGCTCGGCTAAGAATTATATTACCTCTATCATCTACGGAATAAGAGTCTTCGTAACCCAATGCATCTAAAATTCTTGTAAGATAGGTTTTCTGACTTGTAACAGCACTTCTTACAGACTCGCCAAATGTCTTTTCTGCCAATAGTACTAAATCTTTATTTATTGATTCTATTGAAGGAACCCTGCCATTTAATTTAATTGCAGATAGTTCTCCTACAAGGTCAAGAGCTTCTTCTGGCGTAACAGGTCTAAGATTAAAATATTTAGAACTTTGAGTTTCAAGATGGTCTATAATCTTTCTTGCAATAATAAAGTTGCTATGAATTTCAGCTCTTCTATCCTCATTTTTTTCTGATTGCATAGCTTTTCTTATGGCTGCAAGGAAAGGAAGAGAATTACCTACATCTCTGACTTCATCTATAGTTTCTATATCATACTTTTTTGCTATATCAACTAGTCTCTTATACGTAGAACTATTCTGAAAATCAAACTCCTTCATACCTTTCTGATATCTTTCAGACTGGTCATATTCCCATAGTTGATTTTCTTTTAGTCCTCTAACTTCTTTAGTGCTTAGACCTACCTTCTCCATTCCCGCAACCATTCTCCGAAGAATATTAGACTGTCCACCTACCCATCTATCAGCGTCAGCATGTTGCAAGAAGCCCTCGGTTGGGGGCTTATCATACATTCTAAGACCTCTTCCTCTCTTTGTAAAGAACATGCCAACAGCAACATTAGCAGCTATTTCAGGGAGTGTTTCACCCCATGTATAAGGAAGATTTCTTGCTGTTTGACCAATGTCCCCATCTGTTAAGTTATATAATTCTTTAATAGCTGGAAGATTCATAGTCATAGCACCCATAAGCATTCTAGGTAAGCTACCATACATATCTTTAGCCCATTCTTTTGCTAAAAAGGCTGGAGCCTGTCTGGCAAACTGGGCTCTAACACCTTTTAATGCATCAAATACTTCTGTTCGACTAAGATACTCAGACCAGTGTTCTCCTCCTGGGTCTTTCATAGCTTTTTGTATCGCTGGGATTTTTGAATGCTTTAAAGCACCCTGACTAACATCATCAATTAACTTTAATGATACTTTGGCTTCACGTGGTGTCATTCTTTCCACTGGCTTATACATTTTTCGTATACGATTAACAACTGAAACCCCTTTCCCTATACTAGAAGCTGAAGTTCCTCCTCTTATCATTCTTACGGGGCCAAGAAAACCAATCCAAAAGGCTTCGTGTCCCATTTCGTGAACCATTTTATGAAAATCTATCTCTTTTCTATAAGCACCAAGAGTACCAACTCCTCTTGTTCCAGTCTTTTCCATATGGTCTGCCCAACCCTCAGCGTTAAACCTAAGAAGACCAAAGGTTGCACCAATCATAGCATCGTAGGAATAAGATGCTAATAATTCACCAGCTATTTTATCTCGAACAAAGGGAAGCCTTCCTACTGTACTAGATAAGAAAGCATGAGCATTCTTGGGTGCCATCTTTGTAACAGCATCATATGCTAGATTCGTTAAATCATCTACTGAATCTCTTGGAACATTAGCTGCTATCTTAGATTTTATATCGAGTTTTGCAATCTCTTCAAAAGACTCGCTCTTAGCTTTTGCACCTATAATTCTTGCTATACCATGTTTACCGACCGATTCCGTAGCAATGTCTACCGTGCTTTTTATAGCATCATCACTTAATTTCGCAGCCGCTTTACCTGATAGTTGAGAAGCCCTTGCAGTAACCTCTCTTATTGCAGCTTTTTTAGTCCACGGCGTTTTACCAATAAGTTTAGCTAAACTTCCTACACCTCTAAGTCCAAGTTTAGTAGCAGACCCAGCTAATCCAAACCCACTTAATGCTCCAATACCAGTTCCTATACCATACCCAGCTTTACCAACACCACTTAATTCTTCCCAATCACCTGCGTATTCTCCCTCAACACGTTCTATTAGACCAGGAACATCAGCAAGTCCAAGTTGCTCCCACAATGTAGGAGCAATAGTTGCACTTTCAATAGCACCAGAAAGAAGCTGGGCTCTAAACTCACCCATACCACCTCTTTGCACACCACGCTGTTGTTCACGTGTTCTTTCTAAGTTCTTCCTCTGCGCCCTAGCAAGTTCTTCAAACCTAATATCAGGATAACCTGATTTTGGAGGAGCCCCCATAGCATCCTCCATCCTCTTTTGATACTTTATAAAAAGACTATCATAAAAAGCGTCTTCAGCTGTTCTTTGCTGTGGCATATTATCTTCCTAAAGATTTAAGAAGTCTTTCATCTAGGCGTTCTATTGAATTTAATTTTTCTCCAGACGTTTTTCTTTTCGCAGTCATTGGCTTTGGATGTGCTACATGATGTAAAAATCCCTTAGAACCTTCATAAACAGCATCAGAAACACCTAGAATAGATTGCCCTACTTTCTCTACTATTTTACCAGCTATATCTGTCAAGTGAACAGGACTAACTTTATTTAAAGCATCCATTGTACCATCCAGTTCTTTCTTTTTCCTTATCACTCTATTTAAATCTGCGACATCACTTTCATAGTTTAAAACACCCTGACGTTGTTCTACCGCCTCTAAGGCAGGGTCAATTTTTGTAATAACATAGTCTTTATATTGTGAAGACCATTTTTTCGCTTGAATAGATGCTTGTTTTTTAATGTCAGAAAGTTGTAATTCTCTAGATTTTTTATCAGGAATAAGTATTTCAAGCTCTTTCATGTGACCTTCTATTGTTGGAGTAATAGCTTTCTTTCCTAAATATCCTTTTCTCCCCTGTGCTTCTGTCCCTAATAAGACTCTAGACCTTAGTTCATCTTGAAAAGCTAAATCATAAAAATAGTCGTCAAAAGCATTAGCGTCTCTACCTCCCTTTCCTGTTACAGCATCACCTTTACTCATATATTCTCTAAAATCATCATATCCTGGAATACGTTCTCCAGTATAAGTAGACTGGGCTAGTGGAAGACCATATCCACCACTTCCATAATATTCAGGATGTACAAGACCCTCTTTTTTCCTAGCACCTCTTATAGCAAGATTTCTTTGACCGCTTGTAGTAGTAACTCCAAGTTTTTCAGAAGCCCAATCATAAGGGTCAAAACCAGTTAAGTCTCTCTCTTTTTCTGTTCTTCCAGACCCATAAGTTGAAGCAAATACATCGTATAAACTTTCTGAGTCTACGTATTCTGAAATAGGCCCGTAAATAGAACTAAGAGCATTATCAACAACCATTTGTTGGTTCTCATTATTTTCGTTAACATTGTTATTACGTTTACGTCTATCAGATTTCTCTTTATCCCTCTTATTTCTATACCTGTCTTTTAGTGTTTGTTTCTGTGTCATTGTGGAGTTATCTCTATAAGCTCAGTATCTAACCAATTTGCTATAAAAGTATCATATTCAGCGCCAAAAATTTTGAGGTTATCTAAAAATTTTTCTGCTTTAGCAACTGATGGGAAGTTTAAAGAAACAATATTACGCCCATGTTTGTCGGTGCTATATCCATAATTAAACAATCCTATTGAACTTCCTTCATCTAATGCCATCATAAAGGGTTCAGAAAACTGAAACTGCTTCCACCCAGCATCTTGTTCATAATCACCGTGCATAGAAGTTCTATAGTCCTCATAGTGAGCAGCTATGCTTCTAGCAGGAGATACTGTCCAGCTATAAACTGGAGATAAGGTTCTAGTAGGATTGCCACTCTCGTCCTTTAAAAATTTACCCTGTTTCTGAGTAGGATGTGTTCCACCTATAATTTGTTTAATTTGGTCATATTGAGCACCCATACCAGCCAAATGCATAATTCTCCTAGCCATAGAAGGGGCTCCACCTCTTCCTTCCCCATCTAAATAAATAAACTTAGCGAGCCATTCATGTTTATCTGTATAAGGCAAGGGTTGCCTATGTCCAGGTTCAAGTGTATTATTGCCCATCATAAATAAGAATTTAGCCGCATCTTTTAAAGCTTCATCATCTATACTGTTAATAGCATCAGTAATGCCACCCATTACTTTAGTTACATCATCCTCTACAGTAAATATTTTATTATAGACTCCCTGAAAAACTTCATTAAGATACGTTTCTGCTTCTAATTGATGCTCAGCTACATCCTTATCTTTAGAACGAAATCTATTAGACCGCATATTTAGAATTTGTTCGTCAGTAAGCTCCATTCCCTGTTCTTTAGCTTCCATGCTCTGTATAGTAGATTCCATAGAAAGAACATCTTTTGGCTGTTGAAATAACTTATTCTCTCCCACCCCAGCTACATAAGCTCTTTCAAGAGCATCATCAGAAATAAGGCCTTCGTCTCCTGGTGTTCTTTTCTCCCTTATTTGTTCAGATAGTATTGACAATTCATGACTCATATCTTCTTGTGAAAATACTCCTGGAGTTCGGTCAATATTAGTAGGGTCATATGGGTCACCAGATGGATTGTAAAGATACTGGTTATAATCATCCTCACCGAGAGTAGTTATAAAAGTAGACTCTGGCCCCCGAGATGTTGCTCCTTCTGAATAAGCCATCCTAGCTTCCAAATAAGAAGGGGAACCATATCCACCAGGAATCTTCTCACCAATAATTGCTTCCATTTGTAACAAGTCAGCTGTCTTAGCTTCCCGACTTAACCCACCAGGCTTTACTTGATAATATCCTTCAGCATCTTTAGCCAAGTCATCTATATCATACCTAGCTTTTAGGCCTTTATTATGTGCTAGTTTATCATCCGCAATTCTAAACGAAGAACGTATCGTCTCTTCTTGTGAAATAGTGCCACCTGTGCCACCCTTGCCGAATCTACGTTGTTCCTCTCTTAATCTTCTTTGTTCTTCTCTTTCCTCAGCTCGAATATCCTGTCTTTCCTGAGCCATTTGCCTATTATAATACCTAGCATCTTCTATGGAAACTGCCTGCTCTTCTTGCTGTTGCCTTGTAAGATAATCTAAAAAAGAAAGAATATCTCTTACCCCACCAACACTAGGACTGGCTCTTCCAGCTCTATATGATGGTGGCATTACATACCGTGTAGCCATTATCCTCTAAGCCCTTCTATTTGAGCCTTCGTCTCTCCGACATTACGTT
>CEPX01037794.1_pt1 | contig 15184 bp, 6 predicted proteins | sample 361361 | NCBI WGS metagenome assembly CEPX01 (sample SAMEA2619974, study PRJEB7988) | marine metagenome | biome: marine biome (ENVO:00000447); feature: mesopelagic zone (ENVO:00000213) & marine oxygen minimum zone (ENVO:01000065); material: "saline water (ENVO:00002010), including plankton... | reverse complement strand
GTCATCATCATGAATAATGACTGCCTGATCTTTCATCATTTCCTTATTCTCGTAAATCAATCTAGCAAAGGTCTGAACAATCCTATTCTTCTCTGCTTTCTTAATAGCGGTCTGAGCCTGATAGGCAGACCAAGCCCATGTATTCTCTGCGGGAGATCGTCTGCCTGTGGCGCGTCGAACCACTGGACCCTTCACTCCAAAGCCGGGAAAGCGTTGGCCTACTGGCATTGACTCGCTCAGAATATCATCTACATAACTGAGGTTTTCTCCTTTAAGGGGAACATAATATTTAGCCAGTTCCTGCCTATTAGGATTGGGACCAATCTGCCTCCCACCCGGATGCTTCTTGGTTGGTCTGCCAATGTAAGGCTGGCCCATCCATCTATTGTATTCATTCTTACTCAGAATCCCTGCATCCAAAAGAACCTGCAACCTGAAATCATTAATGGGATAGACAAAATTTTCTGCAGCATACCTCAATCTCTCCATCCCCTTAGCGCCCACCTTCTCCTCCAACTCTGCTAGGATTTCTTCAGCGGAGCCAATGCGCCCTACCTGAGAGGCATCATCTGCTGCGGCTATATCTTCCTTTATTTCTGACCAAATGCCAGAGGCAGGAGACTTAGACTTCGATCTCTTGGCGAACTCTATATTATAGAATGGCGCAACCTTCGCATAAGTATACAAGAAGAGGTCTGTCGTATTGACATCATTATCTTTAGCCCACTTCATCATGGGATCAATCATAGCGCTTTCAAATTCACCTATCTTATCCGCACTTACATTCTGAAATCCCTTGAGCGCTCGTCGAGGAGACTCACTGATGACCCCCTCTCTCTGCTCCATCGCTTCTTCTAACATCTGCTGTATATATTTTGAATCTACAATGGCACGGAACCAAGGGTAACCGGGACTAATCCAGAACCTTGATCTCTCTGTATCCGCTTTCTTTCCTACCATCCATGCGGGGAAAGTAAGTTCCTTAACCCCACCGGGCAAAACTTTCGAGAGAGCCTTCGGCATATACCTTGCCGGTTTCTTTAGTTCTTCTGGCCCCCAATTCATTTTAAACATCCTAGAGAGCCATCCCTTTGCTTCAGGAAAATAGCCATTAGGACCGGAGAACCAGTCCTGAGAACCCATCTCCCCAAGGGCTTCACGCATAACCTCATCGCCCTTCACATGGAAAGCCCACTCCTCTCCAGAGCCTGTCTGATAGAGTGGCATGTTAAGATAGTTGGCAACGTAGGTAGCCATCTTTCCGTCCTTCCCATACTGCATCTCAGTATGCGCTTGGAGGGATGACCTAATCATAACCATCACCTGCCAGCCGCTGATATGCTTCTTGTCTACTATTAACTTCAGTCTATGTAAGCCAGCGAGGATGTAATCAAACAGCATCCTCCAGAAGGTATTGTTTGTTGGAGCGTTAGCCTCAGCGTAGTATCCTAACGTCTCCTCAAGGATTAACTTCTCATTAGCATCTGGATAGGTCTTCAGGAGCGCGGCCTTAGCAGCATTGTAAGCCTGACGCATATTGGCATCTACTGAAACCAGACGAGCCACTTGAGCGAGAAGACTCTCGTAGGCTTTAGTCCCTATGATAGCCCTGATACCATGAGCGCCTATCTCATGGAAGATAACAGGAATGATCATGTGCTTTGGAATATTCTCAGCAACAAGCCACACCTCATTGTTATAGGCGACACCCTGTATATCAGCAGTAGAAGTATTAATTCCCACAGGCAATTCAACCTGCTTATTTACAAGAGTGGTAAAGTTAAATATACCGGGACCAAACCCCTGATATATTACCTTTGCTATCTCTTCTACTGAGGTGCCTTGTCTCGGCCCCTTACTCACCAGTTTCTGCGGGAGTATGCCATCAGTGTAAGAAGTATTCTGAACAATAGAGAACTTGAGGGGTGAAATAGTGTCCTTCGTTTCATGTCTATCTGCCTCAAACATGGTTTCTTCCATGCCATCCAGCATCTCTGCTGAACTCTGCTGCTCAACACCAGAAGGCCAATCGACCAACATTTTATAATTAAGTCGCTCCCAACCACCTTGATCACGTACAGCATTCCAATCTTCTAATTCTTCATGATACACACGTCCCTCAAACGTAGCCTTCGCTCTTCCCATCCTTGCATAGTAGAGAGCCGGGGTTAAGTCATCGTAATGTTTTGGTGATCCATATTTATCTGTCGCTTTTTTAAGAGCAACTTGTGCATCTTCATCCCAAAATCTTTCGGCTACTTGAAAACGATCAGAAGTCTGAGGGCTATAGACTTCATAGTACACTCCCATCTCTGGCAAAATATATTCAGATATAGTTATATCATAGGCATTCTTCCACTGCCTTAATGGAGCCGCTCTAAACATCCCACCTTTGGGTGCGTCTTTAAATCCAGCGGGAACCTGCAGTGGTCTAGAATATCCGGGGACAGCAATCTTTTCAAACCTTACTTTGTCTTCTCCTGCCTCATCCTTATATGAAATGGTCTTGGTATAAGCAGTAGGTTCTACATACGGAGCAGGCGAAACTCCAATCTCTTGGAAAGACCAAGGCATTGGCTTGCCCTCTTCTCCATACTTTCGTCGCAGTTTACGCCCCTCTATTTCTGTAGGAGTTAACTTTTCTACTTTGGGTCTACCATCCTCAACTTTTTCTTGAGCGCGAATAGAGTTTATCGAATTGAGGGACAAGTGTTTCAAAGGCATCCCTATCACAGTTCTACCAGTGGCGGGGTCAAGAAGCCATACAGAATTTCCTACCTTCTTCCCTACTGTGTAAGCATTATTAGGAGAGACCAGAAAGTTGGGGTCCATCACATTTATAAGAGAAACGCCTTCATCTGTTTTAAGTATTTCATAAGTGACCTGACCTGTCTTTTGCCTTACTCCCTTAGCGAAGACAGTAGAGTTAATCATAACTGCATCACCCGCCTTAACATCTGTAGGTCTAACTCGCGCACCCTCTACATCTTTCAGAATCCAAGGGAGTGTCCTTTCAGCCATACCCAGCCTGCGAAGTTCCTCTGCTTTTCTGTTCCACCTAGCATTGATGGTCTCCACAATCTCAGTGGGAATGGTTATAACATTGCCACCTTCATCGGTAGTCTCAACTTCTATTATACTCTTCACCAAAGGATCGAACGGCACTTCTCCAACCAACTCAATTTGATCCTTGCTATAAGGTCTAGTCACACCATCAAGATAATATTTGTCTCCCTCTATTCTCGCAACAGTATAATTCTCTGCTGATAATTGCTGTGGTGCAGGCGAAATATTAACCCACTTTCCATAACGAAGACCCAGATTAGCAGTCCTTGGGCTGGATTTTATTTGCAGCCTGCCCTGTTTATACAGACGTGTGACTGTACCTTGACTGTAACTCCTCATCCCAGCCTTTGGATTATCTCTGTCTCTTAATAAATCTCTATTCTTATGCAAGTTCCCCATAGTTAATTTAAGCAAGCGGGGATCAGGGGCAGACTCCATGATTTTTACTTTAGCCCCCACTGTTAATCTCGTGGGCGGAATGATGGTAGCCACCGGGTCTGTCGCTACTTCGATAAAACCCTTCTCTTGATCTGGAATTCTTTCCAATCTATAGGCAGTCGTATACCCAATCTCCGGCATACTCATCCTAGAAGCAAACACGTAATTAGGCTCACGTTCATGGATCAAATTAGCCTGAAGATTGTCAACCATTTGAGCATTGTCCATCGGTTCGGAGTCAGGAAAGATAGTTTGGAAGGCAGCATTATTCCCACTAATAATATCTTCTTTAGTAAAGGTATGCGTTGTTCCTTTTTCATCCTCCAAGATATACTGCTCTTCGCTCGTCTTATTAAAAAGAATGTCAACAGTATCGCTAATCTTAGTCTGTCCTAAGACCTGCGTCTTGGCTCCAAGATTGTAAGGCAATCTCGCATCTCCCAAGAATAGATGAGAGAGTTCAACCCTCTCAGTCTTTTCTCTAAGTTTGCCTCTTCCTTCCCTGACTATATACTTATTGGTCTTATAAACAACATAGGGAACTTGACCTTCAGGAAATAAGTCCTGCTGGACAGGATCGCCCACCGTCCGAAGAGAGACCGGCTTACTCTGGACATCAAACGCAGCCGGAATATAGTCCACTATGCGCCCTGTGATTTCCTTAACACCATCCGCTATTCTGAGGGAAATTCTTATTGGTGGAGAAATTCTCTTCCATAAAAGACGAAACTTTAATTGATCTTCTGGAGACAGTTCAGCATAGGCACGTTCAAAGTCGCGCTCTCTCCCTACAACTTGAGGGGCCATCCCCATCTTTACACGCGGTATTGTAATTTCCCTCTCCACAAAGTAGCCAGTCTCCTTATCTTGTTTCATGTAAAGAGGCTCACCATCCGCTTTACCACCACGCTTCATATTTTTAGGGATGTCTGCTTTAGTGCCAGTAAAAACCGCCTGCAGTACAGGCGTAGTTGAAGTGCCATACATAACATCAGATGGTCGATCAAGGAAGATAGCCTGAGACTTCCTGATCTCTGAGTCGGGCAAAATAATCTCACCACTATCATCTTGGCCTACCCCATAACGAACACCAGCCCTACTGAAATCTATTATACGATCCCCTTCTGGCGTATCCGTTTCTTTCTTTACATATATACCCCTTAATGGGATTTGATGATCTATGAAAATATTAGCAATACTTTCAGTGGGAACTTTTTCCCATGTATTCTCTTTACTTCCTTGAACAACTTTATATTGCGCTCGAAGTATATCTAGATCAGCCAATGCATTTTCCGCTCTGACTCGATCAAAGTCTTGAATCCCAGTAACTTCGTCTTGAGGGTTGAAAGCAACCAAAAGGTCTTTTGTTTTTTTACCGCGCTTTCCTTCGCCTTCTTCCCTTATAGTGACTTCATGATAAGCCAATATATATCTGCCGTCCAAAGAGGCACCTCCAGAATTCAATACTGGAACCCCTTGGCTTGATACTGCAGTCGCCGGTCTCAGTTTTTTCCAAGCCTGTACAGTTTTCTTTTCATCATCCGTTAACTTTTTCTTAGTAGATAATTCCTTTCCTTCAGAAACTCCATCTCTCTTCGCAAGCCTGTCTTGAATCTCATCCTTTATCTTTGTTATTTCTGCTGGTTCAGAAACCGCAGCCTCTAGATACTGCATGATTTCATCAAATATCTCACGGGAAGTTCGATCACCATACAAAGGAATCTTTTCCGTACTCCTGAGAGTCATATCAAGAAGAGGAAGGAGCGGCTGTTTAACGGCCCTCTTTTTATTTTCCTGTTGGATACGATGGTTGGCTCCTTTAATCCCACTCATTGCCATAGCAGTGCCACCCCTATCCACCTTTACCTCGCCATTGGCTAAACGCATTATTCTCTGCGCTTCTGTAGTCAAAGCACTTTGAGTTACTTCTTTTTCCATCTTTGGATACCATATCTGAGTGGCATCCAGAGGCGGTCTGGATATTTCTGTTACTTTTCCTGTCCCCTTATTCATGAGCCAATCAAATAAGAAGAATGAGTTTCTGAACTTACCCCTCACCCCTTGGCTGAATGCCCACTTACCATCACCAAAAACTGTGGGAGTAAAAGCACTGTTACCCAGTATATATTCCAGATCGTATTTGGCTACCTGCTCTGGCAACGTAAGTAATCTTTCCTTGCCTTGAACTAATCTCAGGTACTCCTCGTAGGCTTCCCCAAGCGGTATCCCTTCAAACTTCTTATAATCCTCTATTCTTAACTGATTAACCCTCATCCTTAATTTTCTAACTTGCTGGATAAGCACATCCGTTTGTGGGCCAATCTTCTGACCACGCAGTTTCTTTATCGAATCATCAATCTCATCTATTCTATTTTGAGACTCATCCACAAAACCAGCAAGAGTTTTAACCTCGGCAGCAGTGGAAGGCTCAAAAGGCTTGCCTCCAAATATTGAGGCAGACGTAATAATCTGAAGGTCAAACGAGCGCTCCGCAAGTTTATGCATTGCAGTAGCATAATCTCCTTGCTGATCTTCCGCATGACGAGCCTTCTCTAAAAGGCTAATTTCATTATCAATTCTCTCTTGATACTTTACAGCATCAACAGTAAGGGCTTCGCTGAGTCGGCGCTCTTTCTCAAGCGCAAGTCTCTCCTCTATAGAAAAAGGCCGCTTCAGATATATGTCATGAAGATCATTGAGAATTTCTTGAGGATTGCGAGGCGCTTCATCCTCCATAGGCTGACCAAGACCTCCGACTTCAACCCCTAATTCCTTAGCAATATCGGCTACAAATCCCTCTTCCACCCAGTTCATATTAGGGAGTCGATGTCTATGCGCAACAAAATCCTTCGCAGTTAATTCTCCCTCGTCATAGAAATCCGGACCTTTTATTCTTTTCCATGTTGCATCTTCATTCATTAAGAACGCCCGGACTAAGGCAGCATCGGCTTCCTCCTTCCTTATTATTTTTTCTTCTTGCGATAAGATGTCTTTCTCTATGGCCGCTCTTGATTTCTTCCTATCCTCAATAGCCTCAGTTACATCAGCCCATCTCTTATAGACCGCCGTCTCTTCTTCAACTCTAACCTTGGCTTTTTCAATGGCCTCTAGTCTGCCAGCCCCTATGAAACTCTTGACTGCATTCCAGCGCACCTTAAACTTAACTCTCTTGGAAACCTTCAATTCAAATGGAGTAATATTAAGATTGCCTAGTATCTCGCTAAGTTCTTTAGCCGCTCCGGGTCTTGGCTTTCCTTTCGCAGTAAAGGGGACAAATCCGTCGAGGGCTTTCAGAAGGGATTCCTTCTTATCTTCGAGCGCTTCCTCTGCTACTCTTGCAGTCTCCTTCTCTTCCTCAGCGGCAACTCTAGTTTTCCTTGCTTCAATATCTGCCTCTCTCACCCCAAAGCCAGCAGCCGCTGTCTTTCTTGCCACTTCCAAGTCTCTTCTTTGAGCAAAGAATCCCAACCTTCTTACTCGTTGTGTTCTAATATAATCAGGTGGGGACTCTATGAATCTCTCCAGTTGAGCAATCGATCTGCCGTCTGGGGATTCTGCAACACCACCTTCTGATTCTGAGAGTCGAGCAGCCTCAAGACCCGCTATAGCCATTTCCAATTCAGCCATATCAAGGTCTCTTTGCATCCTTTCAAGACCTCTGCCCCCTACTTCTGGAGCAAACCCCGGTTTCTTGGCCCCCTTCTTTAGGCGCTCTTGTCTTGATACCCAAAATTCGTCCTCTAAGTTGGCTATTTTCTGCCGTGCTTTCCAAAAGTTAGCATCGGCTTTCATTTGCTCACTTGACGTACTTCGAACAGCAGCGGCCTCTCCAGCCCTCCTGTCCACTACGACCTTGCTTACACTTTCAGGAGCATATTGCCTTCTTTCTGGCTTGGCATCAGACAGTGCAGCAGCCGCTTGTGCAGATACACTATCCTTGGATGTGGTTGCATAGACAGCAAACCGTTGGAGCATCTCATCTGCAGCAGGGGAGAATGAAGGTGGAGCAAATGTCTCAATAGACTTAACTCCCTGCAGAATTTCTCCATTTAACTTAACATCAATTCTAACTGTTTCCCCTGCTCGATCCGTATACTCTACATACTCTTTTATATTCCCCTCTTCGTCTGTCTCAGTCCTTAGAGGTCCAGCCTTACGCTTGCTTACATTTTCCCTGCCGTCAGAACGCAGTGATTCCACATGCACTATCTCAGTGGTGCCTTCTAATGTAGGTAACTCTACGTCTATACCGGGAATGCCTAATGCACTCGCCGCATCTTCTGTAGTTGTATCGGGGGGGAGGGTATCTGTTACAGCGGGGGGAACTACAAAGGGGGGTTCCTGATATCCAATGCGACTTGCTGCGCCAATTGGTCCAAGTGTCAAACCAACAATTCCGCCTTGCGCGATTGATTCCTTGAATTCAGGATCGTTAACCATACGATCCCAAGAGATATTTCTATCCCTGAGATAGTCAACGGTGATCTGTTCTATAATATTCTGGAAGCCTTCCGTGATTCCTTCTGTTGCTCCAATTTCCAGAGACCCAAGAAGGCGCCTTTGGTACTTGGGCATCTTTATACTTTTGGCAATATAGGCTCCGTAATCTGAACCTTTACCCCATTTATTTATAACTCTAGCCCACGGCAAAACATCAATTAAGCCAGCACCAAAACCAGCAGCACTGGTAATAAAAGGATTAGATTCTCCAGTGGCCGCAAGCGCACTTGAATAAATCTCTGCTGAATTAAAGAGGGTACTCATTGCAACAAACGATCCAATACCAGCCTTTGGATTCTTAGTTACAGCAGTAGTCAATGCCGCTACAGCAAATTGAGAACCAAGGATAGGAGCCTGCTTGAAGAGGGTATTAAGGGCATACATAACAACCCCTCCTGCAGTACCTCTCTTCTGCATTTCATCCCACGTAGTGGGAGAATCAATTTTATCCTCTAACTGCTTTATCCGAACGCCATAACCAATATTCGCCTGATAAGCATCTCTTTCCCATTGGGCAGCCAGATCATCAGCACCTAGAGTTCTTAGAAATCCCCCACCCACGCCTCTAAGATAGTTGCCACTCATAGGAATGGCTTGTGTTACTCCTATCTGGAAAGACTTACCAAGGTCTCCAAATATAGAAGGATCATCTGGACCCTCTGGCGCAGCAAATGGCGCTACTTTCCTTGGCCCTATTAAAACCGGAGGCGCTCGTACAATCTCTTCGAATGTTGCCATTAAGCAGCCGCTCTTCTTCTAAGCATCTCTAGCCATTGTGGAAAGTTAGATTGTCTTTGAATTGCCTCCTGTTCTGCCTGAGCGATCATTTGTCTTTGTGTGAGCATTCCTTGTTCGGGAGAAATCGCCGCCTGTGGTGCTAACCCCTGTTCTATATATAGAGGATTCTCATTAAGAGGAGATGGAAATAAATTTTGGAAGTCGTCCCTCTCCTGCCCCCATATTGTTTTTTTCAAGTTTTGTTCATACTCGTCTCCCGGCGCCCTTTGGCTTCCAGTAAGTCCACCTGAAACAAGACGATTTACAATAGAATTTCTTATAGCCTGTTTAAGTTTAGCAACCGCTTCCTCGTTAAAGTTCTTAGAAAGAAACAACTCTACCTCTGCGTCACTCATATGTGGAAGACGCTCTTTTACACGGGCTGCATTTTGCGCATCTACAATCTGGTCTTGAATGGATTCAATATGACCACTCAAGTTAACATCCTTTCCTGCCCGTATATCTTCTGCATACGATAGAATACTAGCGCCCCCTTCTTCAGCCTTTAAACTGTCAGTTACCATCTCACCCAAGACTTCAAAGTCTATTCCAGAGCCACCCAAATCACCCAACATGTCATTCATAGAAACAGGAGTAAATTTTATTCCAGCCCTATCAAACCAAACGGCTCTTTTCGCTTCGGCACTGACATAAGTTTGCAAATATAAGTTACGCAACTCATCTAGATCAATCTGTGGAGCCTCTACACCTGATCCAACCGTACCCGGAAAATCCATAGTAGTAGGTGGATTAGTCAAGGCGTCTAGATACTTCTTGAGAACTTCTTTATGAAGGCCCACATGAGTAGCATGGTCTGTCTTTAGGGCATCAATAGTTCTCGTTTCTAATGTTTTTGCTTTTTCTGCGAGGACATTACCTCTGGCGATCTCAGCATCACGTAGTTTATTACCAACACTACCGGGTGCCGTGCCAAAAGTTCCTATTACTGTATCGCCTACAGCGTCAAAGAATTTAGACCAGTCAGCCATACTAAGCCTCCATCACCGTTGGTTCACGCATTCCAAGTTTCCTTGCCATTCTATTGTCATTCGTAAATCCCGGCTTCTCTCTAAGAATATTCATTGCATTTTCAATCGTTTTCTGTTGACCCTCCGGAGACTTAAGAACCTTATCGTTGCCCTCCGCGCCATACTTCTGAACAGCGTATATCAAAGCCTCACCCTGAAACTCGTCCTGCTGCACATCGGAACCCGCATCCAGTATTCCTTCCTTTACCGCTATCTCTGAAATAGCATTGATAACTTCGGCTCCCACTCCCAAAAGGATATCTCTAGACACTTCAACCCCTGCGCCAGAAGCGGCCTGCACTTCTCGACTAACCATTTGACCGGCAATATGACCAATAGTTTCTTCCAAATTAGTTCTACCCCCTTCAAGCCTAGATTTTATTTCGTCATAACCCTCATCCCAGACAAAATCTAAGATAGAACCAAGGAGCATGTCTACCTGACGGTCTTCTTGGTCTGTGGTTTGGGGGAGTTCCTCTACGGCTTGAGGTCCAAAGGATTCCAGCATCTCTGCAGGAACTTCTTGACCTTCCACCTCCGTGGGGGGCGCTATACCATCTGGCATAGGTTGTGCTCTAATCTGTTTTTCAGCCATTAAACTAGCCTCGTCTGATTTGTAGTTCCTTGGGAAATTAAACCGGGCTGCGCAGACTGAGCAGGTCGAGATGCTAACGCTGCTGAAGCAGGTTGGGATGGTCTGACCATCTCCATTGATCTCTGCCTGCCAAAGGAAGGTTCATATCCCATTTGCCTGACATCCTTCTCGAAAGCGTAGGATGGGGTTTGGAAAGAAGGACCGGGCGACCAGTAATTTTCTAAATCTGGTGAAGGTTCTATACCACTACCCGGAGGGCCATAGCCCCCGTAAGTATTCTGTACATTAAACTGGCGTATCTCTTCTTCCCACTTGTCTTGTGGATCGACTTCCATCAAAGCGCCTATAGCCTTAAATCCACCGCCGATCAAATTACCCATAGTCATTAATGCTAGGGCTGGAGAGTCTGCGAAGGCCGATCTAATGAAGGCTGTGATTCCAGTTTTGGCCCCCACCGCCATATCTGCCGCAGTCATAGCCCCATGCGCAAGAGGAGCCTGAGCAGCGCCACCCATTCCAAAAGCACCACCAATCTTTCCAATACCAGAAGTGAAATTACCCCACGAGAACATGCCGCCTTGGCTTGCCGCCGCTCCCATAGAACCAAAGGCAGCCGTACCCATATATACAGCAGCAGCCAATAGCAAAACCGGGGCGATCTTCTTGATCATTCTTCCTATACTTTTCCCCGCTCTGCCTAACGCCCTTCCAATTGACTTAACAATACCGCCCATAAACTACTCCTTGGGTAGCACGAAGGTATCACCAATTCGTACTGCACCCATCCTTTCATAAAGTTTATTAGTTCTTTCTACGTCACCAATACCAGAAGTTGTTCCCAACATGATCTCTTTAACTCCGTGATTGTCCTTAGCCCAACTTATAAATCTGCGCATTAACTTTGCGCCCCAACCAATCCCCTCAACTGTCACATAAAAGAACAAGTCTGTTGCCTGCTTCTTTTTTGAGTACCACAATCGATGAGTGACACCGATCAAAACCCCCTCTATCTTTCCATCTAACTCAACCACCATAACCAGATGTTCAGCAGAGAGGACGCACACCTGAACATTAGTTCTTAAAATCTTGGGGTCCAAAGGAACAAAACGAGAAATGGATTCTTTATGTGCTTCCTTCGCCAATTCCATTATTCCAGTAACATCCTTGTTCTCTGCAACTCTAATCATCTAGGCATATTGCCAACCATCGCTCTCCATCTATCAATTGCACTAGCGCTTATCCCGGCTTGAGTCATCATCTGAGTCGCAGACGTTATCCACTGTCTCCAACTTCCAGAATTCTGAATCATCTCATTAAGATTAAAGTTAATAGCACCGTCAACCTTCTTGAGCATAGAGTCATATATAAACTTATTCTCCGCCTCTATCTGTTTATTGGTTAATCCGTTATTATGGTACATCAATTTAGAGAGTTCATTTACCTCGTGGGTTGCAATCGGAACAGCAACACTCAAGATAGCCGACATCACTGCTTCTTCTGCAATAGAACTGTTAGCAATACCTCTCGCCTGCATTATCTGATAGACTCTAGTAACTGCCGATTTATACAAAGTACCATTTTTATTTATGATCTGAGAAAGCCTATCGGACAAAAGATTTGCATCGGTCATTTCAAGATAAGTAAATGGTTGTATTCCCTCCAGATTAAATGACCCAAGATTATCTACATCTATCTTTTCTTCTAAGTCTACAGGCTCATCCCATTTTCTGCGTTGCTCTCTAAACTTTTCTTGTTCTGCCTCCCCATAAAGATAATTGCCGCCAGTTCCCAAAAGGGCTTCTCTTGCTAATCCCGGTCTCCCTTCTCTGTACCACTCTTCAGCAGTCTTGCCTCTAAAACTTCCCTCAACACTGAACCAACCTTTTGCTTCTCTCGCCTTTCTTCCTGCAACCTGTTCTGCGCGTCTGGTTGTTATCTCTGCACCTGTAGGAGTGGCGATAGTCCCAGCCTTGAGAGCAGCAGACAAATCTCTATGTTTCTGAGTGGACCAAGTACCACCAGCCCCCTCATAGGCTTGCTTCGCCTTCCCCATTTCTCCAAGGGCAGCCCATTCTTCTGCAGTCCTTCCTGCTGATGCCTTGCCTTGTGGACCCTCAGTTCTTTCTGGGGTCTCGTCCCTTACATATCTCTGTCCTGTATCTATAGTCTCACCACTAGAGGTCTCAGTGGAAGCAGTAGAAGCAGCCCTTTCATCTGCAATTCTTCCCGGATGATGCTTCAATCTACTTTGAGCATCAACTTTCTTCTCTAGTTTAGCCCTTGGAGATTTATCAATACCTCTAGCAGCATCCATAGTCCACTGTAATTGGGCTTTTTCACCCGCCCCACCAAATGCAAACTTTTGGACATTTGCTAAATTACGCGCCCTCTTTTCCTCTCTGCTCAGTTCGCTGTACTTTCTAGTGTCTTGTGCCATCCCTATCTCCTGACCCCTCTGGGCGTGTGATCAACGACAGCCCCTTGAAGGGTAATCGGCTTATCGTAAATAGAACTGTTTTCAATAATTAATCCCATGTTCATTCCTACCCCATTTATCTTAACTCTCTCTGATGCTAGAACCGTCACGCCTGTACTCGGATTACTTATGTCATCCTCATTCCACTGGTCAGCCGTGACATCTACAGAATAAGAACTAGATATAGGTGATGTCTTAGGAGAAAAGGTTCCTCCAAAATCATAAGTCGGCGTCACCGTAAGGGTGGTAGACGTATCCGCATTTATTTCCAAGTTAAGTTCTCTGAATCTCTTTCTTGTTCCGGGGGAATCGTAATGATAATAGGCTGTCCTTACAAAGGAAGCCACCGTCGCTCCATCGAAACTTGTTCCGGAGTCCACTCTGCGCACATACCCATCATCAAATCCGGCATACAAAATTTCAAATCCGTTTGCATCTTCAACAGATGCAGTACATGTAATCTGATGATTCAAAGTAAAAGGCATCAACCCCTGATTCCTCTTATTTATGAATGTCATCTCCACGCCAGTCTTGTCATCAAAAAATAACCTATATTGATTTTTAGCCCTTACCCTTAAAGACGCAACTGCATTATCCTTTTTTGATTGAATGTAGGGGTCAATCTTATCGGACGCAACAGCCGACTGGAAATCACCAAAGTATTGAACGGTAAAAATAGAAGTGATTCCTCGGTCATCCAAGAAGAATGTCTGATCCATCTTCTGCAATGTGTAGGGTATTGCACCCGCGCCTGCATGAAACTTTCTAAGTTCCCAGTCAAGAGCGGATGTTCCATACAGCATGTACGCATCGTTCCTTGTGAAAACAGACATCACATTGTTAACTTCAGTGGAAAATCCGCTTACATTATCCCCAACAGCAAGTTCAGAAGACCCCCCTATAAGACTCCATATATTTGGAAACCTAATACTAGAGTTTTGTATAGAGCCATTAGGAAAAGAATAAAATAGATGATTCTGGTGAGACGCAATATGTTCCGGGGTGTCTGTATCCATTCCTGTCTTATACTTTATGAATGTAGTGCCATCATATGCAAACCCCTTATCAACCGTATTCACCCCATACATCGTAAGGCCAGTTGTCTGCCCTCTAAAATTGTAAGTTACAAACTCATACTTCCCACCCGGTGCAATTGTCTGCGCATATTGAGTTCCATCAGCCACAGCAACTGCCACATTACTAGGCTGACTACTGCCATTTACAGTGGCATGATCCACCCCGTTAATATTAATGGCTTCACTAGCCGTCCACGTACCGGTATTATTCTTTACGGATATGTAGCCTGCCGCGTCACCCGCATCAATAGTGCCACTACTTATTGTCACACTAGTTACGACAGCGGTCTTCCCTGAAGAGGCGCCCACTATAGTAGACCCTTCGGATATTTCAATAGAGCCAGAAGTAAATGCCAACAATGGCATATTAAGATTTTCATTATCGACAAATGTACCCGTCACATTAGTCAATACCATTATGCCTGCGGCACCTGTATCCCAATCTCCATGATAAGAGATTGCCGCTAAGTCTCCTTGCGCTCCACCAGCACCTACTATAGTGGTGGCTGTGCCACTCTCTCCGGGGATTGGTTCGCCAGCCTCGACCGTTCCATCAAAGTTTAACGCAGTCCCAAGATCAATTTCTTCCCAACCTGTCGCGGTGCTCTTATACATACCAGCAGTAGCGCCACCAGATTTATTTCTAAATGCATAGGCAACATTACTATATAACCATACACCTAATACATCTCCCTCACCGGGAACCACACCAATGAGTGCTCTTTGATCCTCAATAGCAGATCGAAGTTCAGTAATAAGAGATGCGTCTACTTCGGCATCTCTTAACACTGGAGGGCCGTAAGAAAGACCAGTAGCAAGAACTCCCATTAACCAACCCTAAAGACCGACATCTGACCGTAGTGCATTTGGAAATTCTCAGAATTACTTGCGTGTCCATTCTTAACCTGAGCAATAACGTCCGTGTAAGTTGTGTGGCCGGTGGTATCAATAATGCCAGAAGCCGATACCATGTTCTCTAAGGTAGCAACCACTCTTTGAACGGCGGCATCAAACCCCGGATACACAACGGAGCCTCCAGTATCCTGAGTTGCAATTCTGAATGTCCATATCACTGTATCAGTTCCAGTCTGAGCGAAACTCACACCAAGATTAACCATAAAGAACCCTTTATCATATATCCTGATCCTATCATTTGCAAAATCAGCATCGGTTCCTACCGTTGTTGCAGACACAGTTCCAGTATCATCAGGACCATTAGCCCCAACTG
>CEPX01415118.1_pt1 | contig 15195 bp, 14 predicted proteins | sample 361361 | NCBI WGS metagenome assembly CEPX01 (sample SAMEA2619974, study PRJEB7988) | marine metagenome | biome: marine biome (ENVO:00000447); feature: mesopelagic zone (ENVO:00000213) & marine oxygen minimum zone (ENVO:01000065); material: "saline water (ENVO:00002010), including plankton... | reverse complement strand
TGAAGTTAAAAGAGTTTTAAGGGAAGATGGTGTTTTTTGGCTTAACATAGGAGATACTTATTCTACTCCTAAAAAAGGAAATGATCAAGCTAATGTAAATAGTTCAAAAAGAAGAGAACATTTACATGAGCAGAAGATAAATAAAAAGGCTCCTTTTGGTTTACCGAAAAAAAATCTTGTAGGCATTCCCTGGCGACTGGCTTTTGCTTTACAAGACGCGGGATGGTATCTTAGATGTGATGTGATTTGGTGCTTAAGCGGGGGAGAGTGGTTATATTTAAAAAGTGACAAAAAAGTATTTGTTGCTATGGTTAGGGAGTTAGATAATTACAAGCACAGAGATGATATAAAAATTTGGAACGGAACTAAATGGACTCGTATTTTAGGTGTAAGTAAAAAAGAAAGAGACGGAAGTGAGAAAGAGATTTTATTAAGATCGGGGGAGACTATAGGGTGTAGTTCTAATCATAAATGGCCAACTCAAAGAGGATTATTAGAATCCAAAGATTTAAAAGTGGGAGATATTTTAGAAAAATGTGTTTTACCAGAACCAGATGTGTCACGCAAAATAGAATGTTTGGATGACACTGAAATAGGTTGGTTAGTTGGCATGTATCTGGCAGAAGGAAGTAAAAGTGGTGCAAAGGGTAAAAAAAGAAACAAAACGTGTATTCAAATATCATCTCATATAAAAGAAGAAGAAAGGTATATTAGATTAAAAAAAATAGCAGAGAAGTATGATGGGGTATGTTGTAAATTTAACACTATAGGCAACAGTTTGTCTATAAACATTTATAGTCCTATTATTATGTCTATTATTGATACTTATATTCATGGCAATAGTGCTAAAAATAAAACATTATCTAGCAAGTGTTGGAACAGATCAAATGAATTCCTCTATAATTTATTAATGGGATATTTAGAAGGAGATGGTCATTATGAAGAAGATAATAATAGATGGAGATTAGGTTTTACTAGGAACTATAATCTCGCTAAAGATTTAAGAATATTATCTGCTAGATTAGGATTAAGTATTAGGTTGAAACCATCAGTTTCTAAAATAGACAGCAAAGAATACAAATCTTTTAGAGGAGAAATAAGGTTAACTAAAAATAATCATTTTAATAATAAAGAAGATACCGAAATAGTAGAAATAAGAAAAGGAAGATGTAGGTATTTATATGACATAGGAGTAGAAGATGAACCTCATTTATTTTCTTTAGCATCTGGTGTACTCACACACAACAGTAAGCCGAATCCTTGCCCAGAAGGAGTCTTCGACAGACCAACAAGAGCCATAGAGTATGTATTTATGCTATCAAAATCAGATAAATACTTTTATGATTATTACGCCATTATGGACGAGTCTGAAACCAGGAAGAAGACAGCCAGGAAATTTGGAGCCAATAAACAAAAAGGGACTTTCCGTAACGACCAAGATAGAACCTATAGAGATACTGGCAAAAGAAACAAGAGGTCAGTATGGACAATACCTGTAGCAAGCTATAAAGATCCCACTAAAAAACACGGTAAGCATTTTGCCGTATTTCCTGAAGACCTGGTTAAGCCTTGTATTTTATCAAGCACTTCTGAATATGGGTGTTGTAGTAAGTGTGAAGCACCTTGGGAGAGAATTATAGAGAAAGAAGATAATGAAGATGGTTCGCTTAATTTGATAACAAAGGGATGGAAACCGGGTTGTAAATGTACGGAAGAGTATGATACCGGGGGACAAGACCAAGCAGGTAACTGGATCACTGATTACAGAACCCCTGAACCTATTCCTTGTACTGTTTTGGATCCATTTAGTGGGACATCAACTACAGGCGCAGTAGCTTTATCATTAAACAGAAGCTACTTTGGAATAGATATTAATGAGGAATATATTAACATAGCTAAAGAAAGACTAAGAAACGTAGATCCTACTTCTTCGTGGTAAATTATGAAAAGAATTATAGATAGTAAAGGTTTTGATAGTTTTGGCAGACCATGTAAAGATTTGTATTTTATGAAAATTTGTTTTGATGCCGCAGAACGCTCTTTAGATCCAGATACTCAATGTGGCTGTGTAGTGACAGATAAAGATGGTGGTGTTTTATGTACAGGATACAATAGTCCTCCAAGAAACTCTGTTGATGAAAATATACCATTAACAAGACCAGAAAAATATTATTATTTTGAACACAGTGAAAGAAACGCCATTTACAACGCGGCTAGGAATGGTATTCCGTTAGATGGATCTTGTTTTTATGTTACAGGTTTGCCATGTTATGATTGTCTTCGTGGCATTATTCAAGTTGGAGCAAAACGTTGTGTATGGGGGCCTTTGGGAACAAATATGCAAGGAGCCGATGGGTATATGACAAGATATAATATATTACTAACAGAGCAGGATCTTCGTTTAGAGAGATTTCAATATGATGAAACCTTGTTAAAAATTAAACCAGAATTAAATTATATATTAAAGGACAGACCAAAAGTAGAATTAATACTAGAACAGGAGTAAAATATGCCAGTTAAAGAATTTATTGAAGATAAAGAAGTAGCTCATGAAGGAGATCATAAAACATGGTTTTTAGATTTTATGGGAAAAAAAGAAAGTGTTTTAGATATTAAATGTTGGAAGAATCCTAATACAAAAGCTACTTTTAGGGACTTGTTTTATGAAGCAAAATTTAAACAGGGAACAATTAAAAGTTTTGTTGAGTGTAAATATGATAGGTATAAAACAAGAAATTTTGTAAGTGAAATTATAGGTTCCATGCATCCTTCTCTTATAGAGAGCAACAAAACAATGTCTTTTGTCAAAGAAGAAACTGAGGCCGAAGACAAAACAGTAAGGTATGGAAGCGGAGACATTAAATATAATAAGGTTTGGGACTTCATTAAAGAAAATTATAATAAAGATAAAGTAAAATTAGGATTAGGTTATGCGCCTATAGATAGTATACCTAAAAGCCTTATTTTTGCTTATTGTATGATAAAGTTAGACATAGTTTATTATTGGAGAGGAAGAAGAATTAGAGATTATACAGTAGACTGTTTTAATAGCAGAAAATTTAGTTTTACCTGCACTCACTCTAGGGACAAGAAGAGAGGAACCAGGTGGTATTCTATAAGCATGGTAATACCACGTAAAGAAGTTTTAAAACCATATTATTTGCTGGGCGAATATCCTTTATGCTAAACACTATTGTTTGTGATGATTGTAAAAATGTATTTCCAGAGATTAAAAAGAAATACAAAAATATTGTTGTTATCACAGACCCTCCCTATAATATACAGTTCGATGATTATAAAGACTATGATGACAATTTAACAAATAAAGAGTACATTAAGTTGTTGTCTCTATTTAAGGGGATACCAGCAGCAGTTATTCACTATCCAGAAGAAATGATGAAATATGTTGTGCCTGCTTTAGGAATACCTGAAGAGGTTTTGGCGTGGTGCTATTCTTCTAATCTCCCAAAACAATTTAGGCTTGTTAATATCTATGGCAGAAAACCCGATTTCTCTCAGGTACTTCAGCCTTATAAAAATCCCACTGACTCCAGGATTAGGCAGCGTATTGCTGATGGCAATAATGGTAGACCTATGTATGATTGGTTTGAAGACATACAGCTTGTAAAGAATGTTAGTAAAGACAAACTTCTGCGGGCAAAGAATAAAAAGAATAAAAAAAAGACAAAAGAAAAACCCGTACATCCTTGCCCCATACCTGTTCAATTAGTGCAAAGATTGATAAAAATTCTAACAAAAAAAGAAGATATTATTGTAGACCCTTTTATGGGTTCTGGGACCACAGCAATTGCATCTATTAAGGAGGAAAGGAGTTATATAGGTATAGAAAAATCACCGGCATACCATAAGTATGCTGAGGAAAAAATTCTCTATTGGAAAGAAGGATGTTCTAACCTTTTTGGAGAATAGTTCTTTCATTCAAACATAATAAAGGCGATATTATAGAGATAGCCTGTGTGTCGCCTTGTCTTATTACCGTTATCATGTAAAAGGTATTTTATGAGTACTTTGAGAAAGTTATATAAGGATATTTGCAACGCAATTAGTCAAAGAAAAGCAAGAAAAAGAATTAAAAAAAACAACAAAAGTTGGGAAAGAAAACTGAGGGGGTTAGTGTAGAACAGGAGAAAAAATGCTAAAAGAGAGAAAAAGAAGATTTGGACTATTAGATTTAAGAAAAGACCCTGAAGACATAAGAGATAAAAAGTTTCTTACGTCACTTAAGGCACACAAAACATTGGCGAATTTAAGATCTTCTTTGCCGAAACAAATAGATCATTCTTCGTTGATGTCTCCAGTTAAAGACCAAGGATATTTAGGTTCCTGTGTGGGTTTCTGTGTGTCTGCTCTAAAAGAATGGCAAGAGCAAAAAGAACATAAAGAAGAAGTAGAAGCTGGTAAACAAGATCATAGAGACGAGAAATACTATGATTTGTCAGAAGCCTGGATATATTGGATGTGTAAAAAAATAGATGAATGGCCAGGTGAAGAGGGTACTTCAATTAGATACGCTATGAAGGTGCTACAGAAAATAGGTGTCCCCTGCGAGAAAGCATGGCCATACGATGATATGATTTATGGTGAGCCTACCGCATGGTCACATTTAGTAGCAAGGTGGTCATTGATTGATTCTTATTATAGAGTGGAAACACTTGATGAACTTAAAGCAGCTTTGGCAAATGGACCTGTGGTAATAGGGATTGGGGTTTTTGAGGAAATATTCTATCCTCCAGATAATGGACTTATAACCATGCCAGCAGATGAAGAATACTATTATGGTGGACATGCTGTTTGTGCAGTAGGTTATAATGACGATTCTCAGCTTATTAAGTTTAAGAATAGTTGGGGTACAGAATGGGGAGAAGCAGGGTACGGGTACATAAGTTATGATTATATAAGGGATTATATGTGGGACGCTTGGTGTGCTAGAGATTTAAGTGTCACAAAGGATATGCTAAAAGGTGCAAAAAGCCTTATAGAATAAACATAAAAAGTAAAAATTACATATATCTAAAAATGCACAGCTTCTTTAACTACCTGTGGTTAATGGGGTTGTGCATTTTCTTTGTTTTTATTTGAAAAAAGTGAAAAAAGAATTTGACATTTTCTGGTAATATGGTATTTTTGTACTGTGGTGTTTATATAGCTGTAACTCTTATGTGTAGCAAGGAGATGTAAAAATGGCTAATAAAGCTAGACGGAAAAGAAAGAAGAGAGAAGTAGCAAGGAGTACGGAACTAGAGGCGGATCTGAGTAGTCTAAATTACTCAGTAGCGGGAGTAGGGGAGAATGGGGAAAAGTTTATTCCCAATTTAATGAATGAGGCAAAAACCCTCACATCCCTTCAGCGTTTGGGCTATCAAGCCTGTCCAGCGATTTCAGACATCATTGATAATGCATTAGATAATAATGCTACTGTTGTTGATGTTACAGTTAATTCTGGTGCTGATGACGGGGCTTATGGCGAATTGTCTTCTGTTTATTTCTGTGATAACGGAGATGGAATGGGAGAAGAAAGGCTGATAAATGCCCTTGCTATTGGTAGCATTAGTATTAAAGGTGCTGACTTCGGCAAATACGGTCTGGGAATGATTACAGGGGGCATATCTTTGGGCAATACAATAAGAGTTTTTAGTCGTCCAAGATCTGGAGCAGGCTCTGGTTATGTTTTTCGTGGTGTACTAGATTTGCTTCAAGTTAAAGAAAACGATGCCCCAGAAAAGCTCCGTTCAGTTGGAAGGGCTACTGCTGATGAAGTGAAGTTTTTTGAGAAGCATCTTAGAAAGGCAACAGGCTCCCCTATTGGCAGCGGTACTCTTGTCACTGTCTCAAGTCTGGTGAATAGGGAATATCGTGCCCAGATGCCCCTGGTCAATAAGCTCAGAAAAACTTTGGGTTATGTTTATCGTAAGCTGATTAACAATGACAATATCTCCCTTTATGTCAATGAACAACTTATCAAGGCGGTTGACCCAGTTAATGACTATCCTCTCCGAAATAAAGAGACTAAGGTTATTGATTGTGGTGAAGGGAAAATCACTTTGAACATGGTCGAAATCCAAAGTCATGTTGACAAAAAGAAGTCTAAGGCTAAAGACATTGGTATGGAAACTCGTGGTTTTCATGTGCTTCGGAACGATAGGGGCATTTGTGGTCCTTTGCAATTTGGCTTACTAGGCAAAGACCATGAACACCACCACTTCCGTTGCGAATTATGTTTCGGTACTGAATTAGATGACATATTGTCGGTTCCTCTTCAGAAAAATAAAATCATTCTCCCAGCAGATGTCAAAGAAGATATCCAAGCGGCGATAGCGTCATTTATTGAAAGTGTTCGTGCCTATACTGTGGGTATTAGGGTAAAGCGTTTAGCCCTGAGGAGGCAGAATGAAGTTCTCCCCATTTCTGACTCTGGTTCCAAACCTGATAGTAAGGTCAAAGTTGGGTTTGATGCAATGTTGTGCAGCTTTGCGTCTACTAGCTTGCCAGATAAGCTTAAGGATGGTCTGGAGATGGTTTTGGAAAATTGGGGAGATTTGCCAGAAGAGGTTCAGACTAGTGTTGTGAAGAAGTCTGAAAGGTGTTTGAAGGGGGTTATATCTATAGTGGAAAGTTGTTTGGAATAGTGTTTAGTTTCTAGTTTTTAACTTTTTAAGGAGATTTGTTGTGAAGAAGAAGAAACAGAAGTACAGTATCCCAGTGGTAAGAGGTCGTCAAAATGGGCGTGTAATGTATCAGGGTTATCTTACTCCAGGTGCATTAAAGCAAATGATTGAAGTAGATCGATTTATTGACCCGGCGAATTTAGCGAGAGGGCGAAGAAATGGGTCTCAGCGGTCAGGTCGCGATGGTGACATTAAGAAGTTTGCCAAAGGCATTCTTTCTAAAGATAGCTTTTGCACAAACAGTGTATGGTTAAATGATAGGGAAGGCACTATCACATATAAAAGTTCGTCTAGGACTGCGCCAGATATAGGCACGTTGACTTTTGACGACAGTTGTACGTTATACGTGCCAGATGGTCAAGCCAGAATTCTTGGTCTTATTAAGGCTAAAGACGAATACGATGTTCGTAATCTCCTGGTTGATTTTCAAATGCCAGTTGTTATCACTCAAATGAAAAGACTAGACGAAGACCGGGGAACAATTGACATCAATGATAACAGCAGGCGAATGAATAAGGTTCAACGAGCGGCCATTAAACATGGTATGATGTGCTTTGAGCGAAAAGGCAGCTTGAAAGATCCTACGGAGCGAAGAGAGGCTATTACTTATGGTGCTCTTTCTATTCTGGACCAAAGTAAAGACTCTCCATTATATGATATGTTTGTGTTCCCGTATAAACCTCCTTATACGAAACCGCAAATCAAAGCAGTAGCAAGTCGGAAATATTTTCGCAAGATCCAGTCAGCATCATTCTTGGATGCTTTGGGCAACAAGAACAACGGGAATATATTCCCATATCTTGAAGCTCATCATTTCTCAGAAGACATGACCCCAGAAGAGCAGTGTGCTGTCTTGGCTAGGCTTCTCTGGAATTTCTGGGACGCTCTACGGGACATAACTCATAAAATGTGGAACGACCCGAATGACTATTCGTTCTTTGCGGCTATTGGTAGTTTGTCACAAGGTTACTTGTTCCGCTATATGTTAGAGTTGATCCACAAGAATCGGCTCAAACCCACTAAGCAGAACTTTACCAAGTACCTAAGTATGATTCCTCTTTTGCGACAACCTGAAAGATGGTACAATCGCGGCGGCGTGGAACGGCATCCGAAGGTTGATCCTGTTAAGACGATGGAAGATAAGAGGGGAACCTCTTATGGCCGTGTTGTTGCTTCTATAATGAAGCACCAGCTAGAAAAGCGATTAGGAGAGTCTATCGTAATACAATCGTCAAGAATGCATAGTGGCAAGACGAGAACGAAGAAAACCATCAAAAAGGTCAGTAAGGCAAGACAGCCTAAAGTGAAAAAGGTTGCTAAAAAGGTTGCTAAAAAGGCCAGGAAAAAGTAGATTTAGTTGAAAAGTGAAAGTAGATCATTTAGCATAGTCTCCCAAGAGAATGTAACTTTTGGGAGACTTTTTTATGGCCAATTCCAAACGATTGAGCGAGATTAATCAAGGCAGAATAAAATTTACAGTAGAAGCAGAAGTATTACAAGAGCAAGTAGAAGTAGCAGTAGACGCAATAAGGGAAGAACTTCCCATTATTTTCCCCCAGATTGAGTTTGTTTATGAAAGAGAGATATACAAAAACGACATAGCTAAGGTCGTTAGGGGATATAACAGTTCCTGTGGTATCCGTGTAGCAAATAGTGATTCTAGTATCAATCCAGATGGGGGTTTTCTTTTCGCCAAAATTGATAATGAGAAAAAACTTATTCTCACTGTAGAGAGTAAGAAGCAGGGAACCCCTGCAAGTGAGTTTGGGACGAAAGGGAACGCCATTGAACGCGCTTTCAAGAACTACAACGAAGTAGTGGTGATGCAGATGTATGAGGATATATTCCCCTATGTCTTATTTATAAGTGGTTCTGATTTTAAAGAGGGTTCTTCTATTTGTGACCGCTTAACCAGTATGAATCTGATGCGCCCTGTCAATAAAATAGATTTAAAGAAAGTAAAGCTAAAAGGAACTGAAACACTTTTCCCATGTGCTTCCATGTTTGTTCGTCCTGAACCCTTTGAAATCAAGGAAATTTTCGATATATGTTTGGAAGTGTGTAAAAAGTCAGTTAGGTATTATTTAAATTATGGCAACAAGAAGAGAGTCCGAACTGCATGATGCAAATATCTTCTTAGAAACAGAAAAAAGATATGAGAATATATTCTTCCTAAAGGATCATTTGATAACATATATAGGCAACAAGAGAGGTTTGTTGCCTTTTATAGAAGAGGGAATCAATGAGGTCTCTCAACAACTAGGCAAGAAAAAACTTTCAATTCTTGATGGTTTTTCAGGCAGCGGCATCGTTGCTAGGTTACTAAAGAAATACGCTACTAACTTATATGTTAATGACCTAGAAACATACTCTACTGTATTAAACTCCTGTTACCTAAGCAACAAAAGTGAAGTTGATGTAAAAAATATACGAGAGATTATTGAACAATTAAATCGAGATAAAACTAGGACAGACTTGGGACAAGGGTTTATAGAGAAACTCTATTCTCCTGTAAATGATGATAACATAAAAGAAGGCGAAAGGGTGTTCTATACCAATAGAAACGCCAAGGCGATAGACAATATAAGAAGAATGCTGTTTGATGTACCTGAGAATGAGGTTAATTTTTATCTTGCTCCCTTATTGGTTGCCGCTAGTATCCACGCTAATACTTCTGGCGTTTTTAAGGGGTTCTATAAGAACAAAGATGGAATAGGAAATTTTGGGGGAGATAAAGAGAATTGCCTAAGTAGGATTAAGAAAGATATTACTTTACAAATGCCCATCTTTAGCAACTTCGATTGTCGTGTGAATTTAATGCAGGATAATATTAATGTTGTTGTTGATAAACTGCGTGATATTGACATAGTATATTATGATCCTCCTTACAACCAACATCCCTATGGCTCTAATTATTTCATGTTGAATCTTATTGCTGACTATAAAGAACCCAAAAACATTAGTAAGGTTTCTGGCATTCCCGTTGGTTGGAACAAATCCACTTTTAACCAAAGGACAGAGGCTTTACAGGAATTTGACCACATTGTCAGCAAAACCAATGCCAAATTTATCCTTATATCTTATAACAATGAGGGTATTATAGGGTTTGGTGATTTGAAATCTATGCTTGAGAAGTATGGAGAGGTTAAAGTGAAAATTAAAGATTATAGTGTTTTTAAGGCAAGTAGGAACCTTCACAAGAGGGGGAAGAAAGTTAAAGAATTCTTATTTATTTTAAAGAAAAGCTAGATACCTTACTTATCTGCTTGCAAATAATAGTATTTATAGAGGTTACTATGGTTTTCACTTTAAGAAGTAACAGGGCGTTGATATTCTTTTATAAATTGTGATTGACAAGGAACTACAGATCTATAAAATGTAATAGATGTTGAAAACAATGGAACAAATTTATGCCTAGACCATACAAAGGGCATTTGCTCACAGAAGAACAGAAGAAACTAGCGGGGGACAACTATCGGTTAGCTCTTAAATTTGTGGGCCAGCTTTATAGTCAGAGGAAAATAAGAGAATGGGAGGTAGAGGAAGTTAAAAGTTATATGTATTGGCAAATATGTACCTGTGCAGAAAAATATGATCCTGAGCAGCTTAATGAAGAGGGGAGAAAAGCTACTTTTGCAACGATGGCATTTCGGGGATTTAAAGGGGCATTCCAATACTATAGAGAATATGAACAAAGGTGGAGAGGTAGATATTTCTTAACTGATTTTCTAACTACCAATGATGATGGAGATAGAGAAAGCTTTAGAGAGTTGAGAGATATAAGGGGGGAGAAAAAAAAGGTTAAAATTAATGAGATAAAATCAATCTTTGGTATTGTTGATTTGTCCTTAATGGAAAGACAAGTAATAGATTTATATTTTGACCAAAAATTTACTTTTGTAGAAATAGGCGATATGTTTGGGTTAAGCAGGGAAACGATAAGGAACCATTATAAGGCGGTCCTTGAAAAAGCTAAAACGTATATTGATGAAAATGGCTTAGAATTAAAAGATTTTATTCATAGTTAACAAGATGAACTATACCGAAGAAATAACAATAGGTAGGATCATTAAAGACCAGAGAACTTCTTTGGGATTGACCACTAGAAGATTCTGTTCATTATGCGGAATAGCACCTACTTCTTTAAGGGAGTATGAGAACCAGGGGTTTCGAATGGAAGCAAAAACCGCTGTATCTATTGCATCTGTTCTTGGAATAAATGTTCATTCATTTGCAGACCTAATTATTAGGGAGGCCACTAAGTCTTTTATTTCAGAAAACACTTCAGCATTCAATAGCTATGTCTCTCAAAAGAGAAAAGACCCTAATCACAAAAACTGTATCTTCTTTTGCAATAGGGATAAGAAGGTTGATTTAAGATACCCAGAAACAGGCAAGTATTTAAGAGGGCTAAGAGAAGTAAAAAATAAAACCATTAAAGATGTTGGGAAAGAAACAAAGAGGAGTCGCAGAGTTATAAGTACTATTGAGTTGGGTAAAGGGTCTTTGTCATTTGATATCATAGTTACTTTGTCTAAATATTATAACATCAATAAGAATGAATTGTTTAGGATGTATATTATTGAGAAAATATCTTCTTATTCTAAGTATTACAAATCCAGAGTAAACGATATTGCAAAAGAGAGGAATACAGATGTTGGTAATATGCCTGTTGATTCAAATGTCTCCAAAATTCCTAAAGAAGAGAAGAGGCATAGAATAAAAAATAGTGATTATAAACAACAAAGTATTGTTTCCCCATCTTTTGCTTCTTTCTTATCTAGACTTATGGGTGATAATATTTCTGAGTTCGCCAGAAGTGTAGGCATGGGTCATTCTGGTATCAGCCGCTTGTTGAAGGGAAAGAGTCTTCCCACTTTACAAACAATATTAACCATTTGTGATGTTTATGGTGAAGACCCAAACCTTATTTTTAAAGAGGTTCTAAAAGACAGGATTGAGTGGTATCAAACTAAAGTGGTATTGGTTTTTGATGCTTTCCTAAAGCAACCGGATTCAGATGTGCAATTGTACTGTTATTTTGCTCCTAGAGAGCATGTTATTTCACATTCCGATTACAAGTTGAAAATTTCACCTGCATTGTTAAAAAAATTAAGAGAAAAAATCCCTTTAACTGTAACGGGTCTTTCAAATCTGATAGATTGTTCCCCCTCTCATGTAGATGAAGCAGAAAGAGGGGAACAACCTCCAGACGCAAAGATGCTATATCATTTAGCTAGATTAAACGATATAGCTCCGGGAGAAATTCTTAACACTTGTCTCGAAGAAAAAATAGAGCATTGTGTAAAAGTGTATAGGGAGAAGTTTTACAAAATGATGAATAGTCAAACATCCTTAGAAGAAGTCTGTGTTGCTTAATTATGCCTAGACCTTATGGACAAAACCATTTTCTCACGGAAGAGAAAAAAAAGATTGCAGCAGAGAATGTAGGTCTGGTTCATGCCCAGGTATTAAAAGCAAAAAATAATGGAATTATTCGACAAGATGAGGTTAGCGAAGCTCTGTCAGAAATGCTTTTTGCCTATTGTTTAGCCATAGAGAGGTATGATCCTACAAAGGGCTATAAAGTATCTACCTATGTAACACATAGTATAAAAGGTGGATTATCCAGATACCTAGAGTTAAGAAATAGATTTAGTTCTAGATATACTCTTTTTTCGGCACTGGAAGATGAAAATTATGAAGAAGATTTTGAGTCTCGTGTTACAGATAGAGAGAGAAAAAAGACCGTTGTTTGGGATGATATTTTTTATTTAATTGAGCAAGTAGAAATAAATGAAGTAGAAGAACAAATAATATACTGTATCTATAATCTCAAAAAGAATTTAAAAGAAACAGGTAAAGTTATTGGCAGAACAGGGGAATCAGTAAGACAGTACCATGAGAATATTATACTTAAAATTAAAGAGTTTGTAGAAACAGAAGGATATATGTTGAGAGATTTTTTGCATCATGAAGTTTAGAGAATATTTATATACACAAAGAAAAAAAATGGACCTAGAATATAGTCGGATGGCGGTTATATCTGATGTTGGGCATTGGTCTATTAGGGAGCATGAAAAAGGTATCAATTTTCCAACCCGCGATAATCTTATAAAATATGCTTCTTTTTTTGGTATTCCTGTAGAAACTCTTTATGAGATGATCATAGAAGAGAAAAAAGAGAAGATAATAGAAGCATATAACAGGGCATTTAAAGACTATCAAAATGGAAAAAGAGATATTAAGTTAAACCATTACCATAAAGATATCTGTACCCTCAGAAAAAACAATCCTTTCAAATTCTCCAAAGTTGCCAGTATCTTAAATACTGAAAGGAAGAAAAAGTCGTTAACTGTTCAGCAACTTACGGAACTTGTTCCTTTTAGCTATAACCAGGTTGGCCATGTGCATTCTGGATTTAGAGTTACATTTAATGTGTTGTTTGCTATGGCAGAAGTATTAGGTATAGATGAAAAATATATTTTCAATGTGTTTTTGTTTGAGACTCTTAAGCAAAATGAAGAATATTATATTAAATATTATAATGGTAAAATTCCAAAAGAAGGCCCTCCTAAAAAGAAAAGATACACGCCTTATGATGCTAAATACAACAGGTTTGGGGCTAAGATACACGAATGTAGGAAAAAACAGGGGTTAAGTATTGAGGCTTTGAGAAAAGTTGCTTTCCAGGGAAAGGCAGATGGATATATTAATGATATAGAAAAAGGTAAGAGACTATCTAACTTTTATTATCTATATGAGTTGTCTTGTTTTTTTAACATACCTGCCGAAGAAATGTTTAATCTTCTTTTGGATGACAGAATAAAGAGATGTATGAAAAAGTTTAAAAACTGGTTCAATGACTATATTGAAGGTAAAGCGAGACCTGCTAACTATAACGTACCTTTATATAAAAGAACAAAAATACACAAGTTTCCTTATAAAAAAATAGGGGATTATATGAAACAGATAAGACTCAAAACAGACCTGTCTCCAAGAGATGTTGAACGTAAAATTGGATTATCAGGCGAGTACTATCACAATGAAAGTGGTAGCATTTGTCCCGGCCCTTTGCTGATAGATGGCTTTTCTAAAGTATTCAATATTGACCGGCACCAGTTTTTTAGATTTGTAATGAAAGAGAAATTAAGGGCAGAAATAAGAGAATACAAGAAAGCGTGGAAAGAGTTTAAAAATGAAAACGAAGTTGCTGTCGCTTGAAAAACTAACCAGTACCAAATGGTTAAATTTATTTCGGTCACACACAAGGAACGTAAAAGGCAAAACAGTAGAGTGGTTCTTCGCTTCTAGAAGCAAAGACCCGTTGAAAGACGTAAACACAAGCTGTGCCGTATTAATTGTTCCTATTTATAAGTCAGACCAGAGAAACCTTCTGGTGATGACCAAAGAATATAGATATCCGTTAAGGGACTATATGTACGGCTTGCCAGCGGGGCTTATCGAAACCGGAGATACCCTAGAACATACTATTGAAAAAGAAATAAAAGAGGAAACAGGGTTAGAAGTGAAAGAAATTCTAGACATCTCTAAACCTGTTTACACTTCTCCCGGTTTTTCGGACGAATGTATTAATATCGCAATCGTTGAGGTAACTGGTGAAATATCAGAAGATTACCAAGATGACCATGAGGATATAAAAGTTCTTTTGTGCGACATAGAGGATGTAGAAGATATTCTTAGAAACACCTCTAAGCTAGACGCTAAGGTGTGGACAATCCTTTATCACTTTTTGTTGAAAAATAAAATATCATTTAGTAAAGATTTAGTCGATATATAGAAATGGGAAAAAAATTAAGTGAACAACAAAAACAATTTGCCGAAGCCAACCTTAACCATGTGAAAAGATTTGCTAGAGATAACGGGATCCAAGAGGACAGTGAAGAAGAAAGTGAGTTAAATTATCGTCTAGTTCATGCCGCTGCTTCTTATGACAGAGATAAAGGAAGCTTCGAATGGTATGTAGATAAAGGATTTATGAGGGGATTAAGGACAGTACACCGTAAGGATAAAAGGTTTGTTGATCAACATGTTGTTTTGCCACCTAGAAACCTGTTAAGAAAAGAGGTACTACCATTTAAAGAAACAGGTTGCATTGAAAGTGAAAAAATTACTCATTTACTAAATATGGCAAACGTAGAAGGTGTAGAAAGAAAAATCATTAATTTGTATTATAGAAAAAGAACAAGTAAAAAAGAGATATGTAGAAAATTGTCGTTATCAAGGTATATGTTGGATAAAATACTGAAAGAAACACAACACAAAATATCATATGCGGTTAAAAATAATGATATAATTTTTGATGACTTCCTGGTATAGATGAGGTGCTTATGAAGAAATTAAAGATGGCAACACCGGATAGAGTGCTTAAACTTTTATTAAAAGGAGCAACTATAAGAATAGAAGATGAAGAATACGTTTTTGATGAGAATTATGATTTATGTGTAAGAAGAAGGAAGTTTAAGGCAGGAGAAGATTGGAAAAATGA
>CEPX01005512.1_pt1 | contig 15214 bp, 15 predicted proteins | sample 361361 | NCBI WGS metagenome assembly CEPX01 (sample SAMEA2619974, study PRJEB7988) | marine metagenome | biome: marine biome (ENVO:00000447); feature: mesopelagic zone (ENVO:00000213) & marine oxygen minimum zone (ENVO:01000065); material: "saline water (ENVO:00002010), including plankton... | reverse complement strand
AAAAAGCCCTCCTTCGGATTAAATGCGGGAGCGAGCAAAGACTATGAAGCGGGCCTTATTAACCCCTTCCTGATTGCTTCTCTTTTAACGGGGCCCCAGAAACCGATCGGCCTTGACATCACGTAGAAAGCAACCAGGTGATCCATATTTTCCGGCTTGGTTAGAAATGTTATGGGAAGATAAATCATGGCGTTTAGAATAATCAAAGTCCAAAACTGCAGGTAATCAGGTAATTCCGGTATTACACCAAACCGTGGCAGTATCCAGACGACTAGCCAGCTTAAGCCGAGGTTCGCGATCCAGGCACTCAAGAAACCCCAAGAGTTAAAACGCCACCACACCACTTGGAGAATGTTGGGGAGCCAGACGCCAGCAGCCATAATCCAGAGGGCAAAAATCAGCCACGCTGTGATCTCCTCGCCAATAATGAGCCCAAAGATAAATGATCCGAACAAGATAATAATCGTTGAAACCCGACCTACAAACACAAGCTTGTCTTCGTCGGCCTCGGGATTTATGTAATGGTGGTAGAAATCACGGGTTGCGTACATGGCGCCAAGATTAAGGTGTGTAGATACGGTTGAAAGGTGAATTGCCAAAATCCCCGCAAAAAGAAACCCGACCATTCCTACAGGGAGGTATTCAAACCCAACCCGATACCAAGCCATTTCATAGTCCCCACTCTGGCCCAAGTGGGGATTTATAGCAAAAAAACCAAGGATGGCTGCAGCCCAAATGGAATTTCTGAGAAGTACCAGCGCAGATCCCACCCAAATGCCGTATGAGGCGTCGCGAACGGTTTTTGCTGATTGAATCCTTTGGGCTTCTGGGTACCAGTCAATAGCCGTACCCATACCAAAACCTCCGATGAGCGCAATAATCATCATGGTCACAAACCAGGCAACAGGGAACTGCCCTTCAAACATGCCCGTGAAGCTCATAGGATTCAGCCGCCAAGCCTGCCCGTCGTAATGGTTTTTATCGATCAGGCTCCAAGCACGTCCTCCATCAGTAGAGTATTCAACATCAACCAGCTTGTTTGTATCGGTTTTTTCCCAGACAATATTGTAGCCGTGCCCAGAAAGGAGAACGGTCTCCTGTGATGGAAAAAGGACTTGAGTTTGATTCTTCTGAGACACATTATTATCGACCACAAATGATCGAACGCTATTTTCCGTTTTCCTAAAAAGGCGCTCATCTTGTCTTGATGAGATTTGGAAATAGCCACTCCTTGCAAGCTCTTTCCCACTCTCCGGGTCACAAATCCTAATTATTGCTTCGGCATTTTCTGAGGAGATTTCAGGCACCCTCCACTCACAGGTACTATTATAGCTATCCAACCTTGAAATAATTTCGCTTGGACCGCCGGCGGCAACCACACCCCAGACGGAAACAATTATAATTACGAGGAGAGCGATAACCCCCTGTTGGAAATCGGCCATAACAACGCCCCAGTAGCCAGAAGTGTAAACATACACAGCCCCTATGGCGGTAAACAACAAAAGCCCCGCCCACAGATCCCAGCCGAACAGCATCGCACAGAGCTTCCCCATGGCAATACCGACCCAACCGAGAACAAACATATTCATAAAAACTTGCCAGCCGGCTAGCCATCCCCTAAGCATCTCCGCCCCAAGTTCACCGAAACGGAGGGTTTGCCATTCCGCCTGACTATAAGCCAAGGAGCGGCGAAATATTCTCGTTGACACAAAGGCACTAATGGCACACCACGCAGCGTAGAAGGCATACCAGAGGCCTGCGAAGCCGTATTTGTAAATGACACCACCAACCCAGATAGGTGTGTCTGTAGCTGTGTGTGTTGCATATACTGAGGATGCGGGCAGCCACCAGGGGAGCCCCCGGTCGGCAAGAAAAAAATCGGACTGAGACCTCTTACCAAACCTGTAGAAATAAACGCCAAAAAAAATCATTAATAGGACAAAAAGAACCAACCAGACCCAGTCAAGTAGCTGAAATGTAATCATGGTTTAAGCACCTACGGCGCGTGAATCTCCAAAGCTATTTATTCAGAATTTCTTTTGCTGAAAAACTTTATCAGCAGGTATGTTAAAACAAATGACAGCAACAGAATGCTCATAGGCAGGATGACACCCAGGGCGGGATGACCTATTCTTGTTGACTCCAATAACACAGCCAACACGAACTAATACTCCTTTTTATCTTGTGAGCGGACGTTTTTCTTGTAGTAGATGTAAGCGAAGATCATGCCCGCAAAGGAGGCTATATAGGCAATTGACATTCCAATTACCACGGCCAGCCCTTTGCTCATTTAGACGCTACCCATTTTTGGATTTCTTCAAGCTTTAACAGGTAATCTTTCTGCTTTTTCTCGTATTCTGATGAAACCACTTTCAACTTTGGATCAATAATCCAATACATAGCAATCGTACAAAAGATACCGATGGCTAGAATCACAAATCCAAGAGGCATCAGGAGAGCCGACATTGCTGAGCCGACCAATATAGCAGTATAGGCAATGACTGAAAACAAAATCGCCAGCCAATCTTCTTTGTGAAGTTCATCAGCTGACTCGGGAGTCCACGCCCTTCTTATAAAAGCCAATTTCTGTCCCACCTTAATTGCATGTAATTTAGTTCAAGTATAGGGCAAAATGCTACTCCAAAACAAGAAGGTGCTAAAAGGAGTTTGGTGATGCCACTCTCGTGATACGGATTAAGACAGGGAGACTGTTTATAAGAGCTGACAAAAAAGCTGGACATATGATCGTTTATGATTAAATTCAATCATTATAATTCATAATAGAGCAAAATACTACACCTGTTATGACTGAAGTAGAGAATAAATATTTGGCCTCGGAAAGGCGTGAGCAACTGCGTAAGGTCATTGCGGAAAAAGGAGCGGCGCGTATTGGACTGCTCTGCGAAATGCTCGACTCTTCGCCAGCCACGGTAAGGCGTGATTTACAGTTTCTGCATGACCGTGGAATTGTTGAGCGGGTTCACGGCGGCGCCCTGAGCGTGGGCAGAGGCAATGAAGAGCCGCCATTTAATGATAAGGCTTCAATTTACCTTAGCGAAAAAAGGAAAATCGCTCATAAGGCAGCTTCAATAATAGAATCAGAAGATACTGTCTATCTTGATGGAGGAAGCACCACCCTTCAGTTGGCACGCTTGATTTCAGATAGGAAAGATTTGACGGTTGTGACGAATTCGTTCAAGAGTGCTTTAGAGTTCAGTGAATCGGGCTGCCGGCTCATATTGGTGGGTGGTGAATTCCGCCGGCGCAGTCAGACCATCGTTGGCGCTCTTACGTCTCACGTGTTGGGAAATATTAATGTAGATAAAGCATTTATGGGGACAATGGGCTTTTCGCGTCGCCACGGCCTTACCACAACCGAACCAAATGAAAGTTACACAAAAAAATTAGCCGTCTCACGTGCTCAAAAAGTTTATCTTCTTGCAGATAGCCATAAGGGTGGTAAGGTATTTCTGTCGAATTCGGGAGGGCTAGAGAGCATAGACGTATTGATTACGGATAAGGGACTAAGCAAGGACTATAAAATCTATCTTAGAGAACTAGGCGTGGAAGTTCGTTGTGTTTAACATGATAAGTTTGATCTATTGAGAAGGATATGGCGATCCCGATAGTACTACCGCAGTATGGCCAGTCTGAAGAAAACTGCGTATTGACGCGATGGCATGTCAAGAAAGGCGATGTGGTGAAAGATGCCCAACCCGTAGCCGAGATTGAAACGGACAAGGCTATTTTTGATCTCGAGTCTCCGCATAGCGGTACAATCTTGGCTCTATTCTTTGAAGAGGGAGAAGAGATTCCAGTTCTGACTAACATTGCAGCTGTTGGAAACATTGGCGATGAGATTGAGGATCTTAGACCTGGAAAGGAACCCTCTACAAATCCGAAGCAAGAAGAAGGGACGGCCAGAGAAAATCGCAAGAAAGAGGACCCCAGAGCTCAAGCTAGAAGGAGCACGCCACAACCAGATAAATCAATTCAAGTGAGAATAAGCCCCAGAGCAAAGAAACTTGCGCAAAGCCAAGGACTGAACCTTAGTGAATTAAACGGCTCGGGCCCAAGGGGAAGAATAACGGTTCAAGATGTAGAAGAGTTTTTGTCTTCTAAAAAGAGGAAGCCAAAAAACAAGAAACAAGCTTTTCAAAAAGGAAACCTTCAGATAATTAAGTTGCGGGGCGTCAGGAAGATCACGGCTGAACGAATGAAGGTATCGCTCACATCTTCTGCTCAGTATACTCTTCATACTAATTTTGACGCAACAGAACTACTTCAAGCACGCAAGACGCTATCGGAAAAAGGCTCAAATGCAGAGGGAATATCGCTAACGGATATGATTGCGTATTCAGTTTCTAGGATCCTGCAAGGGCACCCCACACTCAATGCTCATATTGATGGTGATCAAATTATCACTTATGGAGACATCAATCTAGGCATCGCTGTTGACACTCCCCGGGGGCTGTTGGTGCCAGTAGTTCCCTCGGCGCAAAACAGGTCTCTTGTTGATTTATCCCAAACCACGGCCTCTTTGGTCGAACAGTGTCAATCGGGTGAAATCAGCCCGGACTCGCTGTCAAATGGAACGTTTACGGTGAGCAATATGGGCATGTTGGGAATTGATACCTTCACACCGATTCTGAACCCACCTCAGGTTGGCATTCTTGGTGTTGGGAGAATATATGTGAAAGCTGTGAGACGCGACGAGAAGACGGAATTTGTTGATTCAATTCGTCTAAGCCTTACTGTGGATCACCAGGCTGTGGACGGAGCCCCGGCGGCGAGTTTCCTGCAAGAGCTTGTCAACTTTATGGAGCGGTTTGGTCACAAGGTGGTGGAATAAGCGAAATGCCAAAATTGCAGACTGTTCAACCCAACGTAGAGCGCGCGCCCGGGACTATCAAGTGTCCCGAGATCCTTCTCAATCAATACAGCACAAGTCTTGAAGCCGAGCTGAAGTCATATGGGAAAAATGCAATTATTGGTATCTACGAAGATATGCTTCTCATCCGGGAATTCGAGAGCATGTTACAGGCCATAAAGATGACGGGCTCCTACAGAGGAACAGCCTATAACTATAAGGGGCCGGCCCATCTTTCTGTGGGACAGGAGGCGGCCTGCGTAGGACAAGCATTTTTGCTGGAGGTCGATGATCACATTTTTGGTTCTCATCGATCGCATGGGGAAGTCCTTGCTAAAGGGCTATCCACCACGCGAAAACTCGATGATGACGACCTGGTAGAAATCATGGAGAAACATCTCGATGGTGACACGTGGAGGGCAGTCAAAGATATGCCATCTGTGGACACCCAAGACTTGGGAACAAGCTTTCTCGTGTATGCGGTTCTGGCTGAAATCTTTGGAAGAAAGACGGGTTTTAACCGCGGTCTGGGTGGCTCAATGCATGCGTTTTTCGCACCGTTTGGCATTTATCCTAATAATGCAATTGTCGGAGCCTCTACAGGCATAGCAGCGGGGGCAGCCCTCTTTAAGAAGATCAACAGGAAGAAGGGAATTGTGGTGGCGAACATTGGGGATGCCGCAATGAATTGCGGGCTAACGTGGGAGGCAATGAATTTTTCCTCAATGGGTCAGTTTCACAATCTTTGGGATGGTGACTACCGTGGTGGGTTGCCGATCATCTTCAACTTCATGAACAACTTTTATGGAATGGGGGGGCAGACGGCTGTTGAGACCGCGGCATTTGATATGCTGGCACGAGTTGGCGCCGGCATCAATACTGAAGCCATGCATGCAGAAAGAGTTGATGGCTTCAACCCGATGGCCGTCATTGACAGTATACGACGCAAGAAAAAGTTAATACAGGAAGGAGGCGGTCCAGTATTACTGGAAATGGTTACTTATCGTTTCTCAGGCCACTCTCCTTCGGACGCGTCCTCCTACCGAACAAACGAGGAACTAGAGCTCTGGAAAACAGTGGATCCCATTCGCGTTTTCAGCCGTGAGCTAGAGAAAATGAACCTTCTTGACGATGACCAAAAAACAGGGATAGTAGACCGTGTCACCCAGAAGCTACATCACGTATGCAATTTAGCCGTGGATGGTGAGATTTCGCCGCCGCTTGATCCTGAGCGCATAGCCGACCTAATGTATTCAAATAAGACGCATCAAAATCTTGTTCGAGATGAGCCAGCAGTTCTTTTAAAGAAAAAAGATAATCCGCGAATAAAAGTAATCCGAAAGAAATCGAGAGGGATGTCTGATCCTCAAAAAAAGGTCATGCAGTACCGCGACGCCATCTTTGAAGCAATAATTTACCATTTCTACAAAGATCCTACGCTGGTAGCATATGGAGAGGAAAATAGGGACTGGGGCGGAGCCTTTGGTTGTTACAGAGGATTGACAGAATCTCTACCTTATCATAGATTCTTTAATGCACCCATTTCAGAGGCAGCCATAATCTCAACAGCGGTAGGTTACGCCATGGAAGGGGGGCGTGTCCTGGTGGAAATTATGTATTCCGATTTCTTAGGCAGGGCTGGAGATGAGATTTTTAATCAGCTTGCTAAATGGCAAAGCATGTCTGCGGGTACACTTAGGATGCCGGTAGTTGTCCGTGTATCTGTCGGGATAACATATGGTGCTCAGCATTCTCAAGACTGGTCAGCGTTGGTCAATCATATCCCCGGTTTGAAAGTCGTTTATCCAGCCACACCCTATGATGCCAAAGGGATGTTGCACACAGCCCTTTCCGGGACTGATCCAGTGATATTCTTTGAGAGTCAACAGCTTTATGATTTTAGCGAGCAGTTTGAAAAAGAAGTACCCGAAAAGTTTTATGAAGTTCCTTTTGGTCCTCCTGCCAAGCGTCGTGATGGACAAGATCTAACGTTGATTTCAGTTGGAGCAACACTTTACAGAGCCGTTGAAGCTACTACTATACTTGCTGAGAAGTATGATATGTCGTGTGATGTTTTCGATTGCAGGTCCATAAATCCGTTAGACTACAAGCTACTGGTTGAGTCAGCAAGAAAAACGGGGAGAGTTGTTCTTTTATCAGATGCCTGTGAACGTGGTTCTGTAATTCAGAATATCGCATCTAACCTAACTCAAATGTGTTTTGATTATCTTGACGCTCCCCCGGTAGTCGTGGGGTCAAGAAACTGGATTACACCGAGTGCGGAAATGGAGCACCATTTTTTCCCACAAGCTGAGTGGATTGTTGATGCAATTCATGAAAGGATATTGAAACTTCCGGGCCACGTAGTCAGTACCGATCAAACAATCCCTGAGTTGAGGAGAAGGTGTAGAGATGGCGTATGACAAGCGGCCTGAGATATGACTATTAGCCCGTCAAACGGAACAATGCATGTTCCAGTATTCAAGGGGGAAGGCGTCATTGAATTTGAAGACCGCCCTGTACCGGCGATCAAGGGCAGTACCGATATCCTCGTAAGGGTGAAGCTGTGTGGGCTCTGTGGGACAGACCTGAATATTCTATCTGTTCCTCCTGCCCATAAAGCGACGTTGAATATAATCCTAGGACATGAAGCTACTGGCACTGTAGAAAAAACCGGGGAAGAGGTTAAAGAATTAAAGGAAGGAGATAAGGTGGTTATTGCCCCTAGGATCACTTGCAGCCAGTGCAACTATTGTGTCAAAGGAATTGAGAACCAGTGTGAGAACTATAGAACGATGGGCACAACCATTGATGGAGCGCTTGCCCCCTATGCTGTTGCCCCGGAGAAGAATCTCTTCAGGATTAGCGATAGAGTTTCAGATGACGACAGTGTTTTTTTCGAGCCACTCTCATGTGTAGTAGGATCAACAGTTAGAGCACCTCTTGAAGCAGGGGGCAGTGTTGCAGTCATTGGCGCCGGCCCCATAGGTCTTCTTTTCGCACAAACCTATCGCGCTCTCGGCGCCGGTAAAGTAATTGTGTGCGACAATTCTGACCACCGGAGGGCTTTTGCTAAGAATGCTGATGTAGGTACTGTACTTAATGCCAACATGGATGACCTCCCGGAAGCTGTAAAAGAGATAACGGGCTTGGGTGCTGACCTGGTAGTAGATGCGGTAGGGAATCAGATGGCGACCGCAATTGAGCTGGCGCGAAGGGCGGGCCAGATTATTCTATTCGGTCTTCGTCCCCATGAAGAGACAAGCATCAGTCAATATACCATAACCAGGAACGACCTGACCGTGGTGGGCAGTTTTGTGGGATTGAATCCGTTCGAAAAAACAATCGAGTTCTTGGAAAAGGGAATTGTTAAACCCTCTGAGTTTATTAGTCATCGCGTTGGCCTACTCGATCTGCCAGAGGCATTGACATATATGCACTCTGGTGAGGCTGTGAAAGTTGTAGTGGAAACGTAAACTCAGTTTAAGTCATTAGATGGAGGATAAACCAATGAAAGGAACAATAGGCGAGGTTGGCCAGAAAGTAAAAATCGCGGCAGGCCTCTTTTGGGCTGACTATTCCGTTTTAGGGGCTCAAGTTGAAGAACTTGAAGCGGGTGGTGTCGACTGGTTTCACTTGGAAGTAAGGGATGGAAAGTACATGGATTTTGGAATGCCTAGAGGAGGATATGACATAATTGAAGGCGTTAGGAAGAGCACAGCTCTGGAAATCGAAGCACAACTCCAGATGATCCGCCCTAGTTTTGATGTGTTTGATCAGTTGGCTGATTTAGGCGTTAATCTTATCAGTCTTCCCATAGAAACGACCTATGAGAAGATCTTTCAGGATATTACGTACATTAAAGAGAAACTTGATCTGAAGGTTGGTGTGTGGGCATGGCAAGGCGTGCCTGTCGGGGCCTTTGAGCAGTTCATTCATCCTCATGTTGACATCATTGAGTACGAAGCGAGAGCCCCATTTTGGGTGGAGTCTAAAAAAGGGGAAAGCCCCCACACGATTGATTCCACTGTTATCGAAGCCGTAACTAGGCTACACCAGATGATCAAAGATGCAGGCATGGAAGGAGCAATTGAGCTCATGGAGGATGGTGGCCTTAATGCCGGTAATGCGGAAGATTTCGTAAAAGTGGGGATGACTGTAGGCGAATATTCTTCTCCCTTGCTTAAAGGGCCCAAGGGGAAACTTGTTCCTGGTACAGGTGAAATTTCGGCCGCTGTTCAAGGGTTAAGGGGGGTTCTGGATCAAGCAAGCAACAAATATAGGGATGTTAACGGTCTCAAGAAATAATCCACAGGTGGGAGGGAAGCATGAAGAAGATAGGAATAGGCATTGTAGGATACGGTGGAATTGGGAAAGTTCATGTTTTGGCTTATCGCACAATTCCATATCATTACGATCTTGCGCCAAATGTTTTCAATATCGTCGGCGTCGCTACGTCCAACGCGAAAACAGCTGAGAAAGCGGCAGCACAGATAAGTTGTGACTTCTGGAGTGATAATTACCGTGAACTTATAAATCGTGATGATATTGACATCATTCACTGTTGTGTTCCGAACAACATGCACAAGGAGATTGTACTGGCGGCAGCAGATGCCGGAAAGCACATTTATTGTGAAAAACCTCTCGCAATGAATGTGGCTGAGGCACAGGAAATGACTCGGACGGCCTCAAGGGCTAACATTAAAACACAAGTGACATATAACTTTCGCTTTTTCCCAGCCATTACACGGGCGCGACAGTTAGTGGATGAGGGCTTCCTGGGAAGAGTTTTCTCTTTCCGAGGTAAATATTACCGGTCCAGCTATATCAATTACGATAAGCCTCTTTCCTGGCGGCTGAAAAAAGAAACATCTGGCGCTGGTGCTCTCTTTGATATCGGATCCCATGTTATTGATCTGATATACTATCTCTTGGGAGAAACAGAATCTGTACAGGCGGTACTCGAAACACTAATAAGGGAACGTCCTGTCTCAGCTAGTTCCAAAGAAAAAGGGATTGTTGATGTTGATGACATAGCATTCATTCACATGAAAATGTCAAACGGGGCTCTAGGCGTTATAGAAACATCCCGAATGGGTACGGGAGCGACAAACGATCTCGAAATTGAAATATACGGTGATCTTGGAGCAATCCGCTTTAATGCAACAAATCCGAGCTGGCTGGAAGTGTATGATACCCGGGATCCAAGTGACCAACTGGGAGGCATGCGTGGATTCCGTAAGCTGGAGACGGTTCAGCGGTTCGATGGACAGAAGGTCCCAGACTGGTCAATGCCGCCAAGTTTCTTACGTACGCATGCTGAGAGCCAATACCAGTTTATTAAAGCCGTGACAGAGGATCTACCGGCAGCCCCTACTTTTACCGATGGATTACATGTTCAACAGATTATGCAAGCAGCTATCGAATCATCTGGTGAGGGAGGTTGGGTTTCTTTGGATAAATTTAAAGGAGCAAACCCTTAGGTATGAAAATCGTCGTTGTTGGCGCAAGAGGAATGCTTGGAACAGACCTGTGTCAGTTCTTGGCGCAACGGTTTGAGGTTCTAGGCTGGGATATCGATGAGATAGACATCACAAATCGTCAACGGACCCATGATCTAATATCAAATGAGAAACCAGAAGCAATTATTAACTGTGCAGCCCTGGTTAACATTGAAGCCTGTGAAGCCAAACCTAAAACAGCATGGGAAATCAACACTACTGGCGCCCAAAATCTAGCTCTGGCGGCCACCCATATTGATGCAGATCTAGTACAAATCTCTACCGATTACATTTTTGACGGAAAGTCAGATTCCGATTATGATGAACTGGCGGAACAAAATCCAGTAAATCAATATGGCAGATCCAAGCTTGCTGGAGAGAAAGTCATTCAGGAAACCTGTGGACGGCACTATATCGTCCGGACTGCATGGCTGTTTGGTCATTCACCAGACAATTATGTTATGCGGATTGTTAATGCTGCGGAGATAGATGGAGTTGTGCAAATGCCCAACGATCAACTCGAATCACCGACGTATACCTATCACTTAGCAGAAGCCATATCGAGACTAATTGATGAAGGTACCTACGGTATTTATAATGTTACCAGCGCAGGAGCCTGTACAAGAGTTGATTTTGCTAAGTATGTCCTTGAAGAAATTGGGCGGAGCGAATCGGTTAAAGTAATTGACAGTTCTGAAATTGAGCGAACAGTAAAAAGACCAGCAAGGGCAGTGCTGAATTGTGAGCGTTTCGAGCACTTGACGGGCCATTCTTTACCTCATTGGCAGGTAGGTGTTCGAGAGTATCTTGTTAAGGAAAAACTTCTTTTCAGGGAGTAACACGTGATGAAGTCATACAGCATTGGTATTGACATTGGCGGCACAAAAATTACAGCTGGTATTGTTAACACGTCAGGGGATATTATAGACAAACAATCGATCAGCACACATGCTGAAAAAGACCCTCAAATTGTGATTGATTCCATTGGTGAGATTTTCAACACACTGCTGGATAACAGCAAGAAGAGTATTGATGCCTTTGAAGGTGTGGGAGTAGGGTTCCCTGGAAATACAGATGGTAGGGCCGGTGTAGTTCTCACAAGCTCCAACCTGCCAAATTGGGATCATTTCCCGCTTCGTGACACCCTAAACGATCTGTTCGGACTACCGGTTACCTTGGATAATGACACAAACCTTTGTACTCTAGGTGAATACGTATATGGAGCAGGTCGCGGAACACAGAACATGTGCTACCTGACTCTCAGCACAGGTACAGGACTGGGTATAATAGTCAGAGGCAAACTTTTGACGGGGAACAATGGTACAGCAGGTGAACTTGGGCATGTTGTGATAGATATTGATGGTCCACGGTGCACCTGTGGTAAGCGAGGTTGTATTATGGCGTACGCAAGTGGTGTCGGTATTTCCCGCATGGTTTACGAAGCTATTGAGGCCAAAGAAGAGACTGAACTTCAGAATAACCTGCCTTCCAATGGTCAGCGTGTAAAGGCAGAAATTGTGGTTGAAGCTTCTGAGCGAGGCGATGCTGTGGCGACGCGGATATTGGAAACGGCGGGGCTGTACAGTGGAATTGCTCTTTCAATTATTATTCAGGTCTTGAATCCCGAGATGGTAGTGATCGGAGGAGGCCTGACGAAAGCAGGACCTATTTTATTAGAAGCAGCAGTTAAATCCATGAAGAAACATACGCAACCTGAAATTATCGACTCGGCGCAAGTCGAGCTGTCCCATCTTGGAGATGATGCCGGCATTCTCGGGGCTGCGGCGCAAGTATTCACGTCTGGCTGAAAGGCCTGTCGCGCCCCAACAGGTGAGATGGGCACGTTAAAACAGTATTAGTTAACTGGCACAGGGGCTTGCTTCCCCTTAGATTATACCAGGATGTTGGAGAGAAAAATCAACTCTTTTGGAGTGGGCTCACGCACTGAATCAATGTAATAAGGGGGCGGTATGTCTTCTCGATAAACAGTCAGTCGACAGCTATTTCTCAACCTCACACTTTCTTTGTCTGCATGTACCCTTGGTGGTAGAGATAAAAACGAACAAGACTTTCTGAAAATCAACGATTCCTTGGTAGACAGTAACGCCACTGTTGAGACAGTTGCGCTGTATGAAAACTTGCAACGTACAGCAAGCGATGGCATAATGTTTGGTCATCAGGATGATCTCGCCGATCAAGAGATACTACATCCATATCATGATCTGACAAAACAGAACAAACTTTATTACCAATGAAACCGTTTCCTCCGGTAACCAGGATCAATGCTATTATTCTTTTTTGGTTTGAGGCTGCAATTCTTCAAGCATATTTTCTTGCAGCAAGAGCCGCCAAGGAGTACGCTCCTTGAATGTTAATTCAAAGTTTTGAGAACCCAGCATTCCAGTAAGACGCGAAGCATTAGACATTTTTTCAAACGTTTCTGCACTAACGGAGATTACATCAATCAATTCACCCGGCTGAAGCATTGTGGTGGCGATATTCGCTTCCGACATGTTCATAGCGTCCGATCCGATTCTTCTGGTTTCTCCTAGCCTGATGGTGTCACTGTCTGCGACAAAGCTTACAAAATGGTTAAAGCCGGGATATGATGACGAAAAAAATATCAGATTTATAAATAGGGACTCACAGTCAGCCAGTTCTCCCGCACATGCTTTCGACGACGTAAGTTTTAGCGTATATGGGGGTATAGTTCTTTCGATCAGATAGATGTCCCTAGTTGTAAATGTTGTTTGATTATTAAAGGGGTCATAGTGACTTGAAATGGATTTCAATCCCAGTACTGAGGCACATGAGGTGAAAAGACCGGCAATCAAAATGGTGGGTGCAAGTATATTATTTTTCAAGATTTCCTCCTATTGAAGTGAACGTGTTGAGTTTTATTGGATCAGCATCAGATGTCTGATCATCAAACTGTTTTCTGAACCGGCACAGTAGATCAAGCTGGGCTCTCATAATTGCCAATGTTATGGTGATATAAGCGACTCAAGAAGTTCTTGATTCCAAGAACGTGATGACGGATTATAGACTCCAAAACCAGCAGCAAATTCCCAATAAGCCCAGCTAAAACCACGTTCTTCAGCTGACCTAGCGACATGGGCTGTCCACATCACCCGTGAATTGATATCTGCCTTGCTATAAGCACCAAATTCGCCAATTCTGACTGGGCGATTATTTTCTTGTGACCAGCTTAACAATCGGTCAAAATCTTTCTCTACAGCCGCGTAATCTTGGGCTGATCCCCAGATAGTACCGAGCCACGGGTCGCTCCCCGATACCCACTCAGCACCCTGGTGTGTGAACTGGAAAGGTTCATAATAGTGCGCACTGACAATTGCATTTGTTTCTTCCCCAGAAATGGACAGATCATCCAGCGCACCCAAGCCGCCCCACTGGGCGGTACCGATGATAAGTGTTCTATAGGGGTTTGTTTCACGGATAACAGAAAGGGCATCAACTAGAAGGTCATTCCAAAGCTCAGGGGTCAGGTTGGTGTTGGGCTCGTTTAGAAGATCAAATAGAAGCTCTCCGGGCATATTCTTATAATGATCTGCCAACTGGCACCAGATAGCCAAGTAGCGTTTTCGATGTGCATCAGGATCTTCCATCAGTTTTTCGTAGTGGTGAATGTTTATCACAGCCATGAGCCCCCTGCTCAAAGCCTGTTCGACAGCCCAGTCCACCCTGTTCAGGAAGCCGGGATGAATGCCAAATGGTGACATAATATTCGTGTGTGCTGACCAGCGAATGGGGATTCGGACAGAGTTAAAACCCACGTTCTTAATGAGATCGAAGAATTCTTCTTCCAGTGTGATGCCCCATTCCCCTTCATTCGGCGCTTCCAGAGCATTACCCAAATTTACACCGCGCCCCAAAAGAGAGTTTTGTTCAAAAGGGTCCAGGGGTTCAGCTATTCCCGGCCCGCTTTTAGTGTCGGACGCACCGGTGTATTGCTCACAGCTGGGGGATGAAAGTTCATCCTTTTCATTATTCTCTTGGCACCCCATAAAAAAAGTCAAAAGCAGTCCGAGGTAAAAGAAGACACCCAAGGAAACGCGATTCCGAGAGCAACTACAATTCTTCTCACTATTCCAAACCGCATACATATCTTGCTTGCAATAGCCGTACTTTATGAGCTGTCTTTTCTTATGTATTCAGCCATTTTTAGATTGTTTAATTCTTTATATTCAGTTATTAGTTTGTTGCTTTGTATATGATATTTGTAAACGGTGATTACCCCACTGTTCCAGGTAAGTGACAGTGTGTCCTCAGCTGTTTGCCACGTCCCGCCCGAAAAAACCTCGTCGTAAATGCGAACCCACTCGTATATAAACTGCTGATCATCAGTATATGTATATTTGACGCCCACGGATGTTTCTTCAGGTGTGAACACGTCATCCACAGTTTGTTCCTCTATATTGATTATAGTAGATTTTTCCCAGTCCCAGATTCCCACCAGCTCGTGAATTGTGTCGCCCTCCTCCTCGCTGTCACAACTAAGAGCAAACAAAACGCACAAGGCGAGCAACAGACCCGGGGGTATTGAAGTCACTTGCTTCATAAGAATTGCACATTCGGTATTATACTAAAGAGAAGTTAGTAAAATGAGTGGTAATAATCACCACATGGTCTAAAATTCATTGACGCACTTACATTATTCTAAAAAGAGATGTTAGGGGTAGCAGAACAGCTTATGCCTTATCAAAAACCCAGCCAGAAAATCGAGATGACCGAATTTTTCTCTCCAAAGGGATCTATAAAAGAAGAAGTTCGAGCCTTCCCTGTTAGCTTTATGCGCAGGCCACTTTTTCTTTTCACCTTTTTC
>CEPX01190022.1_pt1 | contig 15222 bp, 11 predicted proteins | sample 361361 | NCBI WGS metagenome assembly CEPX01 (sample SAMEA2619974, study PRJEB7988) | marine metagenome | biome: marine biome (ENVO:00000447); feature: mesopelagic zone (ENVO:00000213) & marine oxygen minimum zone (ENVO:01000065); material: "saline water (ENVO:00002010), including plankton... | reverse complement strand
ATCGCCTCGTCCTTCGAGATGATGCGTCCTCTCTCGGGCGTGACCAGTATCTTCAAAGTGTCATCGCCCAGATGCATACAACCGATGGAGTGATCGTGATCCTCGCAGCCTTCATATACCCTGCAGGGACAATCGTTCAGCATGACGATATTGCTGGCCTTCGAAAAGAAATTCTCGAACACTTTGGTCGGCAGGATTTCATTCTCCGTGGTGCCAAGGGATTGGTTTATGGGGATATAGCTGCCATATTCTTCGTTATCATTCTTGGGGAATTCCCCTTTGATACGAGTAATACTTCGAAACATAGGCAGTTTCTCCAGCAGAGCTGGGTGGTACTCCCTATTTGCATCAAAGCTGGCGGTCATGACATCTTTTCGTATCCTCTTTTTCTTCCCCTCGTCATTGACGCGCCAATCCTGGGTGTATCTGAATGTGATCTGGTCGCTCTGCTTATGCCTATTGCGTGTGAACTCTCTGAAGGACTCACCTCTGAGAAAGCGATCCGCTTCATCTGCATCTGTGAATGTAAAGGTAATATCCGGGTCGTCCAATGTGTCGCCAAAATCATAGGAGTAGCTGTCCAGTTCAAGGATCTGATAGCCGCGAAGCTCACAGATGTTCCATTGGATTGTGAATTTTCCGAGTTCCTCTATGTCTTTGCGGAAGACCACATCGTTCTGGCTGACTTCCTCAAAATCGTGCATCATCTTTTTGAACCGAGTTTCTATTTCCTTCATCCTTTCCATAGTGCTCTCATCCATCCGTTGTGGTGGCTGCATCCGACTGGTATGAATAAACCATCCTTCGACGAGGCTGTCAAACACTACTACCATGTTTCGCCCTGCCACGACGATGTCACACCGTTGTCATGTCTCGGAATGAGCAGACAAATGCTGTAGAGCATTGATGGTATGCTGATGTCGTTATGCAGAGACTGTTGTTGACATTATTGACCGTGACCTCCGTCACGCTGCTGGCCACACCCACGCTGGGGGCGGGTTGGATCTGGGATATAGGTAACGGATTGGGATTTGTAGCGTTCGCCGGGCTTCTGTATCTGAGCAAATTCGGCGGTTGTGGCGAAAACGTGAGCGCACATCAACTGTTGGGTTTCACGGTGTTGGGCGTGACGACAGCGCATGTTTACTGGTTCTTGCTCTTTGATGCCGTGGTGATGGCGCACATCAAAGCAGGCGGGTCTGTCTATATGTGGATGGGTATTCTTGGTTTTGTGTTGCTTGCCATGCTCATCTTCATCAGTTTGCCCGAGCGTCGAATCTACGTGCACAAGAGTTACGCAGTGTTCAAGTATGGGCATCGCGTCCTGGCACTCGCGACGATAATGGGTGCTGGTTATCACATTGTGGCTAGCGGATTCTATCTGAACACTTCATATCAGGTCGTGTTCTTCTTGATTCTGGTCGCGGCTGCACTGTCAAGCACTCAGTACCAAGGCAGCGACCTGACACCACAAACTTCGTGGATGTTCCTCGTCGCGGGTACTCTGTGTGTGGTGTCTTTTGCTGGTATCAGGAACATTTCATTTTGAGGGTATTCCTAATCTTGCTCGTGCTTTGTACGGCTGCGCTACTCAGTTTGGGTACACCGTTATCGACCGAACAGCCAGTGCGTAAACATCGATGGCTTAGCGTGGATGAGATATTACCGATGACATTTGCTCACATCAACCATGCGGGCGAGAACTGCTTGGATTGCCACCATAACTACAATGACACTACAGGAAGCGGTCTATGCATGAGCTGTCACGTTACGGATCAAGATATCCGGCCACTTTTGGAAACACAATTTCACGATCTTTGCCTTGGTTGCCACGAAGATAAGCAATTGGCGGGCGAAGACGGTGGACCCACGCGTGTCTGTGTTGACTGCCACCTTGACGACGAACTGCCGTGACCCTTCCTTCCTCCCGCTTGCATTTCAGATCGAGAATCATGCTGCTGATTGACCTGGTCCAGCGAATCATTGTAGGTTTGCTGTTTCAACGTTCCAGGCCAGGATGCACCGAACATGAGAAATCTAACTGCCCTGATCCTATTACTTCTTGTATCTCGGACACTCGTTAGCGCAGAAGGCGTGAGTGGATATTACAGCTACCCTGCCGTTCACGGCGATACGATCGTGTTTGCTGCAGAAGGTGATCTCTGGACTGTCGCCATTGCAGGCGGTCTGGCGCGGAGACTGACGACACACCCAGGTGAGGAAAGACACCCAGCCATCTCGTCAGATGGCGAGACTGTGGCCTTCTCCGCAACGTATGAGGGATCCTACGAGGTGTTTACCATGCCGATTGTAGGCGGTCTGCCTGCGCGCCAAACCTGGGAAGACGAGCCCTCTGTGGTTACTTCGTGGACACCAGACAACAGGCTTCTCTACGCCACGTCGCACTATTCGACCTTGCCGGACGTGCAGCTAGTGAAGCTTGGCCTTGACGGGAGCTACGATCGCATTCAGTTGAGCCAGGCAAGCGAGGGAAGCTACGACGCTAAAGGGACCTCCCTTTACTTTGTGCGACCTTCATTTCATGGCAATGTCACCAAGCGATATACCGGTGGCACGGCGAGACGCATCTGGAAGTTCGAGGAGGGCGCCAAGGAGGCGCACAACCTGACTCCGGATCATAACGGCGAGAGTCACACACCAATGTGGTGGCAGCAGCGCGTCTACTTCATTTCCGATAGAGACGGGACCATGAACATATGGTCCATGACCGAAGACGGAGGACGATTCGAGCAACACACAGAACATTCAGGCTGGGATGTCCGGACGGCCTCTCTCCAGGATGGCCGTATCGTCTATCAAGTTGGTGCAGACCTTTGGCTCTATGATATTGCGAGAGAAGAATCAAGCATCATACCGATCACACTGGCGACGGATGTGGATCAGTGGCGTGACAAATGGATCAACAAGCCCATGGATTTCTTGACGTCAATGGACATGCATCCGTCCGGGGAAAGCGTTGTCGCTACGGCTCGCGGGAGATTGTTCGTATTACCAGTGAAACAGGGTCGGCTCGTTAGGGTTTCCAGCAATCCCGGTATCCGATACAGAGATGGTGTCTTTATGCCGGACGGGGAGACCGTCATGGCGCTATCGGATGAATCCGGTGAGTTCGAGTTTGTGCGCCTGCCGAAGACAGGTGTGGGCGAGCAACAGGTCATTACCAGCGACGGTGGACGCTGCGATTCCGGCCGTACCCATCCCCGGACGGCAAGTGGGTTGCATATACAGATCTGAATCGAGATCTCTGGTTGCTGGACCTGGAAACAGGCGCACGGAAGATCATCTCTCTGAACAGGCAGGGCGTTGGTGGAATCAGCTGGTCTCCGGACAGTCAGTGGATCGCATTCCAGCAAAACGCCGTCAATTCATACGCGCAGATCTATCTCTATGGTCTGGTGAATGGCGAGGCCACAAGTGTGACGAGTGATCGGGTCAACAGCTGGAGCCCGGCGTGGGGTGCGCGGGGCGACTGGCTTTACTTCGTTTCAGACCGGTCCCTGCAATCGCTGGTTGGCAGCCCGTGGGGAGCGCGGCAACCGGAACCCTATTTCGATAAGTCGGAAAAGATCTACCAGATTGCTCTTCGCCCCGACGTACGATCACCTTTTAGACCAAAGGATGAGCTGATCAAACCAGACGAAATCAAGAACGGTGAAGCGCAGGCCGAAGAAAAGGATGGCACTACTGAAAAGCCTGAAGTAGAGAAACTGGCGATCGACCTCGCCGGCATTCAACGGCGAGTACGCGAACTGCCCGCAAAACGCGGCAATATTTACAATCTCTCGGCCAATGACGGCTTTCTCTTCTGGCAGGAGAGAGACTCGGGACCGGATGCCAAGAGCCATCTCAAAGTGATGCAGATCACCAACGAGAAACCGGAATCGAAGACTCTGATTGAAAACGTCACATTCTATGATCTTTCAGATGATGGTAAGAAGATCCTTGTACGCGTTGAGAAAGACCTGTACGTCATCGATGCACAGAAGGATGCACCCCCCAAACTCGTGGATCACAAACTAGATCTCGGTAATTGGAACTTCGCTATCAATGTGAGGGAAGACTGGCGACAGATCTTCATAGATGCGTGGCGTATGGAAAGAGACTACTTCTATGATCCCGGCATGCATGGTGTGGATTGGGACGCAGTGAAGGACCGGTACTTGCCACTTGTCGATCGTGTGACCACGAGGCTAGAGCTCAATGAACTCATAGGTCGAGCGGTTGGCGAATTATCGGTGCTGCATACGGCCACCTATGGTGGTGATACAAGGCGTGGTAAGGACTCAGTACAGGTTGCCAGTCTTGGTGCACGACTGCGCCGCGACATGAATGCCGGGGGATACGTTGTTGACTATATCTACCTTTCGGATCCGGATTATCCTGATGAACTCTCACCTATGAGTGATCCTGATGTCGATGTTGGCCAAGGGGATGTGATCACGACCATTAACGGGATCGATACCCTTTCTGTGCCCGATATCGGCGTACTGTTGCGCAACCAGGGAGGAAAGCAAGTTCGGCTGGGTCTTCGTCGGCAAGATCGAGGCGCCGGGGAGGCGATTGTTTCACCGACCACGAACGAAGCTCAGTTGCGGTACAGGGACTGGAAGCTCAATCGTCGGCTGCTCGTGGAAGAGCAAGGTGGGGGGAGAATTGGATATGTCCATCTGTCAGCGATGGGCAGTGCAAATCTCACCGAATGGTATCGACAGTTCTATCCTGTGTTCGACCGCGAGGGGTTGATTATCGATGTCAGACACAACCGAGGCGGCAACATCGACTCGCTGATTCTGGAGAAACTCCTGCGAAAGGCGTGGTTCTACTGGAAAAGCAGAGTAGGAGAGCCCTATTGGAATATGCAGTACGCGTTTCGTGGCCACATGGTCGTGCTATGTGATCAGAACACCGCATCGGATGGTGAGGCATTCGCTGAAGGTTTCAGACGTCTCGGCCTGGGCGAGGTGATCGGCACGCGTACATGGGGTGGTGAGATATGGCTTAGCTACAATAATCGTCTGACCGACCAGGGGATAGCGAGTGTGCCCCAGTCGGGTGTATACAGCGAAAAGGGTGAGTGGTTGATTGAGCAGCATGGTGTGGAGCCGGATATCGAAATCGATAACCTGCCACATGCCACATACATGGGGGAAGATGCCCAGCTGGACAAGGCAATCGATGTGCTGCTGACAAAGATAAAGAGGGATCCACGATTGGTACCGGAGGCACCGCCCTATCCGAATCACAAGTTCAACTACCGTGATGGCGTCGAGTAGAAAGGCCAAAGATGAAACATGCTGATGCAACCGAGACACCAAACATAGTGTTCATCACCTGGCATGACGCCGGCAGATGGTTTGGCTGTTACGGGAACGAGAGTGTCAGGACCCCTCATGTGGACCAGCTTGCCGCTGAAGGGGTTCGCTTCTCCAATATGTTCTCCGCCTGCGCCCTTTGTTCACCATCCCGGGCGGCAATGATGACCGGCACCCACGGCCAGGAAAACGGGCTGATGTTCCTCACCTTCTCTCCCCAGGACAACCGAATTCATCGCCATATTTCTCATATTACAAAACTCGTGCATGAGAAGGGCTACCACACCGCTCTCTTTGGGGTGCAGCACGAGGCGGCTCCACAACATCTTCATGAAGTTATGTCGTGTGATGAGGTGTTCAATACTTGGCCGTGGCCCGAGGCTGATGTATCTGCCAGTGCATTTGAATCCTGGCTTGATACCCGCGACGAACAGCCGTTCTTTGCCCAGATCGGTCTTTTTGAATCTCACCTGGGAACGCAGTTTCATGAGAGGGAATCGAAATACTATCCGTACCCCGATCCGGAAACGGAACACCTGCATATCCCCCCGTATCTGGAGTCAAACGAAGTGGGGAAGAAAACCGTGGGCGTCCTGCAGGGATACCTAAAGCGGGGCGATGAGGCGATAGGCAGGATACTCGAGAGTTTAAAAGCCCGTGGGCTCGAAGAAAACACGCTGGTCGTGATGGGGGTCGATCACGGTGTCGGGCTGCCCAGGTCGAAGGCCAGTATGTATGACCCGGGGATTTCGGTGAGCTGGCTGATGCGGCTACCGGGCGCAATTCCATCTTCTCTGGTAATACCGGCCATGGCTACCCACGTAGATGTTCTTCCCACCATCTACGGACTACTTGGATGGGACAAGCCAAACCAGTTTCTCGGACAGGATTTTTCCAGCCAGATCCGTAATCCCGAGAGCCAGGAAGAACTGAACGAAATGATATTTGCCCAAGTTGAAGAAGGTCTGCGCTGCGTCCGAACAAGAGACTACAAGTTCATCCGTAACTTCTATCGGAATCGGAAGGAATACCATCCTCCGGTGAAGGCTGAGCTCCACTATACGTCCCATCAACATCGCACACCGGGCCGGCGCCTGGCAGAGATCAATGTTCACTCTGCCATGGTGGAACTCTATGATCTCAACCGTGATCCCAATGAATTTCAGAATCTCGCCGGGGATCCGCAGTACAAAGCAATTCAGAAAGAGCTGGATGATGCCCTGTGGCAGTTCCTGGTGGAGCACGATGACTTTATCATTCACGGTCCCGCGCGGAACGAACATGAGCGGAAAACTCAGGAAGAGTTCGAGCAATATCTACGTGAGCACGAGTCGTAAACGAAGAGCGAATAGCGGACACAACAACAAGACGTCAGGACCATCACGATGATGATAGCAGCCATGGCAACACAGAACGGCAACAGTGACATTCCTGCTTTTCTGGCGAAAACGGCGCTCGGGTGCTCGGCGGTCGTAATCCTCATACTGCTTCCGTTCACGATCAATAATTTCATCCAGGGCAGGTTCATTATGGGGCTGGCGACCATTTCGGTCAGCATAGTTTGCCTTGTAAATGTCTGGTACGGTGTCCATGGCAAATACAGCCTCCTTGTTAACACCTACCTGGTAACACCGACCGCCGCCTTCACGATTACCTACACACTGATCCAACTCGGCGACGCCGGTAGTTATTGGCCTTTCCTGCTGGCGCTTGCGTATTATTTCGTCCTGCCGGAAAGACGAGCTTGGTTCTTCAACGCCTTGACCGTCTTGATCACTATTCCGCTCGCATGGACTGTTCTGGACCAGTCCTCCGCCATTCGATTCTCAGCGGTCCTGCTCGGCGTCAGTCTGTTTGCATTCATATCCATGCGCGAAATTAACGTCCTGCACGGGTTGCTGAGAGAACAAGCGGTCACAGATAAGCTGACTGGACTATTCAACCGCGTTCTGCTCGAAAACTCCCTGCATCAGGCGATCGCCCAGAACCAGCGTTCCGGTGTGCCGATGTCCATCATCACCTTCGATATCGACCACTTCAAGGCGATCAATGACACGCTGGGGCACGACCGGGGAGACACGGTGTTGAAGGTGCTGGGCGACATGCTGAAGAGTCGCACCCGCGCCAGCGATATGGCGTTTCGGATTGGCGGGGACGAATTTCTGGTTCTCTACCATAGCACCAACAAACCCCAGGCGATCGAACTTGCTGAAAAACTTCGCAAGGAAATGGCACTGCCGACTCTTCTGCCGGATCGGCAGGTTACCATCAGCGTCGGGGTCAGCAGCCTGCAGAAAGGGATGGATGCCCCCTCCTGGGTGAAGACTTGTGACAAAAGGCTCTACCAAGCGAAGGAAGGTGGCCGGGATCGAGTCGTTGCGTGACAGAGCTCCTCGACATCCAGACCAGCCTGTTAGTTATTTTGATTTAGTAGGCACCAGCCGATCCAGCTCACTCAGCCAGTTCAGAACCAGCGTGGACCCGACCGCTTCATCAGATTCCAGCTTCTTGACCATCAGAAAACGATTGCGACCAGGTGATACTGAGTAGTTCCTTCCGGACTTATATACGTAATTGCTCAGCGTAAAGAGCGGCCGAGGCAGTCCCACGTTAAGGCCCGATAATGTGTCAAACGGCGCCGCCATCATGTGCGTCGGGCCCAGATAGAAGATCTCGTCGCCATTGCTTCCCCACACGGGTTGCTGGCCGCCGTCTCTCGACACCTGCCGCTGTTTACTCTCTACATTAGGGAAGGGGCGAACGTAAACGTGCATCTGTCCAGACTCATCTGACTGGTACGCCAGCCACTTGCCGTCCGGTGACAGAGTGCCACCTCGTACATTGAACTGGCTTTCCCAAAGCGGTCTCGCGCTCGCTGTGTCGCCTTTGTCCAGTACCCAGATATTGCAGTCAATAAGCCCTTGGGTACATCGGTCGAACAATATGGTGTTGTCATCACTCGCCCAGGCAGTGGGGAAGTACCAGAAGTCATCATCTCGCATCAACAGTTCGGCTGGTCCTGTCCCGTCATTCGCCTTGGTGTAGAGGCCGACCCCCATGCCAGTCTTGACCGCGCCGAACACGAGCCGGCGCCCATCGCCATGCCATTCTGGCATGGACTCGGTCGTTGCATCGAAGGTCAGTCGTGTTAAGACGTCTCGGTCAAACGTATAGATCCATAGGTCACGGCCAGTCTGGGGATCCTGAATGATGACCGCTAGTTGCTGGCCATCCGGCGAGACACGGGCATGGGCGTACGAGGCCGGCGCCAGTGCCAGGTGTTCCTCACGGCCATCTCGGTCAACCCAGGCAAGCTGTTCAGTACTGCTGCCCCTGCGGTACACCAATGTACCGTCGTTGGCGACATCGACACCGCCTACATCCACATCTGACAATACCGGCACCGCGTCACCTGTGACTTCACGTCTTGTGGGGTCAAAGGCTGCCGCCCAAAGGACAGCTTTACGAGTGACAAGCAGATGGTTGCTGCTGGTCAGATCACTTGCGAAGCCGGTCAGCCCCACTTCGCTTTGTTCTCCGGTCGCCAGATCCACGATCGCAACACGATAGCTGAGATCCGCCAGGTTCAGGATGGTAAACAGGACCGCATCACCTTCCGGTAGCAGGATGGGCGCAAAGTGCCATTCACTTTCGCCCGGTATGGTGATTTCCTCCGTTTCACCCCCCATGGCATGGATGCGCACTAATCCAAGATAAGATGGTGGCGTAGTGATCAACACATCCTCCGGGCCCCAGGTGAAGCCTCTGGCTGCGCCCAAGTCGGTGACTGGCACTGGCGCCCCCCCGCTGAGACGGATCTTTTTGAGTACGCTGCCATCGACGAACATCAACCATTCATCGTCCGGTGAGAAACGGAAGCTAGTAGATCCTCGGGTACCCCGCACCGGTTCAGCATCTCGCTGGCTGAGCAGTCGAGTAAAGATCTGTGTGCCGTCTTCACCGAATCCCGTATAGGCTAGGCGCAGGCCATCGTGGGAGAGGCGAACAACCGGTGTCCCCCCTTGTGTCGACGGTTTGAGTTTAAATTGTCTGATCGGTTCGGTAGCAAGGGGAGGAACATCAGATAAGGGATCGAGGGCAAGCAAGGCGACTATCATGCCGCCCATTAACATTGCGATCACACTAACGCCAGTCAATACCTTGCCGCTGAATCCGCTGATCACGCTCGTTGGTGCCTCTGCTATCCCGATTCCCCGACGGATATGTTCGGTGGCGCCGTTAATCAGCTTGATACGGTAATCGAGATCGGACAGATCATGCCGCATGATCGCCTGGATAGAGCTGAGAGACATGGCAAGCCCTACTGGTAACTCGGCTTCCTCGAGGTATACAACCAGCAGCGGCTTCTCTTTGTCGATCGCAAAATTGACTTCTCGTTTGCAGTGCTCAGATGCTATCGATCTCGGTGTTATGAAGTATAGGAATAGATTGGTCTGTAGGATTCGCTCTCCCAGTTCGTCGCGCCATTCGTGACCAGGGTTGATCCCCTCATCGTACCAGATGTTAAATCCCTGGTCCTTGAGCCACTGGATCTCCGGGTACACCGTGGTGCTGTCGTCGTGTGCATAGGACACAAAGATATAGGGTTCATCCCCTTGGTAAGCAGTAAATGGACGTTCCATCGTATACGGCCAGCTATGTCCTAGGGCAAATACTACACGCCTTCGTTAGTCAGGGCCATGTCAGACCGGCTGAGCGCCGAACCACCCAAGTCGGCTTGGACCAACAGAAAATTGGCGAGTATGAACTTCGATGCACGGCGCGTGACAGCGGAGAATTCTCGATCATTGTGATTGAAATCAGTTGGGCCAGTAAATGTACTCGTCGCCCTCCTCGAATTCCTGACCCCCATGCTTGTCGATCAACTGTGGCGAGTTTAGAACACTGGGCCACAAGGGGTCGGCCTGCTCGGCATTGTGTGCTGCCAACAAGCCTTCGAGTAGGGCAAGTTGCTCGGGATGTGAGTCGGCAAGATCATTCTGTTCTGTTGGGTCTTCCTGCAGGTTGAACAACCAGCGTCTGTCCGGTCTATCCGCCCGGATCAATTTCCAACCCTCATGCTGCACCGACTGGTGATGCCCTTCACGCCAGAACAATGTGCTGTGAGGCACCCCTTCGACCTCATCACGGATAAATGGGAGCAGATCCACGCCGTCCATCTTGCGGTCCGCCGGCACCTTCGCGCCTCCCGCGGCGGCAAACGTATGAAACAGATCGATGTGATGAATCGGATCATCCATCGTGGTTCCCGCCTCAATCCGGGCCGGCCATTTGGCCATGAAGGGTACGTGTGTGCCCCCTTCAAAGTGTGTCAGTTTCCAACCGCGATAGGGTCTGTTGACGTCAGGTAATGCAATGTATCCGGCGCCACCGTTATCGCTGGTGAAGACGACCATGGTATTTTCCGTCAAGCCGTACTCTTCCAATGCCTGCACGACTTTTCCGACGCCACGATCCAGCGCGCGAATCATGCCTGAATAGACCCGCAAGGTGTGATCGTCGATGTGAGAGAATTCATCATAGTCTTGTTTCGTTGCCTGTAGTGGATTGTGAATTCCCCAGTGAGCAAGATAGAGGAAGAACGGCTGATTGCGATTGTTCTCTATCACCTTAACGGCGGCGTTAGTGTAGTAATCGGTGAGATATCCATCCGGTTCAAACCCTTCGCTACCGTTGAACTGGGCCTGGTATTGGGCTGAAGCCCAGACCATCTTTTCAACACCGCTCTCTTCTCGTTTCGCGTTCACCACGTCAGGATGATTCTCGGGCAGGTATAACATGCCGCTCATGTTCAGACTGTCGTCGAATCCCTGGTCCTGGGGTCGCATCCCTTCCGTACCACCCAGGTGCCACTTGCCAATGTGCGCGGTGTAGTACCCAGCGTCTTGAAGTGCCTCCGCGATGGTGACTTCCTCGGTTGGCATACCCAGTGCGGACATATCCGGTAGTGCTGCGACAGCTTCGTGGTTTATTTCCGTCATCAGAACGGGTTGCTGTATATCCTGCATCCATTGAAAAATGGTCGCGCCGATTTTGGGAAACGGCGTGAATTCAAACCCGAATCGGGTGGAGTAGCGACCCGTCAAGATTGTGGCTCTGGAAGGCGCACACACGGCGTTGGCCGCATAACCGTTCCTAAAGATTACACCTTGTCGCGCGATCGCATCTATATTTGGCGTCATGACCGAACCGTCGCCTGCGCCACCGTTGTAAAGCGACACATCATTGAAACCCATATCGTCCGCCAGAATCAGGATGATGTTGGGTGGACGCTCAACCGGTAGTGCGCTCGCGGTATCCGGACCTTCTGTCCAGTCGACCGGCCTGTTGGGAGGGATGGGGTCCAGCACTGCCCGAATCTTGGGTAGACCCCAGACGACCAGGTTGATCCTGTTCTGCCAGGCGGCCCATGCAGCAATTGCCAGAACGGCGACGGCGACGGCAAGCTTCTTCATGACATGACCCCAAAGGATTCCTGGCTGGACTTCAGTGAATACTACGCCGGGCTATGGGAGGTGGCAAATCCCGTGAGGCAATCTCTGTAAGCGCTTCGTATCCGTCGCCTGGCACCAAAATAGCGGGCACACCAAACTCGACTTACATCCGTGTAGGATAGTCGCTCCGGCGTCGGTGCAGTTTCGCCAGACGATATAAGCCACCAATAGCGTGTGTCCTCTTGTATATCTTGTGGTGGGTCCGAGAGCTTAGTAGCGGTCTGGGAAATGTCCGCTATGGAGCCGCTAGACGTGCAGATACGGTGCTATATGACAGGAATTGCCGATCTGTAAATCTCTGCTTACAACACACAGCCGCCACGCACGTCGACCGATGGAACGGCAGCAATGCACGAGGTAAGCAGACATTGATGTCGCGGCTTGGCTGAAACTATCCGTTAGCTCCAACTACAGGCGAGTCAACCACGTAAGCGCTAGTGAATCCAAGTATTCATCGAAGCCCTGGTGGTCCGTTTCAGCACCCTCCCTACTAGGTAACCGAATAATGTCTAGTGACCCCCGACGCGGTTTGTAAGGGGCATCAGCGAACGCGTTGGGCAGGAGATCCTCCATATGTGTCTGTCGCAAGCGAAGTCTTATCGACCACAACGACAGATGTAGTCAGATTGCTATTAACGCAGTTATTGAAACTGGCCACCACAGGTGGTCAAAAGAATCTTATTGCCTGTTGACAGGACGAAGGCTCACATGTGCTATGAGCCTAGCATTTGGAGGTTTTGGTTTTCCGCCCAATCCCTTAGTCTCGGGGATATAGTGCATCCTATAGCCACCCACCACGGGTACATGTTTCGGATGAACGTGTGCGCGCTTTCAATGGCCCGATCATCGAGAAGACCCAGTTCGATTTGAAGCAACGTATCATCCATCATCACGCACCACTGTTCCTGAACCTGTCGATACTGAGTCTGCTCATGGGCCTCTAGCTCATGGAATCTCTCCACGGCATCGTCTGAGGGTCCGTCTCCCTGCGTAATCTTCGCAGCTATCTTCGAGACCTCGGGTGACCCGAATTCAGAATGAACAGCTCGCCTAAAATTCGCCCTGCCCTGGTAGACCTGGCTTAGGGCTAATTTTCTGTTTTCTTCGAGAAGATCTCTGCTGTATCGTACTTGAACGGCGAGATAGACAAGCGTAACAAGAACCGCGATAGCGCTAAGGAGCTCGCCTATCGCACCTATTGCGTCCCAGTTCACGAGATGTCCTCTGGCACATAACACCAAGTTAAGCGGCCTGGACGTTTTGGCACGAGGGCTGCGTAGGCAGCACGAGTGACAGGTTGCTTTGTCCGCTTCAACTTCATGTTATACGCCTGCTCATCGTTTAGAAATTCCTCCACCTCCTTCTGAAACGCCTCGGAGAAGCCTGGTTTAATTCGATCCCATTGCTGTCTTCGTGCCCGTGACTCAGCGAAGTACCGCTTCCAGAAGCCTCGCTCGGCAGCGTACTCCTCTTCGCTATAGTTGCCTTGCCGATATTGATAGTGAGAGTTCTCTGCCAGCCGCATATGAGCAGCGACATTATAGTCGACCTTCATTCGTTCAAGCTCTGACAGGTCCTCGCCACGTCTCATTTTGGATATTGCCTGAAGTAAGACGTCGTCACTTCGTTGCGAGTCAATTAGGTCTGCATAGGCGATTGATATCTGTGCCCTTGTTTGGGATTTGACAGATTCAGAATTCTGGCGCAATTCGACGGCGATGAACACGAGCCCTATAAGTACCGTAAGAATGTGGATCTATTTCCACATATCCATGTAAGTAATGCAATCGCTGAGGGTCAGCCTATGGCCGGTTCTAGGCAGCTACGACCGCTAATCCTAACGCTACAATTCCTCCGCATCAAGCTCCAAACCGGACACCCGTTCAGCCAAGTGAGCGGAGCTATTCCCAGGGACTGCGATGGACCACACAGGCCCACGACCGGCAGGGCATTGGCGGCTGCTTTGCTGCCGGTAAGCTGTCGTCTATTGATATCTTGCGCATGACTGCTCCTGGCACGGAGCAGAGATCACCCTGATTAGTCAACCAACCAGATTCCTAATCCAGCATATCGAGGAAAGCGGCCGTTCCATGAAGGGTCTCGGATGCGGTCTTGAGAATGTCCGCTCCAAGGATTTTGAACCTGGAATACTCCGTCGAATGCTTGGTTTTGAGCTGTCTGAGGAAGGCGGCACCCAACACAATCCGGTCGTTTATCTTGTTGAATGAGTTCTCATTCCAGTACCACAGAGACAATCGCACCAGTCTGTCAGTACGCCCTATCGAGCTTCACACTGATGCCCGTAATGTCGGAGATCTGATCAAGCTTATCGATCGCCTCCTGACGCATAGCGGAGTCAAGGCCGGCATTGGCAAGCCAACTCTGGTAACGGGGTTCCTGTTCGATCTCATCGATAATGTGCTGCGGCGCGTAGAGTTGCAGTAGTCTAGGACCAAACGTGCGCGGCTGCCCATCTGCCTCCCGTGACTCCAGCAAATCCAAGGCCTGTTCAAACTCTGAAAGCATGATCCAGCCAACCACTTTAAGGCGGAACTCGAATCGCGGGTTGCTTGCCATGTCGGCAAAATAGTGTCTCGCCTGTTCAAGTTCCCCAAGCCAGTAGGGGTGCAGGAAGCGGCTCCAGCTCTTCTTAGGGTATGTCTTGTCGATGATTGCCAGGTCGCCCTCTGCCTTAGAGATCTGCCCCATACGTGCATAGTCCAGGGCGCGGGCAATGCGAGAGTGGTGATGATTGCTATTCTGCTTCAAAGCGGTGGTGTAGTAGGCGATGGCTTCTTCGTAGCGACGCAGCTTATCCAGCGTGTCTCCCAGCAAGTATTGGACATCGCTTCCCTCGCGATGGAGGCATTTCAGAACTTCTAAACGAGCAGTTGGAAGTAACAGGATGTCTAGTAGTTTGCTTACTAAGTGATACCCGTTAAGTGGGTCTCCTGTGTTACGGGGATCTGTTGGGTCGGTGATCAGGTCTATCGCAAGCTCTAATTCGTTTCGGCGCTTCGTCCGACCATCCAACTCCGGCTGCACTCTGTGACTTAGAAACCAGTCAATACGGGTCCAGGTGAATCTCTCTCCAGCCCAGACGTTCAGCGACAACGGATCAAACCCTAACGACCGGGCACGGTGAAAGGCTGCCTTTGCTGCATCATCCACTTCATCACGATCTACGTTAAATAGCGATACAAGCTTCATGTAGCATATGCCCTCTCTCCCGTAGGCATTGGCATAGTTCTCATCGTGATGCGTCGCCTGCTGATAAAGGTCGATGGCCCTTTTGAAACTGTTGTAGGTCATCTTCTGTAATTCATAGTTGCCTAGGAGAATCCGCCCCGTAAACGGCGCGCTGTCGCGCAGCT
>CEPX01127837.1_pt1 | contig 15232 bp, 23 predicted proteins | sample 361361 | NCBI WGS metagenome assembly CEPX01 (sample SAMEA2619974, study PRJEB7988) | marine metagenome | biome: marine biome (ENVO:00000447); feature: mesopelagic zone (ENVO:00000213) & marine oxygen minimum zone (ENVO:01000065); material: "saline water (ENVO:00002010), including plankton... | reverse complement strand
ACTACGAGCCGAAGGAAGATGAATGAGTCGTCGTCCCCGCTTCGCCAACTATATTCGGTGGTCCCCGCTGCCCTGGCCGCTATGGCTTAGGCTGTGGGCGGTGCGTAGAATCGACCGATGGCTGGAGGTGGGTAGATGAATGACGGCTACGGGGTGAGCATCAGGGTGCCGTGCTTGTGTTGTGGTGAGCTCTATATGCGTAACGTGGAAGGTATGCAGGCCGCGAAAGACGCAGTCGATGGGCTGGAGGCTTGCCCGAAGTGCGTCGGGGTGATCAACGGATTACTCGCTTTGTGCCGTAGTCGTCCACCGTGGACTTGTGTCCAGAACAGGCTGGATCCGTATGAGTGACCACATTGAGCATGCCGTCCAGTTCCCCGTACCATGGGCCAAAGAGAAGAAGAGGGACCATGAGGTCCAGGCTACGCTGGATGATCTGGAGCGGCTGGCCAAGGCATGGAGGATGGTCGGTGACCGGCTCACGGACGACAAGGCCCTCGTGGCCCACCTGAACGCGAGCCAGACCGAGGAAGCGGCTCGCTTAATTGAAAGGCTTCTAGGGTGAGCTTGAAGATCGAGATCAACCTGCTGAAGCGGGGTATCCGCTGGCACACGTTCAAGGTGACGTGCTTACGTTGTGGTTACACGGATAGTTGCGAGTGCGGCCTGACGGTCGAAGAGCTCGATCGCGAGCACTACGTGGGTGAATACCGGAAATGGAAGGCGACGTGATCCCCGGCGTCCGGATCGTGTGGGCCATCGCTGGCGTGCTCGCTGTTGTCATGGCCGTCTACGCTTACCGTGACTGGAAGAGGCAGCAATGAAACGTCCTCGTATCGCATTTTGGATCAAGAATCATCCGTCCTGGGTGCCCGACTGGATCGTGCGTTGGGCGCTTAGGCGGGTGGGCAGGTGGCGTGACTCGTTACAGCGAGTACCGTTCGACCACGTTTCAGTGGCCGACCGCATTGAATACCAGAAGTGGAAGGCGTCCAAATGAAACGCAGAGGCTTCATCGGACGAGTATTGGCGGCGTTGGGTGTAGGGGCGACCGGGGTTGGCCTCCCGGTTCGCGTAGGAGCGAGTCAGCAACACGACAAGCCCCTTGGTGCCCCACCCGCGCCGCCATGTCCGAGGTGCGAAGGCACGGGCGAGATCCTGTGGCCAGCATACGATCTCAGGTGGTCGCATGAATACGAAGGTGCCCGTTATCTACCGGACTCGGATCATTGGATGCGTCCGTGCCCCGAATGTGCGTGCTCTCGGTGCAAAGGCAGGGGCACAATCGGCAGCCTGCCTAGCGGACGATGGATACCGACCAGGCCGTGTCCGGTGTGCCAGCCCACGGGCAAGACCTATTTCGTCGACCCCGAGAACGGTGACAATTCCAATAGCGGACTGAGTCCCGATCGGGCGTGGTCTGCCGATTGGGTTGGAGCTTGGGAGAGGTTGAACGACCCCAACAAGACGCCGCACGGGAATACGATCATCTGGCCTTCCAATGGAGGTGGCTGGTGAAGTCCGCACTGACACCTGATGAGTGGGCGGAGGACAAGGTCGGCTGGACGGGGACACTCATGATGATGGGAGGCTATGTGTGGCTTGTCCATCCAAACGGCACGTCCACCCAAATAGGTATTCGTGAGAAAGTCGCCGCGCTTTGTCTTTACGGCCAGGAGTTCGGGTTCACGAGGGAGGATGTGGTGTCATTACAGGAGGCGTTGGATCTTATTTATGAGGTTGATATGGAACGCGGCCTCCCGAGGGAAGGGGTGGTGTTGTCTGATCTACATATCATCATTGACCGTCTTGAGGCCCTGCTGCCACCGGAGCAGTCATGAAGCTTGGAATCGTCCGTGACCCGTGGCGCGAGATCAGGATACCCGAGCCTCCGGAGGGTGCTCCCAGGGAGCAAATATTCGAGTTCTGTGCCCTGGCGGGGTTGTACGTGGGCAACACCATGCCGATCTCGCCATTCATGAAGCGGTGCGCCAGGGCTTACGTCGAGCGGTGGCATGACGATGTTGAACTACCGCCGTTATGAGTGAACTTGACTTTGCGCTCATGAAGTGGGAGAGGGTGAGGAAGGCCCGTCTGAAAGAGGACAAGTCATTGACGGTGGTGGAGCGATACCTAGAGGGGTGTCGACGGAATATGCAGGAGTTGGGCATATGGGAAGCGGCCTATCCGACACTGTCGCCAGAGAAGCCCTGATGTGGTACCTAGGCTGCGAGCCCCAGGCTGATGGCGACGACGGGACCCACGAGGACTCAAACGAGTCCTGTCCGAGGGAGAACATGAATAGTATCGAACAGGATGCGGCGATCAGGGACCTCCAGTTCGCCCAGCAACGGCTCAGGTACCACTTGGGCAACTGCAACCGCATCTCTGCCGCCCTGGAGAAGCGCATCGCGTTGCTCGAAGCGAGGGTGAAGAGGTGAGCACGACTATGTCGAACGATTGCAAGATGTGCGGTTGGGGTAATCTCGGGATCACCACGCGCTACGTGGCCAAAGGCGAGAAGTTGTATAACGGGTGGACCAAGATGCCGACCTACGCCACCAAGGAACACCTGGTCCACCGCTGCACGAACTGCGGCTACAGTTGGACGTCGCCCACGCTGGAGCAGATACGGGATGGAGAAGGGATTACATGAGGTGGCCGTGGGTGAGCCGTCATGCTTACGACCTCGTGGTCGAGCAGAACACCAAGATGCTCGATGAGCTGCTCCGGCTCAGGCGCAGGGAGGCCGGCATGCCCGAGCAGCCACGGCCAGACCCGCGGCCGGAGGCGCAACAGCCTGCAGAGATTCCGGACGAGATCGAGGCGCTGATCAATGAGTTCCAAAGTGAGGGCGTCAGGGTTGTACTCAGGGAGCAGTACCGCATTAGGGTAGCGAACGGCGCGACGCCGGAGAAGCTGCATGGTGAGCTGCTGCGTCAGATCGACGAACCGGAAGACGGGACCCACTCGCAAGTCGAGGGGTAGCAATATGATAGACATCATCTTGTCCATGATGCTCCGAGCAAGAAAGGCCCCGGTCGCCATCACACGGCTTCCGGGGCTTGCTGTTTGTCGCGGGAGCTTCGGGGCGTGGGTTAGTTAGTGAATGGGATGTCTAGCTTCCGTCGGATGGAGTCGCAAAGCTCACACGCTTGCGAGCCCCGTCCGTGGAACATCGCAGCAGAATTCTCGTCTGCGCCCACATGCTTCGCCAAATGATAGAGGAACGTGAGGTTGTGAATCCCCTGCACGTCACCGACCGATCCGTCCGGCCGGGTGATGGCGTGTTTGCCCTCACCGCTGGTGACCGTGTGATCGAAGGGCACGGCGTCTTCGGGCAACCCTTTCTCCAGATAATACTCTCGGGAAAGGATTGTCCAGCCGTCACCGTCGAGCAGTTCAGGGTGTTTTGTGAGTGCGTCCTTGATCTTGTCCATGATACCTCCAAGACGCCCACCCGCTCCCGCGTTTTCAAACAGCGATCCAGCAATTCCTACAAATCCTTATACACCACAGACTTACAAAGGTTCCACGGGTGATTTCGCTGCTTACGTCACGCCATCAGGAGATCGTGCAGCTGATCGGTCGTGACGGGCTCACGTACCTGAGGGCGGCCAAGAAGCTGGGGATTAGCCAGCACACGCTCAGGGCTCACATCCGGGTCATCTGCGACCGTTTGGGTAAGCCTCGGTTGATCAATCCGCGGGCGTTCGTCGTGCTGCTCGCTGAAGAACAGGACCGAGCCGACTAGCCACTTCGGCGATTTCGAAGTTCCCCATGCTCGTCGCATGTTCATGTCGTGCCGAATGTTATCCCGATCGCGCAAGATGAGCTGGCGGGCGTTCCTTCCCAGGAAAGCAACCAGCGGGACCGATTGGGCCAGGCTGACCAGAAGGATCTCGCGAAGGAGTCGCGGGACTTTCATTGGCGTGGCCTAAGGGCTCGTAGACTCCGTGACCTAACGTCAGAGAAGTATTTGCTGCACGTAGACGGCGAGGGTCTATCTCAGTGGCTTGACATCTTCCGGGGCACACGACTCCGGAGCGCACCCGATCTACTCGGCGTGCCGAGGGCGCAGAACAACCAAATGCGCCCGATCCTCGACAACTTCGTAGCGCATCTCACGACCCAGAATTATCAGTTCGTCGTCGAGGCCAAGCCCGACCGTCAGAGCAGGGAAAGCGCGGTCATCGACCAGGCAGTCATCAACGCGGACGTGAGGCGTCAGAACTGGAACGCGCTCTGGGCCGAGGCGAAGTACATGGCCGCGTGCGCCGGCTTCTGTCCGGTCCATGCGATGTGGAGGGACGAGCAGGGCGATCCATATGAAGCCGTGCTCGCCGAGCAGCCGAACCCACAGGGTGAGCAGCAGCCGATGCAGGGACCCGTGGCTGGCTCGATCGACAGCTTCGTCGGTAATCCGTTCGATACGGTCTTCAATTCGGGCGCACGCCGGAATAGCGTCCATCGTGCGACCTACGGCAGAGTTCTTCCCGCCGAGCTCGTGCGTCAGGCGTTCGGTCGCGACGACATCGAGGGCAACGACCGGCTCCCTTCCGCTTCCACGTATCAGAGGGTCGTACAGCGTTGGATCATGGCTGGTGGGTTCACGCACGGCACGGCTGCGCTCTCGCTCGGTTGGGGTCACGAGGAGATGGTCGGCCTGATCTACGACGAGACGCTGCCCGGTGTCGATCCCGAGTGGCCCGAAGGCCGGCTAGTGATCAGCGCTCTCAAAGGCCTCGCTGCCACCCAGAGGATCGAAGCACGGGGCGGGCTCGGTGAGCCGACGTTCTTGTGGGGCGGCCCTCTGCCTGCTCGTGTGTTCAGTTTCGTGCTCACTTACAGCCACCACAGGTTCGACGACGTTCATGGTAAGCCGTACATGGGCGATATCGACGATGATCAGATCGAGCTGAACCAGCTTGAGAGTCTATATAATGAGTTCGTGCGGCGAGCGACCAGGGCACCCTTGGCCAGCAGCGGCAAAATCAGCGTCGAGACCGCTGGCCCGCTCGGCGACACGCTGCTCGAAGTGGAGCCACTGCTGCATGGCGGCAATATCGAGATGCAGTTCCTCGAACAGCCAGCCCGGCACATGCCGTTCCTCGAAAGCAAGATCGCCCGCGTACAGGACGGCATGTACCGGAAAGCCGGCTGGCAGGCAGCGAGCCGCGGCGAGAACGTCGGCGGCAGCGGCAAGGCGATCATCGCGCTGCAACAGGCCGATGACAGCATCTTCGGTCCGATCACGCAGCGCACCAGGGAGGAGCTGGAATCCTACGCTGATCTGTGCTGGCGCATCCGTAAAGAGTTCATGGACGTGCCGATGATCCTCGACGTGGTCGGTGACGATCTCGCTCATTTAGCTAGGCCGCATGTCGACCGCACGATGATGAGTGAGGGGCCGCCCGTCTTCACGTTGGTCAGCGGATTCGGCACATCGACCGAGGCCAAAGCCCAGCAGCTGCTCAACATGTTCGGCATGGTCGACGCCAGAGGCGAGCAGTTGATTGGCACCCGTGAGATCAGGAGGCTCTGGCCTGACAACAGCTTGTTCCCACAGCTCGACGACCCGCAGGAGGCCAAAGAGCGCCGGCCTCGGATCGTCAACGAACTGATCAGGCAGCAGGCGACGCAGTTCGTACAGGAACAGCAGATGCAGTTCTCCGAATGGCAGCCCTCGATGCAGGATCCGATGACGGCCCAAGCCGGTGAGTACGTGGCGTTCATGATCGATGCGATGGAGCCCGCGCTGCCCGATGACGACCTGGAATCGAACATTGAGACCCTGAGTCTGATCACTCAAGATCCGACCGAGAATCCGCTCGCACGGCGCACGGCGATGGTCAGGCAGGGTCAATACTGGGAGTGGCTGGCTGCCCAGCAGGCAGCGGTCCAGGGACAGCAGGCGGGCGGAGGCGGAGGCAGAGGCAGGCCGGTGGGGCGGAGTGGTGGCGGCCAAGGAGCGGCGTCGGCGTTCCAGCCCGGCAAGGAAGGCGGCACACCGACAGCTGAATCGATGGCACAAGCAGACAAACGCTTCGAGAGGGAGATAGCATGAGCGAGGAAAGCGCGGCAGCGGTCACCGAGGCACCTGCCGTAATAGAGCCTGAAGTCGAGGCACCAGAAGCACCGATTCCGGCGGCTACTGAGCACCCGGATGATAGCCAAGCCAGCGCCAAGACCAGAGCGCGGCGTAGGATGCAGGAGCGTACGGCAACGGCGGAAGCGAGCCGAGTGCGTGCGATGGAGCAGCCACGCGAAGACGCTGGCAGGCCCGAAGGCGGTCAGTTCAAGACCGAAGAAGAAGGAGGCGAGGCTCCCGAGACAGAGCCCGCAACCGAGGCCGCGACGGAAGACGTACCGGCTGAACCCGAGGCTACCGCGGCGGAAGAATTACCCGCACCAGTTGCCGTCTCCGACGACGAGGGTGCAGCGGAACCCACACCTGCGCCTGGGACCGTCAAGATACCGCTGAGCGTGCATCATCCTCTACGCGCCAGGGGCTTCACCGAATGGGAGGCGTCACCCGAGCTTGAAAGCGAGACTCGGGGCATGCTGAACGCGATGGAGCGCCAGGCCAACGCCCAAGCCAAAGCGGACGAGGTCAGTGAACAGAACCTGATTCTCGAAGCCAGGCTGAAAGCACAGCAGGGTGAGATGCCGTACAACAAGACGCCCGAAGATGAGTTTCTGCTAGGTGAGATCCGGGAGAAATACAGCCCGGAGAAAGCAGCTCAATACGAGGCGGCTCTGGAGTCTTTGAATACCCAGCACATGCACCAGGCGGAGCAGCAAGCCGCCCAGATGGTAGCCGAGCGCAGGATCGCTTCTGTGTTCATCGGCAATGTCCAGGCCGAGGCCGCCAAGCGGCTGCCGGTATGGGAAGCGAACGGTGAGATGGTCGCAAACGTAGGCAAGCTGCTCAACCAATACGGTGAGCACGTCGACAGCCGGAATGAAACTCTGGGTCAGCAGGGGAGGGCGATCATGCCTCCGAACGCTCAGGAGTTCTTCCAGTGGATCGCGCCTGTCTACGCGAACGACCCTCGTGTGCAGCAGGGATTCAAGGACGAAGCGGCTCGCGAACGCAAAGCGGCGGAGGAGAGGATCAGGGCCGAGGAGCGAACGAAGTTCGCCAAGGCCGAGAAGGAGAAACTGACTGAGGCCGTCGAGCGGCATGGTCAGCGTCCTCCTTCCACCTCCTCACATTCGTCGTCCGGTAACACCGCTGCAGTCGACGCTGACGAGGCTCGACAGGAAGCGAGGTCCGGACCCAACAGGAGAACTGCCATCCGTAGGAGCATCGCTCAACGGTATGGCAACAGGTAAGGAGTAGGCCGCTATGGCCTTGGGTTCACAACAAGCCAATGTAGATGCCCTAACCGGCATCACAGGGCTCGTCCACGAGATTTTCGTGGGCGACGTGCTGCCGGGTGTCAGGTGGGAGAGCCCGACAGCGCAGCTCTATATGAACGCGCAGGAGGGCGACTACCGCTACGATGGTGAGAGCCTGAACGGCGCGACCGACCTGCAGCGCCCGGTCGGCGCTCAGGGATCGAACGGCATGCTGCCGGACGCCGCACACACCGATGCCGCGAACTGGCAGACGACGCCGGTTCGTAGGTACGTCAGGCGTGCGGTCGATAACTACGTCGAGGCCGCGGCAACCCGCGGTCCGGGCAGCTTTGCTGACCTTTCCACCCGTCTATTTGATCAAATGTGGGGTGCCTTTCGGTTGATGGAAATCCGGCATGCGATCGGTGGCGCTGACGGGATCCTGTGCCTCGTATCAAGCAAGACGAGCACGACCGTCTGGGTCGCGAAGGACGGGTACAACCACACTTCAACCAATCCGTGCATGCTGCTCGACGAGGGCATGGTGATCTGTCACCACAGCTCTGACGGTGGTGTGGTCGAGGGCGCGGGCGCGATCAGCTCGATTGCGTATTCGACGAGCACGGTCACGATGGCTGCTGCCTGGGAGCAGGTTGCAGCGGTCGCAGCAGGCGACCTCGTCTGTGCCGGTACGACCACGGTGACCACGACCGACTACTTCATCAGCGAGAACAACCTCGCGAAGAACGGTCAGGCCGACATCATCGATCCGGACGCCAACCTCACCACGGTTTTCAATATCGCCGAGGGCACCTTCGCTCGGTGGAGGCCGTTCAGGAAGGCGAGCGCGACGTTCGATCACATCGAGATCACGGAGTTCATGCAGAAGTTGGCTGCGAAATCGACGTATTCCGTGACACCGGACTCGCATACAGCCGTGATGAGCGGTGGGGTGTACGCCGAGCTCGCTCGTTCGCTCGTCGGGTTCCAGCAGCAGCAGCAGCTGGGCAAGACGTTCGAAGGCGGCTACCAGGCGGTCCGCATTTCCGGTCACGACATCGTGGTCGACGACTACCAGCTGCATGACGTGATGAGCGTCTACTGCACGGAGGACCTATACACGGTCAGCCTTGTGGAAGCCGGTTATTTCGACGAAGACGGATCCATGTACGAGCGGATCAGCGACTTCGATGGCAAAGAATGGTACGTCCGCGATTATTGCAATTCTTTCACCCCGGTGCGCAATCGGTGTGGTGCTCTTACGGGCATTGCAACGCCTAACGTGACGGACGACGACTTCACACCCACGCCGGATTACTAGGCTGGGTAGCGACGTTGGGGTGGGGTCTCTTCGGAGACCCCACCTACAGCGGTAACGGGAGAACAGCATGGCGACAATCGATGTGAAGCTGGCACCGCCGGATGAGGATATACCGAGGACGATCCATCAGATGCTCGGCGTCATCAACGACCTCGTCACGGCTGTCAAAGAGCTGATCGATGATCATGCGACGACTGTCACCGAGCTTACCGCGATCGGTACGACGCTCGCTGATTACAAGGCCATCTATGACGCTCATACGCATGAGTGTCCGGGTTCCAGCTTTGCGGCCTCACGTTCCTCGACGCCCGACACTGGCGCTGCCGAGAACAGCCTAACGGCGAGCGCGGCGAGCGCGTTCACCGACACGTCTGGTAGCCCACCGGCTACGCTCACGGCGGGCGATCCGGACGATCTTACATTCACCATCACCGGGACCGGCGGCACAGAGACGGTCACACCTTCATAACTCAACTAGGTCGGCCCGGTGACGGGCCGCATTGAGGAGACAACATGTCAAGTACGGAACTCAGGACCAGGCTTCGGAATGCTCTCAGGGGCGAAGCGTACATGGAGGAGTTGTTCGCGACCATCTACGGCACGACGGGCAGCGTCTTCTACGTGGACTCGGTTAGTGGCAACGCGAGTTGGAACGGGTTGTCATCGAACCGGGCGATCACAACGCTCGACGCCGCTGTCGCGCTCTGCACGGCGAACAAGGGCGACATCATCTTCCTGATGCCGGGCCACAAGGAGGACATCGGCAACGCCCAGATCGATCTCGACGTGGCCGGCATCAGCGTGATCGGACTTGGCCATGGTACGGCGCGTCCGCAGTTCACCTATGACCATGCGAATGCTTCGATCGATATCGGGGCGAACGGCGTGGTCGTCAGGAACATCGTGCTTTACCCGTCGGTGACGGATGTGCTGGTCGGCATCGACATCGAGACGACGGTCACCGATACGTTGCTTGAAGACATCGAAGCGATACCGGGCGAGGACGGTGCCGGCGTGGACGACTTCGATAAGGTCGTCGAGCTAAAAGCGACCTGCACACGCACGACGATCAGAAGGCTCAAGGTCAGGCAGCACGCCAGTGGCGCTGGCTACATCGCTGGCATCCACCTGAACGACGCGAGCGACGACGTGCTCATCGAGGACTGCGACATCTACATCCTCGGAGCGGGCGTGATCGCGCCGATCAACGGGATCACCACACTCAGCACGAATCTCCGTATCCGGGGCTGCACGCTGATGACGGATGCCGAGCCGGGGATCGAGCTGGTGACGGGCACGACCGGCATCCTGCAGAACAATCACATCTTCACCGACCTCGCGACCATCGACGCCGCGGTTGTGGCCGACACGATGGCGGCGTTCGAGAACTACTACGTCGAGGTCGGGCCGGAATCCGGAGCGCTGATCGGAACGCCTTCGGTGGATGACTGAGTTTGAGTGACGCACGATCTCCGCGTTCGCGTGTGGACCGAAAGGGATATTGTCATCACAGAGCGCGGAAGGAGAGATACATGTTTAGGGAACGCTCTTCAGGTGAAGGTCTGGGCGCATGGACATCCCTTGCTCTCGTGGCGCGAAGTGTGGGAAGCGTTCGTCCAGGCCTATCCCGGCAAGTGGGCGATACAGGTCTTCCCACCGAAAGAGAAGTTGGTAGACGGTAAGGCGGTCTACCACCTCTGGGTTCTGGAATCAGAGCCTGAGGGTTTGAACCTCAAGAGGGCCGAGGGCCGAGGAGGGTAGTATGAGTGGGTCACAAGGAATTTATCGTACCCCAGCAATGGGGATCGTGGAACCGAGTGGGCATGGCAGCCAGAATCAGTTCTTCGATATGGGTGTCACGCGCCAGGGCGCACAGATCGTACAGGATCAGATCCTGTACTGGGCGCTGCAGGGTCGCTTGTTCCACGCCCAGCAGGGTGATGCGATCACGCAGCTTGCGTGGACCGAGACGACGTATGACGAGGACCAGCCGCAGTTCGCGTTGAACGTGCCAACCGGGAAGACTGTGATCCCGGTGTCGCTGGTATTCAACATTGAGGACCAAGCGGGCACGGACAATCACTGGGTCTGGTCGAGCTGCACGAACGACATCGGCACAGGTACGTCGACTTCGTTGACGATCAGTAACATGCGTACCGATGCGCCGCACGCCAGTGGTTGTGCGGCGAACAGCCTGTACACGGGCAACGCGACGGCAGCGACCGGGCTCATCGAAATCATTCGGTGGGTCGATCCGTTTGTCGCGGCAGCGGGCACGATGGCCGGTGGTTCTGGTCGCCTCGAATGGGACATCCGGTCGTCTTCGGCGATCCCGGTCTTGGTGGGTCCTGCGACGTTGCAGGCTCACATCTACGCGACCGGCACGGACGCCGAAGGATTCGGTGAGTACGTGTGGGCAGAGTTCGACACGCCCGCGCTGGTGACGAAGTAGTTCAGTGGAGCTAGGCATACGCCATAGGCCGCACGTCTCTCGTGTGAATGGGAGGCGTGCGCCTGTGGAGTATTCTGACGCTGTCGAGCTGTGGGCCAGAGGGAGAGGTGGTCATGCGAAGCTCAAATGGCTGCCGGATCCGATGAACTGCTGGGCCGTGATCCTCTCCTATAGGGCCGGCGATCCACGGCAGGCTAGCCCGGAGGATGGTGAGCCCGTATTGCTGCACGACTGGAAGGATGCGAAGTGGTGGCATAGATACCATCCCGAGCGAGTGAAGCGGCATGAACGCTCGAATGAGATCATGCCGTGCGGGTACGCTTACGAGTTGGACGAGTTGGGCGTGAGCGGGATCCTGGAACGTCTCGACCGGGGCAACATTCTGAGCGGCAGAGGCGAATTCGACAGCGCCGAAGAGGCTGGTCGCAAGCAGGTGGAGAAGTTCAAGGACGAAAAACACAAAAGACGACTCGATGCGCGGGGTGATGCAGGCCACCGGGCTCGTGATATTCGTAGGCAAGTCATGAAAATTCCGTTCTTGCCGGTCGGCGTGGAATTTACTAAAGGAAAGGAAGCATCATGAGTACAGGCAGCCAAGTGAGTCGTCTTCCGACGAAGAAGGTTCGTCTTCCGGATCTGGTTCCACCTACAGGCGCGAAGCCGGTCGGCGTACACGAACCCACGGGCAAGGTCATCTACGAGATGGAAGTGCTCGATGTGGAGACGATGCAGGCCAAGAAGAAGCAAAAGATCGATTACGAGGGCAACCCGGTCTTCAAGAAGCATCCGACCACGGGTGAGGCTCAGTACCCGATCTTCCAGCTGCCCGAGCCGATCTTCCGGACCAAGCGCTTCATCTTGCAGGCAGGCCCGAGCCAGAAGGTCGCGATGGTCGAGAACTTCGCGGAGACGCCGGACGAGATCGCCGAGCGCACCGAGCGGCAGAAGGTCGAGAGCTTCACCGCGGATCTCGCGAGCGAGGCTGTCCGGCGCGGATTCACCAACGCATCCGAGATGATGGACTCGCTGTTCGGCGAGAAGTCGGAAGAAGCCGAGGTTGTGGAGACCGAGTAAGTGAGCACTCTCACGAACCGCGCATTGCTGCTCGACGAGTTCTTTAGGCTCGTCAACGCCGATATCACCGACGACGACATGATCGAGCACGATCCGTCGGACGGCGACGGGGCGTATCAGCTCCTGCAGGCCGGCTGCTGGGATGCACAGCTCTATCTGATCGACTGCGGTGTCGGCAGCCGGTGGGCGAAGACGACGAGTGCGCTCACGTTCACCGGCACCGATCCCGATAAGTACGTCGCGTTGCCGGCTGATTTCCTGAGACTCGAAAGCGACCACAGGAGGAGTGGTCTCCGGACGACGGCAGGTATTAGTTGGGGCAGGGAGATTCCGTTCAGGAACCGGTTCGATCACTTCGGTAACTGTTTCTATATGCGTGGCAACGAAGCGACGAGCGGCAGCGAAGGCGAGCTCCGGCTCTACGTCGTGCGTGGCTCCGCTCCACTCACGGGCATGGTCGCCGATTACTTCTATAAGCACGCAACGCTTGCTGACGCGACGACGGTCGATTTCCCCGAGGAGGACCGTCAGCTGATCGTTGCGTTTGCTGCGCTGCGTGCGTCGTTCCAGTCGTGGTTCAGTGGTGGCATGGAGGGCAGGCAGCTACTCCAGCAGAATCTGGATTTCATGAAGCAGCAGGCATGGCGGCGTAGCCGGTTCAGCCGCCAGCCGAAGATGGTACAACCTCACGCTATGGTCGGCGACCGATGGTATTAGAGAGATGACTGCATAAATCAACCTGGGTAATGGGGCTCTGGCCCCATATTGGAGCAGGTAATGGCAGCTTTTGGAATCAAGGCGATCCAGCCTCAGGACAATGAGCATTTGCTGGGGTTCGCTACCGCACGTGCGACAGCGGACATGAGTTTGTTCGAGGTCTGGAACGGACCCACCTCGGCTGATCTGGTCTACACGCTCGACAAGGACGGCCAGCACCAGGCTGCCGATGGTTCGGCTGCCAGGCCGTCCTACGCATTCGAGAACGCGAAGACGACTGGACTGTTTTACATTGGCGCGAACAACCTGGGCTTCGCGGTCAATGCCGTCACCATGATGGAGATGGACACCTACGGGCTCGGCATCCAGAACGCGTACGGGCTCGTTGTAGGCCACACAGAACAGCTTGTGACCGCAGACCCGTCTTCGCCAGGTACGGCGATCACAGCCGAAGTCCAGATCGTGGGTACGGCCACCGCAGACTCGACACTAATGATCACTCGTCACTCAGCGGACGCGAACGCTGGCGGCATCACGATAAGTAAGTCTCGCAACGCTGCCTTGGGTAGCTACACGGTCGTGCAGGACAATGACTACCTGGGGCATATCGCGTTCGCAGCCGACGACGGCACGGACTCCGACACGGCGGTGGCCCGGATTAGTGGCAGGGTAGACGACTCTGGTGGTCCAGCCACATCCGACATCGGTGGCGAGTTGATCCTTGAGACGGCCACGGGCACCAGTGCGAACGACCTGTCCGCTGCGCTTACGCTGTCTGCTGCCAAGCTCGCCACGTTCGCTGGTGCGGCCACGATAGCGACGACGCTGCTCGTGACGGGCATCACGACCCACGGTGACGACGTCGTAAGCGATACCGACTCCACTGATGATCTAGGTACCACGGGCGTCAGGTGGGCGAATCTGTGGGTCGATGATGTAGTGGCGACCACAACAGTCAAGCCCGGCACGTTGGTCCTCGCCGCTGGCTCTATCACGGACACGAGCGGCGCAATCAGCTTCGGCAACGAAAACTTATCGACCACTGGGACATTGGCGTCTGGTGTGCTCACGGTCACGGGTGCGCTGCTGTCCAACGCAGATGACGGAGGGGCGCTGGGAGCTTCGGGCACGGGCTGGAGCGATTTGTTCCTGGCTTCCGGCGCGGTTATCAACTTCAATGCTGGTGACGTGACGCTGACCCATGCGGCGAACGTGGTCACGGTTGCTGGCGGCACATGGGCTACTGCGGCGCTCACCTCTTCCACGGGCACATTCAGTGGAGTGCTCAAAACCGATGATACTACTGATGCCACCTCGACTACTGCCGCTGCATTGCAATCTGATGGCGGCATAGCCTGCGTGAAGGATGCTTGGGTCGGCGCTCAGTTGAACGTTGCTGGCACCGGGCCTCATGCGATAGGTGGGGCGGCATCTGCTACAGTGCGGATGCTATCCACGGGCAACTTCACCTCTGACGGTTCCGGCACGACAGCCTATCTGCACAAATACACCGGCACCCTGACCGGGGCGAACGGCGACACCGCTGAACTTGGTGTTATTTCCGTCGAAGCGGCCATTACCACTCAGGGCAATACGGAAACAATCACCGATGTAGTGACCGTGTTCATCCAGGAGCCGGATATCGCCGTTGGCTCTGGCGACACGGTCACTAATTCCGCGACACTCAAGATTCGTGGTGCAGCCTCGGAAGCAACCAACAATTACGCCCTCTGGGTGGATGCTGGGACCACACGACTGGATGGTGAACTAGATTTCTCTGCCTCAAACGCCATCATAGAAACCAATGCCAATATGTATTTCGTTATCGACCAGGATAACAATGGCGCGAATAGCTTCTTCTGGATGCACAACGCCACTGGCACTGGCGGCACTGAGATCATGCGCCTTGATAGTACGGGGTTCTGCGGCATCAACGAAAACGCCAACGCCAACATGACCACCGGGCTCACGATCAATCAGGGTGCGGCGGATAATCAAGTGCTTTGCCTCAAGAGTTCAGACGTAGTGACGGGGTTGACGACAGCCCCATATGGGACTTCGGATGCTGAGACAGACGATTTCTTCACCATAGAGAAGAACAACGCCACATTGGGTGGCACTCGCATCAAATCGTTCATGGAAGATGGAGCTGACGGAACATCGTTTAGGCTTGAGTCCTATGGTGGCACAGCAGACACAACTGACACCACCTCAGATATTGGGCTGATCACTCTGTTTGCCGCCGAGCATGATGGTGCAAACGGACTAATCAACGCGCCAGCGAATTCAAATCTACTGACGGTCCATTCCCGTTCTGGTGGTGC
>CEPX01090513.1_pt1 | contig 15243 bp, 17 predicted proteins | sample 361361 | NCBI WGS metagenome assembly CEPX01 (sample SAMEA2619974, study PRJEB7988) | marine metagenome | biome: marine biome (ENVO:00000447); feature: mesopelagic zone (ENVO:00000213) & marine oxygen minimum zone (ENVO:01000065); material: "saline water (ENVO:00002010), including plankton... | reverse complement strand
GAATACTACATTATGCAAATTACTTCTTAGGGTTTCAGCACAGCCTTTACTGAGAAACATTTTTATAATGCTCTCACTCACTCCTTTCAAATGAATAAGATTTTACTCGTTTTAGTAATAATAGAAACAATTGCTATCATCTACTTACTAACAGATGAAATAACCTTTCCCACAGGGTTTGTAGTAAAAGAAGTAATAGAAAACTACACTCCTGAAGAAAATAACACAGAAAATGACTCCATGCTGGTCTTCTCAACCTACACAAAAGCTGTATGCAAAGACAAACAAGACCACACGATATGCAATGACAGGATATTTGTAAAATGCGGAGACATAGAATATACGCTTCCTGATGTATTAAACAACAGCATCATAGTAAAAGGGGACTGGATAGATCCAAGAATGAACAAAACATAAAAATGCAAGCCTTCATAAGCGGGATAGTGCCCTTATCAACCACAAAATGGTTTGGCAAGCTGAGCTCAGTCATCTTTTTCGGAGGTTGCGACTTCAGATGCAGGTACTGCCACAGCCCCGGGCTATTAGAATTTAAGCAGGAATTCTTAACAGACATAAAAAAAATAACAAGCGAAGTAAACAAATACACTGACATAGCAGAAGCAGTAGTATTCTCCGGTGGGGAGCCATGCCTCCAAAGGCTTGCTCTAATCTCGTTAGCTAAAAACCTTAAAAACCAAAACCTTAAGATAGGCCTTGATACCAATGGCTCAAAACCCAATGTTATAAAAGAGCTGCTCTCCATGGAGCTAATAGACTTCATCTCCTTAGACATGAAATCATCATTAAATACAGAACTATTCAGCAATGTCACAAAATCAAAAACCTTTTTTACCAGAACAGATGATATAACAGAAAACATCAAGCAAACCTTAAAAATATTAAAAGAACACCAAGGCAAGGTTGAGATAGAAATCAAGACTGTTATTGTGCCATCATTGGTCTACAAAAAAGAAGATATATTAAACATTGGGGAATTAATCAAAGAAATAAACTGTACTTGGGTCTTCCAGCAGTTTGACAATCAAAAAGAGCTGGTTGACAAAAACCTCAAAAACATCCAGCCAGCATCAAAAAGCTTTTTAGAAAACCTTAAAGAGTTTTGCTTAAAAGAGTATCCTAATCTGAGGGTGAAGATAAGGGAATGATATCTGGCAGTAGCCATGAATCTTTATTTATGTTGATCCATGTAATACTGGATCATCTCTCTTATAGCCCTGAAATCTGTGTAAATGCATACTTTCTCCCTATCAACCGTTTCATTACGTTGAGTTACAACTCCTAGCAATGTTTTATCAGTAGGATCTGTAACACTTGTTCCTGAGTCTCCTGGTATTGCTTCAGAAACAGCAATTGACTCCCAAGGTTCGCAGTTTGGTTTTCCTTCTGGAGATAGTGGACTTCCTATATTACCCAAGAAGCCTCCTAACCGTATATCTTCACCAATTTCGTTTATTGTTGGTGCACCTGTATTCTCATAAACCCATCTACCATCTTTATATGATATAATACGGTCTTCATCATTTAATAATTGTTTTCTAAGAGGACCTGCAACATAATCTTGATCATCATAATTCAATGCAAAAACCCGTTTCCATACAGGCTCTCCAGAGGATATTTTTATGGTTTCTATTGGGTAACTTCTGCTCAGGTCAACTTTCCCTAATAAAATATCCTTCTCTTTTGAATAAACAAGCGTTCTTGCGGGTAGAGCAAAACCAAAAGCAGTATTGTAAATTAACATAAAATGACCTGTATTTCCTTTTTCATTTTCTTTTAGAGACTCTTCAAAAACATGGTATGCAGTTAGAAAATATCCTCTGTCATTCAGAAGGGTAGAACCACCCTGGTCATGATAAGCTATGCCAAGAGTCCCAGCTTCCTCATCATGCAAAAACTCCAAATGGTATGCAATCTGCGGGAATAGACTGTCTTTTATAACAATTTCAACAGTTCCATTAGGAGCTGCTTTTTGAGGAACATCAAGAACTTCCTGTAATGAGGCAATATCCTCCTGAGAACATCTCTCAACAAGAGTAAACTGTTGATTAATCTCTCTAACTATAGCATTATTTTCTTGATTCTTTCCTGGGTTATCCAGTGCAACTCCACCAAGCATAGCAAAAAGAGCTGCTGATACTAATAGTACTTTTCCTTTAGTCATTATGATGTTTCACTATAGGATTGGTTACAGAAACCCTATATAAATCTTTCTATTTATCACTACTATGCCGTATTAAATAAGCTTATTTTTACCAGAACTGAGAAACTGATAATATTAAGGAAACTATAAATGCTATTAAGGATTACTATGATAAGTTTGTGAGAATACATATTGATTATATTGATAAAAGGGTAATAAAATGTTAATAGGGATTGTAGGAAAGCCAAATTGCGGGAAATCAACTTTCTTCAAAGCAGCTACGCTGGCAGAAGTAGAGATAGCCAACTATCCATTCGCAACCATAAAGCCTAACATTTATAAATAAAGAGAAACTTCTACTGAATTATCTGAATATTTTAGACATAATAAATCACTTTGACTTCATGTTCAACATCGTTCATTAAAATTTTCCAAGAATCGTAAAATCTTATGAGAAGTTTTTCACTAAAAATAATTTAATGATTTAAATGAAAAAGATTCAAAATATAAACTCAATTTCTGAAAATTTAATCTATAAGAAAACAGTATATGCTTTAGGAATAAAATGCAATGAAGAAAATTTAACAAAAGAAGGTTATTTTGATTTAAAAAGAATATCTAATTTAAGAGTTTTAGATAATGGATTTCTAAGAACAATAAGAAATAGATCTAATAAAACTCAAAGAGAATTATCCAATTTAATAGGCGTACCATTGAGGACATGGATTGGTTGGGAGTCATATAGCAAATCTCTCCCCTTCGATAAATTGATACTTCTCATAAATAAATTAAACATAGACAAAGTTGAATTGTACAAAATGATAAAGAGTACTAAATTTACTTACGGGAAACATCACGGAAAGAATAGATTAAAAATTCCTATTGATCCTTCAAAGTTTGAACTTGTAAATTATCTGATTCCTATTAGCCATGATAGAGCTTATTTAGTAAAAGATACTCCTCAAAAAATAAAAGATTACGTTCTAAGTGACTTTTCTATCGACAAGAATTACTTCAAGAAATCTGGATTAATAGTCATATATTCATATTTGTTAAATAAACTCCTAAAAACATTCTATATATATGAGAGAAAAACATTTCTAAGATTTCCATTATCTAATGAAGTAAAAAGTTTGGTTAAGTTAGGAGTCAATTTGGAAAAGTCTGTAATTGTCCCTCTATTATTATCTGACGGAGGAGAAAAATCAAATAATAGATTGTTTTTCTCAGGAGCAAGCGAAGTGCTTCACAAAATTTGGGCTGATGCCTTATTTTTTCAATATGGGCTTCTGCCATCTTCTTTTTTACTAAAATATAAATCAATATTTATAACAACACATAACTTTTCAGATAAAGTATTGTCAAAAATAAAAGAGACATGCCCAACTTTCAAAACATCTCCAATAAATGAAACAACAAAAGAATATCTTAACAAACCACAACCTTCAATTAACTATTTATTTGAAAGGCCGAATATAGAACAACAAACTACAATTAGACTTTGGGCAAATACTGAAGGAAGCATTGGAATAGCATTAGACAAAAAGACTAATTTAATCACACCATCTTTAAAAATAGCTTGCGCTCATCCCTCCCTGATAAAAGAATTACAATATTTATGTAAAATCAATAAATTAAATATGCTTGTAATAAAAGAAGATAAAAACTGGTCAGGATTAAGTGCTTTAAGGTCGAATTCTATTGAAACTGCAATCAATTTTCTAAAAATAGGGGGATTTATCAGAAGTACAAGGATTAGTATGCGAAGCGAATATTTTAATGGCTTAGACAAACAAGATGTGCTTTTAGGAATACTAGAACTCATAATACGTCAAAGAAAAAATAAGACGTATAGAACAAAAGACATAAACAAAATTTATAAAGATATAAGAATTTTTGTGATTAACAAAAAATTTAAAGATGAGGAACATTATATAAACATATTTAAGAATTTTAATAATTGGTCAATTAGGGTGAAATGAAAAAATAAGAAGTGCTAAAATATGAAAATTGGCTTAGTCGGGAAACCATCTTCAGGAAAGAGCACATTTTTTAAGGCTAGCACCCTTGCTGAAGTAGATATTGCTCCATATCCATTCACCACAATTGCAAGAAATGAGGGAATAGGATTCGTTAAGGTTGAATGCGCTGACAAGTTCTTCAAAGTGCAATGCAACCCACGCTTTGGGTTCTGCATAAACCATATAAGGTTTGTACCTGTTGACATGCTTGATGTTGCAGGCCTTGTACCCGGCGCGCATGAAGGCAAAGGCATGGGCAACCAGTTTCTTGATGACCTAAGGCAGGCAGATGTGTTGATTCATGTAATAGATATCTCTGGCTCAACAAACGAAAAAGGAGAGCCTGTTGCTCCTGGGAGCTATGATCCTGAGAATGACATTAAATTTCTTGAAGAAGAATTGGATTACTGGTATGCAGGAATCCTAAAAAAAGGCTGGGACAAGTTCGCGAGAGAGGTGCAGCAAACCCACAAAGAAGTGCACAAGGCTTTAGGCAACCAATTAACAGGCCTTGGCGTCAATGAAAACATGGTTGAAGACATAATCAAGAAAAACGGGCTTGACTCAAAGCCTGTAATACAATGGACTGAGGAAGAACTCTTTGAGCTTGCAAAAGAATTAAGGAAACTTACTAAACCAATGGTGATTGCCTGCAACAAGATTGATGTGAAAGGAGCAGAGGAAAATTTCTCTAAGCTTAAGGAAAAATACCCTGAACACATGCTAATCCCCTGCTCTGCAGAATCAGAGCTTGCTTTAAGGGAAGCAGCCAAAGCAGGGCTCATAGATTATATCCCTGGGGGGAGCGATTTTGTTATAAAAGATGAGCCAAAGCTTAACGAAAAGCAAAAAAAAGCCTTATTATTTGTTAAAGATAATATACTGAAGAAATACAAAACCACAGGCGTCCAGGATGTGCTGGACTCAGCGGTCTTCAAACTCCTTAAATATATCGCTATCTTCCCCGGTGGTGTAAACAAATTAGCTGACCAGAAAGGCAATGTTCTGCCTGACTGCTTCTTACTGCCTCCTGACTCAACCGCCTTAGATTTTGCTTATAAATTGCATACAGACTTTGGCGACCATTTTATCAGGGCAGCTGATGTAAAAACTAAGACAACCATTGGCAGAGACCATAAGCTCAAGAACGGAGATGTTGTAGAGATTTATGCTGATAAATAAGAAAATTTTATATATACTCTCATTATTAATGAAAATGATAACCAAAATGTCAAAAGGATTTCAGCTAACAATACCAATGGAATTGAGGAATTTCCTGAATATTACGAAAGGATCTATGATAGAAATGGAACTAAACAGGAGAAACAATCTGGTAATCACAAAACAGGCAATTACAGAACCTGCCCAGGAAATACCTGTCCTGAAGGCTATGTTAGAAAAAGCTGATAATCTTAAACCATATGTACTTACTATAGGTGGTTTAGAAGAAATGAAAAAGGACGTATCTGAAAAGAGATTTTTTGATTTGGATGTTAAAAGATAAAGTTTTGATTAAATTCTTGTAAAAATAAAAAATAAAGGGATAGTTTATATCCCAGCTTCCTGCTTCAAAACATCGACCTTATCAGTCTTCTCCCATGTAAAGTCCGGGTCATCCCTTCCGAAATGGCCGTATGCTGCAGTCTTCTGGTAAATCGGCCTTCTTAAATCTAATACTTTTAAGATATCTGCAGGCTTCAAAGGAAAATGCTTCCTTACTAATTCCGAGATTTTCTCTTCAGGAACCTTATTAGTGCCGAATGTATCAACATTTACTGATACAGGCTCTGCAACTCCGATTGCATAAGCAAGCTGAATCTCGCATCTTGTTGCAAGGCCTGCGCCTACAATGTTCTTTGCAATATACCTTGCAGCATATGCAGCGCTCCTGTCAACCTTTGAAGGATCCTTCCCTGAAAAGCAGCCGCCTCCATGCCTTCCAATGCCTCCATATGTATCAACGATAATCTTTCTTCCGGTAAGGCCAGCGTCAGCATAAGGGCCTCCTCTTACGAAAGCTCCGGTTGGATTAACATGGAATACAGTCTGTTCATCAATAAGTTCACCGCATACTGGTCTTATAACCTTTGAGATTATATCTTTCCTTATATCATCATGGGAAACTCCATCATCGTGCTGTGTTGAAATAACAACAGTGTCAATCCTTAAAGGCTTTCCATTATCATCATATTCCACAGTAACTTGTGATTTTCCATCAGGTCTAAGATATGTTATCTCTTTGTTCCTTCTTACCTCACTAAGCTTCTGTACGAGCTTATGAGCATATATTATAGGCATAGGCATAAGTTCAGGGGTTTCATCACATGCAAAACCGTACATCATACCCTGATCCCCGGCGCCCTGCTCTTTATGCAAGCCCTTGCCTTCGCTAACACCCTGTGAAATATCAGGAGACTGCTCAGTGACCTGTGTCCAGACGCTGCATGTTTCCCATTCAATGCCATACTCTGACTTTGTATAACCAATATTCTTAATAGTCTCTCTAATAGTCCTTGGAACATCAATATAGCCTTTAGTGGTCATCTCACCGAAAACCATAACGCCGCCGTTCTTAGCGCCTGTCTCAATAGCAACCCTTGACATAGGGTCCTGCTTCAAAGCTTCATCTAAAATAGCATCTGAAATCTTATCGCACATCTTATCAGGATGCCCTTCTGTAACACTCTCACTTGTTAATAGACGTTTTTCTTTTACCATTTTTCTCATCCTCCTAAAAGTTTTTTAATAACATTTATCTGGCTTAATTAAAAAGGTTCTTGATAAAAATATTCTTATGGGAATATTTAAAACCTAAACCATTCTCTTGCGCTTCTCCACAGCCGCCTCATAATCAGCATCAACATCTATATGGCTTTTCCTGAGTTGTCTAAAAGCCCGGTCAACCCTTTCATCAAGTTCTCCTGGCGCAAACGGCTCTATAACCTTCCCCTCGTCGTGGAGCCTCTTTAACGGCGTTCCTTCTATCAGTGTATATCTTGACACATGTACTTTGTCTGGCTTCCTTAAATCATAGCTCTTTCTCATAACCTGCGCAAGAATCCTAAGTGTCTTTTCCAATCCTTTCTCTGTATCTATCCATTTTCCATCGTAATAGAACCTCTTCCCTAGCATACCTACCTGGATTATAACCTTAACTTTATAGTCTATTCCCTGCAGCTTTTGTATTGCATCTATTTTCTCAGAAGATGTTTCATTCTTGCCTAAAAAAGCTGACTCGGTATTATCAAAAGACTCAATCCCTATCAAAACCCTGTTGATTCTCTGGGCCTTGTTATAAAGCTCCTCTAAAAACCTATAGTCAGTGGCATTGACAGTAGGCACTCCCACGAAGGTACCTGTTTTCCTTAGCTCAGGAAACTGAGATTTGAACATATCCTGTATTTGGACTGAATCAAGGATTGTGTCCCAATATTTAGATGAAATATCACCAATAGGAGTAACATTCCCTTCTACATCAACTATACTAAGGCGTCTTATAAGATTATCAAGTTTGTGAGTCCTAAGGTTTCCAGTAACATAAGCCTTTGCAAGATGAAACCATAAGATATCAGAGCAATTTATGAAACCTTCATTCATAAGGCTTGTATGCCCTTTATGGTATTTTAGTTGCAATCTTCTTGCGGAATCTATATTCTGCTCAATCTTTTCTCTGCTGTATAATTTCATGCCCTTAGGGCTTGGTTCAGAGCAATATATACAGCCTCTTGGGCATCGCTCTGAAATCTTAATAATACTCATAGTGTCATTATATTCTGGAATAATATCTGCTCCATCATACAACTCTCTATAATCCCCAAACCTGTCAATAACTCTCTGGGCACGCCAATTAAAGACTTCTTTATAGCCATTAAAATCCAATGATGATACAATTTCATATGCAGAATCAAGCTCAGTCTTAAGTGAATATGGCTGTTTAACTTGGAAATTGCCATATGCATTAGCCCTATCAATTACAACCTCTTCTCCTCTTTGAATTGACTTTACCAGCCCAGTTTCGCCGAACTTAACCAGCCTTCTGTCTTTTGTTGCAAGCCAGTATGAAGGGTCTTTTTCCATATCACTCCCCGACATTCTACACAGTTCTGCATTATCATTTCTGGCAATAACAAAATGGAGAGGAGGAGATCTATAAAACTGCTTGAGATACTCGCTCCATTTTGCTATTTCCATATTACTGAAATTATTTTTTAACTTATAAAAACTCCTGAAGATTTTATTCCAATCAGAATAATCGAAAAGCATAAATAATACTTCATCTTTCCCCATGTCATGCCATTCGAACTAAAAGACATAAAACAAATAAGGAAAAGAAGCGGGCTAACCCAGGGCCAGCTGGCAAAACTTGCCGGGGTATCCCAGTCATTGATAGCAAAGATAGAATCCAACAGGATTGACCCAACCTACTCCAAAACCCAAAAAATATTCGAGGCGCTGGAAAACATAAACAAGCAAAACCAAACAAAGGCAGGCAGCATAATCCATAGGAAGATTGTAAGCATTGCGCCAAATGAAAACGTTAAAAAAGCCATAAAAATCATGAAAAAGCATTCTATCTCCCAGATGCCTGTTATAGAGAATGAAAAACTGGTTGGCCTTGTCTCAGAATCAATAATCCTTGACTCATTAATGAATAAAAAAAGTGATTGTGTGAAAGATATAATGGAAGATGCCCCTCCTGTGATCTCAGCAAAAACAGGCATTAACATTATCACAGACCTGCTAAGGCATTTCCCCATAGTTGTGGTTGCAGACAACGGCAAGCTTAAGGGAGTAATAGCAAAATCAGATCTTCTAAAGCAATTATACTAAGAACTCTACTCATACCTTCCCTTAACCTTATACTTATCAGAATTAAGAACCTCGTTAATCTCAGCATTGACATCTTCATTCTGCCTGTTAAGCAGTTTATACAAGTTATACAATATAACAAAGCCCAAAAAAGCAGTTAAACCAATCAATAATTTATCTTGCATCTTATTCCTCCTTATCATAGTCTACTAAAGTAAATATGTCATAATCCTTTAACATATCCCTTCCCTTTAAAAAGCTTAGCTCTATAAGGAATGCCAGGCCAATAATATTGCCTCCCAGCTTCTTAACAAGGTCGCAGGCAGCCTTGCTCGTGCCGCCTGTTGCCAAAAGGTCATCAACAATCAAAACATTATCGCCGTTTTTGATTGCATCCTCATGGATTTCAAAAGCATCCTTGCTATACTCTGTATCATATTCCTGCTTTATTGTCTTATGAGGCAGCTTGCCAGGCTTCCTCAAAGGCACAAAGCTTGCATGAAGCTCATGCGCTAAAACAGCGCCGAAGATAAAGCCCCTGCTCTCAGCGCTCGCAACAATATTAATATTCTTCCCATCAAAATAATGCAGCATCTCCCTAATAACATGCCTGAACGCATGCGGGTCCTGAAGAAGTGTTGTGATATCCTTAAAGAAAATCCCATGTTTTGGGAAATGCGGGATTGTCCTGATTTTATCTTTAAGCTCCATTTTTCAATTTGTAATATAATACTTTAATATAAAGATTGTTGTTTTTCAGTGTAATGTGGCAAAACTATCAAAAGATTTAAAAAATACACAAAATTGTTTCCACTTAGAATGGATCCTAAGATTCAAGTTGTAATTGGTGTTGGATTTAACGAAAACGAAATATATTCTGGTAAACATAGATATAATTCTACACAAAGAATGGCTAAAAGGATAAGAGACTATGCGAATAAGACTTCAGACCCACTGGAAAGATTCAACACAGTAATAGGATATATTGGATGGTTATTTGGGCAGGATGAAAAGTTTTCTGCTATAGGAATATGTGGAAGCTGGTTAAAACCTTGTGTCGTTGGGTCTATAGCGCAGAGTTTATTATATAAAGCCGAGGTTTTCGTTAACCCAGGTTTGTGTATGAGCGGAGACCCAAGAGTAAACCAAATGAACTTAGAAGACAAAGCAAGACAAGAGATTGCAGACACAATAAATTCAAGCTTAGATTTCAGAGATATTGAATATCGAAGATACTCCGGAGATAGATATATCATATATACTTCCCGGCCAAATCCTTTTTTTCTAAGTAGCCGTAACTCGGATTGTATATAACATCGCACTTTGGCGAAGTTCTGTGGGTGCCCTCTGAGGCTCATTATGCTAAGAGACTCGAGTGGAGGCTAGGGAGCATGTATGCGGACAGAATTTGGGAGAGCGACTGATGAGCCTGGCGAAGAAGGAGCGATTCGCTAAAGTGCTGTTAAACTCTTTTCCAGTTACGAGCGAAGCGGAGTTCTGGAAAACTGCGTAGCAGAGTCGCGGAGGGACACACGTCCAATCAAGCTCGGAGAGCCAAAAAGGACAAGAATCAAGGGGATACACTCAATCAAAAAATGTAGAATCTGGGGCGCAGAGAGAGCTCGAGAGAAACCTCTCTCGATAAACCTAACTTGTTTATAGGAAAAAATTTATAGGCCTATATTGATAATTATGTATGATGTACAAATTTATTATTAAAGGTGTTGTTCAGGGTGTAGGATTTAGGCCTTATATCTATAATGCCTGCATTAATGCTAAGCTAAAAGGATATGTCCTCAATACAGGAGATGGTGTAATTGTAGAGGTTGACAATAAAGAGAAATTAATTGAGATTCTCAGCAGAATTCCTTCGCTTGCAAGGATTGATTCCTATGATATTGAGCAGACTTCCAATTTTTATAAAGATTTTACCATAAGAGAGAGTTCAGGAAAGGGATTTGCAGAAATACCTCCTGATCTTTTTTTATGTAATGATTGTCTAAAGGAATTACACGATAGCCAGAATAGACGTCACAAATACTTTTTTAACACTTGTACTAATTGTGGGCCACGATTTTCTATTTCCAAGTCCAGTCCATATGACAGAAGAACGATTACAATGGATGAATTCAAGATGTGTGAAGACTGTAAAAATGAATATACCTCCCCTTCTGATAGAAGATATCATGCCCAAACTATTGCCTGCCACAAATGTGGACCGAGATTAAAACTGATAATTGGCGGCAAAGAAGTTAAGTTAACATCAGAAACAGAATTAATTAGAAAAACTGCGCAACTGATAAAAGATAATGATATAGTCGCCATAAAGGGAGTTGGAGGATTTCATCTTGCATGCAATACAAAATCAGAATCAATCAAAAAACTGCGAAAGATTACAGGAAGAGATCACAAGCCTTTTGCAATTCTTTGCAAAGACATTTCTATGGCTAATACTATAGCCTACATATCTGACAAAGAGAAAGAAATATTATCATCTGTAGAGCGTCCTATAGTGATACTTAGGAGAAAAGTACATTTATCTGGAGTAAGCGAACTAAATACTATAGGGATTATGCTTCCTTATACTGCTCTTCATTATCTTCTTTTTGATTTTATAGATAAGCCAATAGTCATGACTTCATCAAACATTTCTGATGAACCTATCACCTCAAGTGATGATGCACAAATAGTAGCAAATCTGCTGACCCATAACAGGAAAATTGAGAATCCAATTGATGATTCGCTTGTGAAAGTCATGGAAGAGAAAACATTTCAATTAAGAAGGAGCAGAGGATTTGTTCCGAAATCCATCCAATTAAATTCCTCTTGCAAAAAACAGATTCTTGCTTTAGGGGCAGAATTAAGCAATGCTTTTAGCATCTATAAGGATGGAAAAGTCATTTGCTCACAATATATGGGCACCACATCAAACAGCAACACCTTCTCTCACTATAAAAAAATGGTTCAAAAGTTTCTGCAATTCACTGATTGTAAGCCTGATATTATATTGGCAGATATGCATCCAGAGTATAATACATCACGACATGGTGAGGAACTTTCAGAATCTTTACATATACCTCTTGTAAAAGTTCAGCATCATAAAGCACATGCCTATTCTGTTGCTGCTGAATATAATATAAAGGATTTTGTTTCCATTGTATGTGATGGTCTTGGATATGGTGAAGATGGAACAATCTGGGGAGGTGAAATATTTTACAACAACGAACGTGTAGGGCATCTAGAGGAGCATTTACAATTAGGCGGTGACTCAGCTACCCAATACCCAGCAAAAATGCTTTTTTCGATTCTTACTAAGTTTTTATCATTTGAAGAATGTAGGAAATATCTTCGAAATTATTTTACTGAAGAGCAATTACTTATTATGCACAAACAAGTAAACAAAAAATTCAATTGTCCATCTACGACTAGTTGCGGCAGAATACTTGATGCTGCTTCATTTCTGCTAGGTTTTTGCGATGAGCGAACATATGAAGGCAGACCTGCGATGCTGTTAGAAGCAAATTCAACAGTTCCCTACGAAATTGAACTCATTATTGAAGGGAATGTATTAAAGACCACACCATTATTCCAGTTTTTAATTGACAATTTTGAAAAAGATAAGAAGAGACTTGCAGCAACCGTTCAGATGTATCTTGCTCAAGGATTGTATGAAATTGCTTCAAGATTTAGTAAATCTGTTATGTTTAGCGGTGGTTGTGCATATAATACTATCATGTCTTCTTTTATGATGAAAAATGGAGTGCATACCAATGAAAAAGTACCCAGCGGTGATGGCGGGATTAGCTTTGGACAAATTGCATACTATCTAGCAAATTCTGGGGACAATATTTCCTGAAGGCATACTTAGTATTTTTTTACCAAAGTTTGTTTGGACAACAACATCATTGCCTTCTTTTACTTCTCCAATGGTTGCTGCCATAGGATTAAATTTTCTCAATCTTTCAAGAACCGCTTTTTCATCCTCAGGAGAACAAGCACAAACAAATCTTCCTTCGCATGCAAGAGAATAGAGCTCAATTCCTAGGATTTCTGTTAACGCTCTGACTTCATTCATCAACGGAATCTGCTCCTCATAAATCAAAAATTGTCTTTTATCTTTTTGTGCGATTTCATTCAAAACAGCCGCAAGTCCGCCTCGTGTAATATCCTTTGCTTTTTTTATTAGATTCCTAATGCTGTTTATTTCTTCCCAGATTGGTTTGCTATCTGTCTTAATTGAAGTCTCAAGCTCAAAGCGTTTTGCAAGCAGTGCAGTGCCATGCTCCCCTATTCCTCCAGAAACGATGATCTTATCTCCAGTCTGCAATTTTTTATCTAAAATAGCTTGTGACAAGCCAACACCGCTTGTATTGATAATTATCTTATCAACTGATCCTTTTTCCATTACTTTGGTATCCCCCGTTACTACAGGAATATCTGTCTCTTTAGATAGCTGACCTATTGTTTTCAAAATCTTGAATAAATCCTCTTTAGGAAATCCTTCTTCGATTATCAATCCCAGTGATATCCCAAGGGGTTTAGCACCCATCACGCTAAGGTCATTTACTGTGCCGCAGAAAGCAATCTTGCCAATATCTCCTCCAGGAAAGAAGAGAGGGGTAACAACATAAGAATCAGTGGTAAAAAGCAGTTTTTTGCCTTCGATGGATAAGCTGGCGGAATCTTCATCATTATGTTCCCAGCCTCCTCGATTCAGATTACTTGTGATCTCAGAGATTAGTTTATGCATTTCCCTGCCACCAGAACCTTCACTTAATTTTACAATATTTGGATTGACATTCTCGTTCATAGGCGGGCAATCTCCTGTAAGGCATTCTTTTTTATTTTCCATACTCTCACTCAGAAAGGCTTTTTCCATATTTAAATGCAATGGCGCAGGCTCCTTCTGACTCACTCACCATGCAAGCCCCTTGCGGATTTTCAGGAGTACAAATGGTGCCAAAGATTTTACATTCTTTTGGCTCAATCAACCCTCTGACTATTTCACCACACCTGCATTCTTTGTTTTCTTTACTTATAACATTCTTAAGAATATTTTTATAGATAATTCTTGCATCAAGAGCTGGATTTCTTGGAGCAAGGCTTGATTTAGGAATTACACCCATACCGCGCCATTCAGAATCAACAACTTTCATTGTCTCATCAATAATCTTTCTTGCTATAAGATTGCCTTTAGGAAATACAACTTCGGGGTATTCATTGACTACTTTTTTTTCTTTATTTTTGATTAAAGTAAGCAGGATATATGTTGCTTTGATGAGTTGTTCTGGCTTGAATCCAGAAATGACTTGAGGTGCAGGAATATCGAGCTCAGACCAAATATCCTCTCCAATGATTGTTGAAACATGGCCAGGATCAATGAATCCATCTATTTTCATTTCTTGGACTAAAATTCTCATAGCTGGTGGGATAAGCTTATGTGCACAAAAGACTTTTATGCCATTTTGCAAGATCCTTGCAGTCATCGGAGTAGTTGTCTCAAAACCAACAGCAAAGAACACCCTGTCTTTCTCATCAATTATCTGGTCAGCAGAGTAAGTCATCTTCACATCTGCTCCCTGTGCCTGGGCATCTCTTAAGCTCATTTTTGTTCCAGGAACATTAATCATATCTCCATAGGTAGCTACTTTAACTCCTTGCAAAGCCAGTTCTATCATACAATCAATATCATATTGAGAAGTAACACAGACAGGGCAACCAGGTCCAGATATAAGCTTGATATTGCTTGGCAGTATCTCCCTGATGCCGTATCTCATAATAGTATTTGTATGCCCTCCGCAAACCTCCATGATGCGGACTTCTCCCATATCCTTTGCAATATCATTTATTTTTTGAATATACTCATTCATTATTTGCCCTCCGTTCCTGATCCGTGGCTTCTTTATCCACTTCAGAAAGTAGACGGTATGTTTCTTTTGCAGTAACCTCATCAACCTTCTGGATTGCAAAACCGACATGGACTAAAACATAGTCATTGACAGCGCATTTTTGTAAGAGGGAAAGGTCTACTTTTCTTTTTAGGCCACCAAAATCTACAGAAGCTTTGTTTCCTGAAATTTCAACAACTTTTCCCGGTATTGCTAAACACATAATAATTTCTAGATAAGCCTAGTATTTATAAATTGCTCTTTATAGCCCCAGATTCCATAAGATAAATACATGAAGCACGAAGTGCCATCCTGAGTGTGCCCCCTTTATCCTGTGTGTGTCCCGCAGCGATTGAGTTTAACA
>CEPX01186123.1_pt1 | contig 15255 bp, 38 predicted proteins | sample 361361 | NCBI WGS metagenome assembly CEPX01 (sample SAMEA2619974, study PRJEB7988) | marine metagenome | biome: marine biome (ENVO:00000447); feature: mesopelagic zone (ENVO:00000213) & marine oxygen minimum zone (ENVO:01000065); material: "saline water (ENVO:00002010), including plankton... | reverse complement strand
CCACCATAAGGTACTGTACTCATATCCATCTCCATAGCAGGAGGAGCATCACAACATTCAGATACATATTCTTCTTCAATATACATAACATACTCCGTAAAAGATATAATGTCGGGAGTCACAAAATGCTCCCGACATTATATCATGTCAGCCCAGTATAAGAACCCTTGCTTACTAGTCTAAGTAATCAGTACTCATAGAGTCAGCTAATTTCTTAGACAGCCATGCTATTTTAGCCTTCTCTTCTTCAGATGATTCCTTAGTAACTGTTTCAGTATCAGTTTCTTTATAGTCCTCATCACCAAAGGGATTCAATAAAGTATCATTCTTATTCGTCATTTGATTCCTCCTCATCTTGTTCTTCACATGCTATACATCCATCTATACCAGATAGATTATGAACCCTACAGTAAATTATCTTTTCATTATAATCATCTTCATATTCATCCTTGGATATACCACGATAACTATAAGGGCCAGTTCCATAACTGTTCATTAAACTACCTCTACATATTTAATGTACTGCTCCGCAGCTTTAATTAATTTATCTTTACGCTTCTCCTTAAAACCATATCGTTGTAACATCTTCTTAGAACTTGGAGGATTTCCTTTACCATAACGATAGTAATGTTCAAGTTCTTCTTTCAACTGTTGAATACACATAAGTATATTATAGTAAGTCATCTTAGTAATAACATCATTCTTAAGCATAAGTATCAGGAAGATACAATAGTAATGTAGCAGAAGGTAAGACTTCAATTAACATTCTAATGCCATCCACTTCCTCCTTCTCTATATCTTGGTGTATCTGGTCAACTACCGCAGCTATTAATACTTCCCTATTAATAGCCTTATGAATTGTTTTCTGTCTACGTTGCTTCTTCATGAATATTATGAAGGGATTTATATTGTTCTACAATTTCCGCAGCTTCAGTATAAGCACCACCCTCTAATAGGATACCCCATGTATTGAACCAATGCAGAAAGGCAGTTAAAGCTGTAAGACTATCAGTACTTAATCGAAGGGTAGCTCTAAGTTCTCCATTCAGTTCTCGTTGTTCTTCAGAAGCTGCACGTAGTAATCCATTCTCAGTACGTAGTCTAACAATCTCATCATCGAATTGCATATCCTGATGTGATTCATTCATATTTCTTAATCTCCTTTCTCTGAATATTAATTAATATCTCTAGACTCTTACGATTATTGTGCATGTGTTTTTTATACCAGGCTCTGCGCCTTTTCTGTTCTCGCCGTTCCCCCTTGTTCATTACTAATCCAACTCTTCTTTAATATCAATATCAGTAAAGGGAACATTCCACATTTTATCAAACTTTTCAATATTTACTAATCTATCTCTGCCTACGAAAGCTCCAATGGTTACAGCAGTCTGTAACATGATTCTGAATTCTCTTAGCTTGGCATCATCTGTTAAGGCATTGCCTTGCATCTGACACTTAATCATAAAACTGTAATACAGTAAGTATAAAGCAGCATCAACTCCATCAACCTTAACTGTTGATTCAATGTGCGTAAGCTCATCTGAATCATCATCTAAATTAATAAGTTTCTTAAGGATATCTATACCAGCACGATATTTAGAATCATCCATGCCTGTATAATTTGGTGGGTAGAAAAAATCCATTACATATACAACTCCTAATAATGTAGGGGAGAATAATTTTTATTCTCCCCTTCTATTATACTACTTATTTAACATAAGCCGTAAGTCCTAAGGTAAGAATCTTTCCATTCTTCAAAGTCTTAACAGGTATATTACCACCAGTAGTAGCAACAACCTGAGTCTTACCTGAAGATTTAGATGGTCTGGATTCAGCTACCTTATTACCATCATCATCGAACAGTCCTGTCCGTGTAGTAATAATCATCTGACCCTCTTCAGTAAACTCTACTGAAACTGAATCAAACTTAGCTGCCCATAGGTCTACTGCATCCTGAATTGGTTCAGCCATAATACTATACTCCTTCTAATAAAATCGGGTAGCCCCAGATAATTTGGGGGGTCACAGAAATGCCCCCCAAAGTATCTGGACAAATCAAGCCAAGTATGATAACGCAGTTATAGTAACCAGTACATATAGTTGGGGTTTATACTGGGGTGAACGATAGGACTTTGGGTTTGGAATGTGAACTGTACTTGTTCCTCTTCAGGAAAATAGTATGAACGTTTAGATTCATACTGTACTTCGGCATCACAAACCTTAGTCTCAGGATTATCTTTATTAACCCAACCATACTCTAATTCCAATCCACATTCTGTACAGGTATCGAATTCTTTATGGTCAATTCCAAGGTAGTCCATTTCAAACTGTGACCAGTGATTCCCATCAGTATCAATTCCAGTAAGAATTTTTCTGCCATGTATGTTACTAAGGTTGTACATCCCATTCCTCCGCTGGTTCATTCTTAGTTGTGTGCCTGCTTGTTACAGGGTCATTCTTAATACAATCACCACACCATCGAGCTGGTATACTCATCTTAATTCCCATTCCTTTAACTTGTACAATATCCATGAACGCTAATCGTTCTGGTTCCAACACCTCACCACATCTTGCACAGCACATACAGTCTATACAAAACACCCCCTGCTTCTCAGCCTTCTGTTTAGTATCAATATAAATATATTCCGTTACGAATCCTTCTTGTTCACATCCTTCACATATTCCTGTCATGCACACACCAGTTCCTTATGAGAATTTACATTAGCAGCATTAATATTAACCACACTTAAATCAAACCAAGGCATAGACTCTAGTGGTTCGTATTGTCTAAAGCCTGTCTTAATCTTCCACTGTAAATCTTTCTCCTTAGGATAATCTTTAGTCCATTTAACTGTAGATGTATCCATAAGTTTCTGAGCTTCCCTATTCAGGGGAAGTATATATCTGAATTGCTTCCCCTTTATCCTACGGATATTTTTATAAGCCATGTAATTATCAGTCAACCAGAAGACTTTCTTTCCTATCATTCTACCATTCTCTTCTAATAATGTACGAGTAGACCTAGGATGAATCTTCTCTCCATCTGGCCCGATGTATATATCTGTCCAGATATATCCACCATACCAGAAATTGAATGCTTGATACACATAGCCTACCTTGCCTACAATCCCATCAGCCCAGGTAAATAGAAACTTCTTTTCAGGACAGTTAAGTTTGAACCACTTAAAAACTTTGGACAACATTTGAGTCTCCGAATTTCGGGGATACTCATCGTCCATACACATTTTACCAATCTCATAATAATCTTTACTCCCTAATAATGGAAATAATTTATGAATAGTATTATAAGGCTGAGTTCCCCAGCCCAATGTTAATACACCAGCAAGTCTATCATGATTCTCATCTACATCATAGATACCAAGGTAATGCTTAGTTAACTTGGGCATTACCTTGGAGTAATGTTTATCTTGGATGAAGTCTACTGCTGTACGAGCATCAAGTTCTACTATCTTAAAATCATATTTCATTGATTACTCCCATTAGGCAATCTCCGTAGTTTCGTTAGTACTCTCTACCATTTCAGTAATCTCAATCTCTGGAGGCTCCATAAAACCAAAAGGATTTCTTAGAATGTAACCCCAATCCCATTCATCGGGATGATTCTCTCCCTCTCGTTGGAGAGTGTATCCTGTTGCAACTATTTTATATATTTTACTCATCTTCTTCCTCATCGTAATCATCATACTCACTATGGTCAAACCAATCATCAGGTAGGCCCATATGAATCCAGTATGTTTCTGAGTCCCATTGCATACTAAGGTATAGGGAATCATCATCGCAGTTAAATTGTTTACGAATTGATTTTTCTAATTGGTCAAAGTAATTATCTATAGTAACCATATTACTCTACTCCACACGATATTCTTTTTCTGGTACATATCCACAGTCTAGACATATATGCCATGCACAATCTCTAGTACATTCTACATCATCACCCTTACATTCTAAACAAATACCTTCTTCATATAACAATCGTTTCTCTGGAGGTAAATCTGGCTTTATGTTTGACCAAGGTTCTATAGAAGCCACGATAACCACACTCCTGTAGCTATTAGTCCATTAGTTGCTGTCATCCATAGGTGTATTAACGTAGTCTTATCCATGTTATTGTTCATCCTTATTTAGATATCCTGCAAACTGCATACCTGGCTCATCGTAGAACCATGAGATATATACATCAGGATGCTGTAATTTAAGTACATGATATATATTTTCAGGTGGCCCCCAAGCAGTATCAAATCTATACTGTAGATAATCTGGTTCATCTACATCTAAGTATACATCACAAGCATCCCACTTACAAGTCCAGTTGTCATTACACCAATCATACCAGTTATCAGAACCATACTTATTTCTAAGTTCTTCACTTCTCTTACAAGTAATAGGTAGATTACCTATAGCCCATTCAGAATCTGAATGTTGTTTTTTATATTCTTCAATCTCTTCTTCAGTATGAACAATCTTTACTGGAGAACCTATCCCACGTAACTCATCAGGCATGGGAATAATAGCATTAAAGCTGAAAGGTTTCTCATTATTTACAACATGTCCTTGGACTGCTTCTTTGAATGCTTGAACATCTTCTTCATTACCTGATACTGTTACTCTATTTGCACACCAATTAGGCATTGTCTTTCTCCTTTAAATAAATGCGCCTGGTAAACATGGAATGTCTATTGGAAGCCATCTTGATGAAATTAACCTAGCCATATTAACTAAGTTAAAACTAAATATCTCATGGAGGACAGCACCGACATTCATATTACAATGATACATTACCATAAATCATATCCTTCAGTTAATCTAAGACGACAAACTTCACAGAATTTCTCGTCACGGTGTTTATCTTTCATAGCTTTTCCACAGGAGTAACATGAATTGAATTGTCTCCACGGTCTATAATTAAATTTATCTTTTTTCTGAGTATCATTTTTAGCCAAGGTGAATACCTCTCCTCACTTTATGTCTAGTATAACTACGCTTCTCTTGCCATACAGGATGAGGCCCACCCAGAAATGGCAATAGATTTTTAACATGTCCTATTAGTATACCATACTTATCATTCTCTTCAGCCCATGACCAGCCTCCACTATCTACAAAGTAATTACTATACATAAGTATATCACTACATTGTAGATAGAAACTCTTGTGTCTATTAACTAATGATGTTATTCTTTTCTCTATGCTCATCTTCCTAGTAGCATGTATATTATATACTATGGTAGGAATCATTCTAGGTGTAATGATTTCATTAGTTTCTAATATAGATACACCAGTATCAGGGATAGGACTCCTACTACTAGTAGGAGTAGTTGATTGTATTGATTCATGTTGTACAACCTTTGGTTTATTTTTAGAACCTTTTCTTCTACCCATTATCTCCTCATGTTAGCATTCTCTTGAGCAAGAATCCTCTTTCGTTCTTTAGCATCCATACGAACAGGTTTAACTTTACTCGTATCAAGTTGCTTAACAAAACGAAAGTCTAGATTATAATCAGAGGGCTTCTGAACGAAGCCCCCTGTACTGGGTATCTGAACACAGCCTGATTCATTGGCTCTATTCATCTTGGGTTTACCACTAAGTATATACTTCTTTCGACTCATTAAGTTCTTACTCCTACTTGTCTAGCAATACCCCTATCCATTCTCCACTGTAACCAGGTCTGTGCTTGTAGTACATTAGGATGTACTCCCTTCACCTTAGCAGCCTTGGCATAAGCACCTGATATTCTCTTATAGATTGTAGCAGATTGCAATTGATTGAGTTCTTGTTCATTCAATTGCCTACCCATATACACAGCAGAAGCATGACGGTCAACAACGGTAGGATTGTCACCTTCAGGACTAACTATAGCTTTATAGAATGGCACCACCTTTCGGCCTTTCAGGACTTCTAGAGGGTGTTCTCCATCAAGGATACGTAAAGCCTTTGTATTATTTATCTGAGTCTGACCACTAGCATGACCTGTACCTATGAGCATATGAGCTAGATGAATATTATCTCCCCATTCTGTTTGTGGAGATAGGGCTGCAAGAATACCAGCACCAACTTGTGCTCGACTAGCATCACCTTTATAGCCAGCTAACTTACCAAGACCTATAGCAATTTCATGTGCTTCAGGATACCATCGTGCTCCTATAACCCTAGCTTCTTTACTGAGTTTTAAGTTAAGAATATTTCGGAAGCTACCCTTGACATCATTAGTCCGTTCTTTCTTGTAGTTACGCATTCTGTTCTACTCCTTCTTCTACTATAACATCTTTGAAATAATCTATCAACTCCATAAATGGCCCCTTGTATTTACTATGATTAGTCTCATACAAAGCAGAATCATTTATGAAATGTGATGGGCTTACTCTATATATCTCAGTTAGAGATTTGAAAGCATCGCTTAATAAATCTTGCACCTCCATTCTACGTATCATAGCCTCAGCAACTAATTCTATATTGTCTTCTGTATACTCCATACTTACCTCTTTAACTAATACCAAACCCAATAAAAAATATTAGGGGGGCTTCGTAAGAAAAGCCCCCATAATATTTAAGACGTAAACCAAGTTACCGTACCCAGTAGTAACAGTAGTAACTATATAAACCGTACTGAAGACTGTTCTTTAGTACAGTAACTTACAGTATCATATCCTGCAAGGAGTCTAACACTGTAATCTTTATAGTAACTTTCCCGACAGTCAGCGCAGCAGCATGGGTTTCCTTTCAGTAACCATTCTAACTGGGCATCCGCACTACTCCTATTGACAGCATCCACTGATGCTTCTACTCCAAAGTATTTAGTCCTGTAGTAAGCCATCACTTTCCTCCTTCACTGTATCACATTCACCTATGTAATTATCATAGCACCCAGCACAGATTACATCATCCTCGCAATTCAGGATATAGAAGTATGCGAAATCATCTTCCACGAATCCACATGCAGAGCATTGAAATAATCCATCAGAATTAAAACTCACTTTCAAACTCCTGTACAGTATCTTCCAATTTATTGATGACTTCATCCAGCTCAGTGAGAGTATCTAGAAAGCCATCGGCATTGTTTAAGCCATCTTCTATTTCAGTATGGAGGTCTTCTAACTTGGATTGCTTTTCCTCTATATCATACTTAGCTTGTTCTGCATTCGTTTTGGCATCTGTTACAATACCAATTAGCTGGTCTACTAATCCGCTGCTGCTAGTCATGTTGTGTTCTCCTTCAAAAAAATCTTGTTCGATTATACCACAATCATCGTATCTAAATTTAGGAACTCCTCCCCAAGTCTCTTCAAGCCAATCATACATACTGTATAAAAAGGAGAACATTCGCATTCTCTTCTCTATACAGTCAGTAAGATATAGCTCTGTACCATGTTTGTAAAGAAAGAACCTACCCATCTTAGAACGCCAAGAGGGAGTATCTTTGATAGGGATAAATGTTACTGACATTACTTCTCCTTATCTTGGGCTAACTCTAATCTTAATTCTTTTAGATGTTTCTTACAAACTGTAAGCAAAGTCCCTGGCCCCAATTGGATGGAGCCAGAGACTTTATTCTTACAACCAATCATATCGCAAACTGTTAATTGCATAGAGCTAAGGCAGTTTTGAATGCTCTGCTCTTAGCTTCAGCTCTCATACCAAAGATAGCAGTAGCAGAATTAGAATGTCCTTTACGGAAATCTTCAGTCTCTACTACAGCTTGCCATGCTCCCCAAGGAGTATTAGCAAGACGGCTATTCTTATCGTTAAAGAACTGATAACGCTCCCATGCACCAGCACGGATAGCCTTCAAACGGTCTACCCTCTTTTCATATTCATCCTGATGATATGTCTTATCATTCAGGATAGAAAGCCAAACATCTTTACTTACATCATCAGGAGTTATGTCCTGAGACAGGGTAAGCCTGCGAGGTTTAGACGCTTGAGGATATGCTGAATCAATAATAGATTGTGCTTCTTCATCATTTATCCGATACTCTGCAAGAGAATTCATAACAGGCACAACCTTTTCTTTAGCTTGCAACATGTTATTGAACAAGTACACATACCATTCAGTATCCTGATGGATAGTACGGTTGTGTTTAAGAGTGACAGATACTTTAGCAGATGCAAGACCTGTCGTCAAAGTATTCTGACATACTATTCTTACTGGAGTAAAGGCTATGGATAATGCACCCATACCATCACGATGGTCTGTCACTAAGTAATACATGTGATGGTCTTCACCAGCTATCAATCCTTCACCAGCATCTAGAGTCATGAAGATTTTTTCGCCATGCCCCAAAGCTCCCATTGTTTCAACAGGATACTTCTCTGATATAGGGTCAAGCATCTTAGCTAAGTCCCAAGCCTGAATAGGAGTCCACTCTTTACCTACCATTGAGAGTATCCTATCTTGTGGGTCATCTTCAGTCTGTTCACGGACAACACCATAATATCCAGACTCAATGAACTGCCCATCTTCTAGTTGAATGAAAGCAGGAAGTTTTCTAACTGGGAAACCAATCTTAGAAATTCGCATAGCTTCAGTAGCTGTCATATCTTTATCCATAACAGTACCTACTCTATGCCATGCAGGAGTCCTGCGACCAAAGAACCTGTCACCAAATATGTTAGCTGCCATCTTATCTTTTCTCCTTCTTAATCAAACTTATGTATATATTCAAACCCTTGTTCGACTCTTAATATGTATGCTTTCAGCATCTTAAAGATACCTATAGACATACCTAGTGCATCACTAATTTGCTGTTGACAGTCAGGGCAGGATACCCTAGCATCTCTGCACTCACTGTGGAGAATGAAACCATTTACTTTACGTAAACCTTCTAAGAATTCATTAGAGGGATGTAATATTAAACGGAAACATACAGTCTGAATGTGCTACCCAACCATGACTACTTTCTATAGTACCTAGTAAAGGTATCACTGTATCAGGGATTGATACATGGGTAGCTGCTAGTTTATTACAAACTAGACATCTATTCATATGACTGTCACCTCCTGTTGAAGCGGTTGGTTTTGGTCGAACCGTAAAACGATTATATCACAACCGCCGTTAAAATTCGTCGTCGTGGCTGGGAGCCACTATCGTTTGAGGGTCTTTAACCATAGGAGTAAAACCATCTAACACATCTTCTAACTGTCGGCCTAAGGTATACTCAGTACCATATAGTGCTCTATAGATTTTACGCTTCAGATTATATCCTACTTGTTCATCACCTATCTTAACGTAGCTCTGAGCAAGTTCTCGTAAACAATAAAGGTCACCCTCATTAACTTCAATTACATGTCCTCGTCCTTCGTTCTCAGCATCTAACGTAGACAAGACTGCTATAGCAATCTTCTCTATTAAATCTACTGGCGCAGGCACACAAATAGTTGATGCCATTGGACGCATAGTAGCAAACACTACTAGTCCCTCTGTCGTATCTAACATCATAGTTAAACTATCATCTAGATATAATGCTTCATTACGAGTGAGGGATAAGAACTTAGTTGGTATTGCTGTCGAGGGATAATCCTCGTCATGAGGTTGAGCTGTCATTTGATAATATCCTCCTAGATGTGCATCGACTACATTCAATACAAACCTTGTCTCTGACCAGAACCAAGGTGCAAAATTTATGTCCAACAACAAGACAAATAAAAAATATAAATTTTTTCATTTTAATTGTTTAACATATCCGTAAGGTCATCAGCTAACTTAGTTAAATTCTTACGAAACTGAGCATCTCTTTTCTTTTGGTCTGAATCTTTACCTTGTCCCTTCTCACTATATTGAGAATCTATACGCCGAGCTGTTGTTTTCTTTGACCTCTTTCTATCTCTATTTAACCATTTGCTCATGAGGAAGTTTCTGCATTGACATTATTACGATGCCAATCAACTAGGCAGTACCCACATATGGGGCCACTATTATAATCAGGATTGTCTTCAACTGCAATAACTAATGGACTCTTAGTAATAAAGTTATGACCCCGTGGACATCGGTACTCTTGACCTTCTTTTTCTATAGGATAATAAGATGGCGATTGTAGCAGATGGTCTGAGTCATCCTCATAAGAATGAAACCAATCACCATCACTTTTTCTTACCATTTTAAAAACTTCTTTACCCATCATCGCTATCCTCCATAACCCCTTGCGAATCTAATATGATGCTACGCAGAGCATCCTTACGACGAGACTCTCTTCGACCTAATGCTTTATAATAATCATCATTCTTATCATACAAGAATTGTAATTCTTGATGAGCAAAGAATTCATATAACCTATCGGGGTGTGTGCTGAACCCCATCCACGTTTGTACATCAAGACCAAAGCCTAGCTGAGTTACTGTTACCCTACTGGTCAGACCTAGCAAATGTCCTTCGGCACCGTGGAATAATCCTCCACCAGAGTTACCAAATATACTAGAAGCATTCTGCATGAGGTATGCTTTCTGGTCAATTACTTCTCTAAGATATGTAATAGTACCAGGGTTAGGGAAGGGGTCATGTAACAATGAACACCCGCTTACCCATACAGGGTCAAACAATTTTAAGTCTTGGATTTCATCCTGAGGAATAACAGAAGCTACGTGTGCTAGGGGTCTGGTATTACTATTAAGTTTAACTGCTGCTAAATCATGATGCTTATCGTATGCTATAATTTGCCCCGTAGTTGAATTAGCCGAAACAACTTTACTACCATCGTAGTCAAAAACTTCAATAACAACTTCATCAAGAACATCACGTTTAACCTCACGTTTAAGAATAGCGTCCCATTCATCCCTAATCTTAATCGCTCCATCAATAACATGTTGACATGTCAAAAGAATATTAATGAACTTACCATCATCCTTAGGGTCTGGTTCACTATATACTAAGACACCACTACCACCTGCTTGACCAGCCCTTACTCGTACTACAGGATATAGTATTTTATCATGCAATAAATCAGAATCCATATCTCCTCCTTACTTAGCGACGAATATCGTAAAGAAAATCTCTTTACTTATATCACTATATATTATACTCTTTTTGGTATATATCTCTATAAAGTTACGCAGAACAAACAAGAGCTATAAAACCTATCACTAATATAAACCTAAAGAATTTTGAACTTTCTTCTATGACCATCTATCACCTCACTCTATTTATTATTGTCTTAGATTTGGGATGCATCTTTAATCTAGCCTCCTCTATATCAAGGTTAGGATACCAGTGCCTATCTTTACGCCAAGTATCTGGGGATACATTTTTTAAACTTTGTATATATTCTTTACCATGAGGTGTACCAGGTATCTCACAATGCGCTTTAATGACATGAGCAAACTCATGTCGTAAGACTCTATAGGTTTCAAAATCATTTACTAATATCCATGAGGACACTTCAATAAGATTCTTACCGTAAGTTAATGCAGCCACTAATGAACCACACGACGGAACAACTACCACAGGTGGACATTTGAATTGCTGATTACCATATTGAGTAATGAAACCTCGCACCCTTGGTGACTCTGCCAATGTCTTTATGTATGTATTTAAACTCTCAGTTCTCACTTGGCCCCCCCGCAAAAATTTTGGGCATCTTCTAGTATACCACAAACGTCCAAAAAACAACAACGCCGTGATAGTCATTTGGTCACGGCGCAGTTGCAGATGAGGATCACCCCCTTATTACTTAGGGTCAATATCCAACAGTTTCATACCCAATGCTATTATACCTCCTGCACACATAGATGCAATTTCAACGTGGTCTATCCGTAACCCCCATATAGCTATCACCCCCAATGCTACAATAGCAATAAACATTTGTGGTCTGAACATTATCTACGTCCTAGTCCTCTTCTATTTTGTGGTCTTAGTTAGACTCACAGGGAACACAGACACAATTTTCTTCCCCTTCTGGATACACACATTTACAACACACACATACACATTCTTCCTTACCTTCTTCATATACACAGACACATTTACCATCTTCAAACGTTTGTTTCATTATATCCTCCTATCCTTTCTTTAAAATTTTATACTTTATTTAAATCTTCCTGCCTGAATAGTCTTACCCTGCTTAGCACAGGGAGTACACATTGTACCAGCCTTAACAGTCTTAGCATGTTGTTTTCGATTACAGCCTGGGCAGCGTACCCAACTCTTCCTCATATGTCCCCACCCTCATTAAAATAATGTGCCCACTGAGCTTCAGACATATTCGGTAAGCCCCCTTTAGAAAGCGTTATACATTTCATCTTACATCCACATACTAATCCCATGCATACTCCAATGCATACTATTGCTGATACGATAACCTCCATGATTTCTATTCACCTCCTTTATTCTTATTTACACAGTCATCACAACAAGTACAAGTACAATCACACCCATCGGCACATTCACAAAGACCTTTTAGTTCTTGGGCATGGTCATTACAAAAACATCTGTTTGGATGACACTTCTCGCAATCACATGCCATGCAATCACATGCCATGCAATCACATTCTCTGTTCTCCCCAAAGGAAGATTGGTCGCAAGTACATTCTTCACATGTACAATCAGGGTCTTTAGGCCATAGTTTTATCTGCGTCATACTCTCACCTCCTTATCTTATTATACCCAAAAGAAAGGGGTAGCCGAAAAGCTACCCCCCATTATAACATAACCGTGCCAAAAATTTATTAGCTTTGGGGGCTTTGTCCACAAGTACAGGTTTGTTTCTTCATCCATGTGAAGAACTCTTTAGCCACTCGCCCTGCTAAATCTTGAGAATGGAGAGCATCTTCAACATGCGTCTCACCTAAATGCTGCCCACCTTCATTCACTGTCCAAGGGGGCTTAACATGCATAGGACATCCCCAATCATTAGTCTCTGTTTCATATACAGGGACATACCGTGCAGCCTCAGGTGGAACCTCTGAAGGGAATCCGTATTCCCTTAAGAGTTGATGATGTTCAACTTCCCTTCCACCCTGATTATTTAGTGTAGCCATAGAATGGTCACCAGCCATAGGGTCTGGTTCCCCAGGTCTTTTATATCTATCCTCTTTATGAATTCCAAAGGCTTTGTACAGGTCAGGCGTACTCTTCTGTTTTTTGGGACGAGCATGGTCGTCAGCTTTATGCATATCCATACGTTCTATTTCCTCTTTATATTCATCAGGATTTCTGCGCCAGCCTGGAAACTTCAAGTCTAGCTCAGATGGGCCATTCATATTAGTATCCCCTAAGTCTACAGTATACGATACTTTCTCTAGCCAGTTAGAAAAAGATTTTGAAAAGTCTATCGTGCCATCTTCACTCAGTACCATAATCTCTCTGACATTATTTTCATTTTCTAATACAGGAGAATCATCTATCGGTGCAAAGACTGAACACCAATCACCTGGCATAATCATTCCATTCACTACATCACAGTCACTCATACCAGGATTATAATATTTACAAGTACCACACATAATCCCAGCATTCTTTTCTGGTTCCGAAGCATCCCTATACTGTACTTGTTCCTTACCAAGCTTCCCAGTTTGGGAACCTGTTTGCATATCTAGTTCTCCCTCTTTCTGTATGAGACAACTACCATCAATACAGGTGCCACTAGATTCCAGAAACATTCCTTTCAGTACATCGAAGTTGGCTCCTTGGTTTACTCCTTTTTCACAGACAGTAACTTCAGCCAATTCCAAATCATCTACTTGCATGTAGGGAGTCAATCCTTTCTGCATGTTCTGTACCTTAGTCGCAGACCCTGCAATGGAATAACTCTTAAGCTTTCCCTCATTGATTTGTTCGATGACTCGTTTAGCTATACGGGTATCATCACGGACTTCTGTAATAAAGAACAAACCCTGGTCGCCTACACCAGACTTAAATATCTGTCCACCTTTAGAGATATACGCAGGCAAAGCCCAGCCAACCTGAACATCTGAATGAAGTACCATAGCATTTCTTGTACGGAAATTACTCATGTACTTATCGAAGGCTTTAGTTAAAGCATTAGTAGTAATCAGATGCCCTTCCCTATCAATCATTTCAACAGATGCAGGGCCACCTACTACTACAGGGTCATTCTCTATACGAGCAGCAGCCTGCATAAAATCTTCATTATCAGGAAAGGCTCTAGACAACGTAAGAACTTCAGCACTAGATGCAATACCCGCTTTAAATAATCTCAGATATTCATCCAAGGCATGAGAGATATCTTGGAGAGTAGTAGTTCCCACCTGTTTTTCTAACAAGGCAAGAATACCTGAAGACTCTACTAAGCTATCTAGTTGAGGCTTCCATGATTGTGGTGTTGGAATCATCCCAAAGACTGGGAGGGTTACCCCTGATGTATTCCCCATACTACTCCATGTATGGCTGGTGTACCAGATGCTGCTACCGCAGATATTCTAGTTCTAAAATCGACAGGCCATACCGTTTCAAAAACTTCACCCGCCGCAATCTGGAAACCAGTAGTTGCTGAAGCTGTCTGGTCAAAGGCTACATATACAGCAATTGACCCGTGGTCATTCTTTATTCGTAGCCCCCGCATTACAGACATTCCTGCTCGACGTTTAGACTCAGAAGCATTAGCGGTTCCCGTCCATTCATAATTGACACCTTGTGCGCCATCCACATAATCAGGAATCGTACTATCTTGTCTAACTTCCACATGCATTTTATCTACATAAAAATCTATATTGTGTTGAGCAACAGAAAGAATCGCTACTCTATAAGTAGCAGGAGGTCGGCCTACCAAACATTGTGCCGATATTTTCAGGAAGCCTGCGGTTAAACTATGTGTAGCACTGGTAGCTAATTCTACCCCACTACTATCTTGTAGTACAAGTCTAACATTTCCCGATGCGGATGCTCCCCTAACTTCTGCACTCGCTACTAAATAAGACCCTTCAGGATGACCTACTAGATTAGGAGTAGTATAATAAAACCCTTCACCAGCAGCAGAGTTAGCAGGGTTAACTAAAAGGGAGTATGTTCCAGTAGCAGCTTGAGCACTACTTTGAGCAATGGCTGCTCCAGATGCAGTAAACTCTGTCAAAGCATTTAATTCAATAGATGGATTCCTCACTAAATTAACAGAAGGAATACCTCTATCTACAGTAAATACATCGGCAGCAGTAGTGGAAAGGGTAGCGGTAATCGGGGCATACTTTGTAAAAGCATGAACACTGGTTCTAGTACTAGGGTCTACTTCCCAAGATGCCCATTCGTTGGCTCGTTCATTTGCCATATTTATTTATCTCCTGAAAGAAACCATT
>CEPX01156166.1_pt1 | contig 15256 bp, 15 predicted proteins | sample 361361 | NCBI WGS metagenome assembly CEPX01 (sample SAMEA2619974, study PRJEB7988) | marine metagenome | biome: marine biome (ENVO:00000447); feature: mesopelagic zone (ENVO:00000213) & marine oxygen minimum zone (ENVO:01000065); material: "saline water (ENVO:00002010), including plankton... | reverse complement strand
CCCCCGTCGCGCCGTGGCCCGGTAGGTCCACGGCGATGACGGTTCGGATGCCGGTGATTTCGTGGCCTAGCGGCCACATGGTCGATGAGTCGCCGGTGAAGCCGTGCAGAAGCATGAGGGGATGACCCCGGCCCTCAACCTCGGTGTGCAGGCGGGTGCTCACGGGTTCATGCCGCCAAGTGACCCAGCGACGCCAGTGGCGGCGGCCCGGTGCAGGCCCACGTTTGTGGATGCGTTCGTTCGCACGTGCACGAGGTGGATTCCGGGATGCCCCACTGATGTTGCCAGGGCAAGGTCCAGGTCGGTTCGGTTGGAGACGCGGTCGAGGGTGGCACCGGCGAGAGAGGCGGCATGGCCCAGGTCAAGGCCGTGCGGAGTGTGGAAGAGACGGTCATGGTCAACGTCGGACTCTGCTGTAATGGGAAGGAAGGAGAAGATTCCACCGCCGTCATTGTCGACCACCACCACTGTCAGGTCCACCTCGAGTCGCACGCCCGCCACGAGGCCGGCGAGATCGTGGAGCAGGGCCAGGTCGCCGGTGAAGAGGAGCGTCGGGGCTTCGGATCCTGCGGCGATGCCGAGCGCGGTGGAGACCTGTCCGTCGATTCCGTTGGCACCTCGGTTTGCGTACACGGCCAGCGGCCGCTGGTTGAGCGGCATGAAGGCATCCAGGTCTCTTATCGGCATGGAGTTGGACACGACCAGGTTGGCTCCGCCGGGCATTGCCTGACAGAGGGCGACGGCGACACCGGGCTCGTCGAATGGGGCACTGGCGGCCAGGCTGGCCACAGTTGCGGCCGCAGCCGCCTCGGCATCGAGCCAGAGGCGCGTCCAGTTGGTGTTGCTCCGCTGCTCAGCGGCACCGGCAGCGGCGGGGGCGAGGGCGGCAGCCATCTCACCGGAGTCGGCGGCAATCCGGTCGGTGACCGCGAAGGAGGGGTCCGGGAATCGGCCTGTGTGGTCGACAGCGACGACCCGCTCCGCCTCGCAACGCTCGAGCCAGAGCCTGTAGGCCCGACTTGTTGGCATTCCGCCCAGCTGCAGGACAACGTCGGGTGGATGGGTGTCGGCCATACCGGCCGCCAGGAGGTGATCGCCACAGGCCATGACAGGGGAGTGGATGGTGCTTGGACCCCGGCGGAGCCCCGATGCCGGGTCGGCCATTAGCGGCCAGCCGCTGGCAGCTGCGAGCTCTGAAACTGCGGCCTTGCCCCGGGTGTCAAGGTCCATCGGGCCGGCCACGATCAGACCCTTCTCCAGCGACAGCAGCGCGCTGAGGGTTCTGACATCACCTGCCTCAGGCTGACGTGCTGGTGCCGGCTTTGGCAAGAGGGTGACCTGTGGTGGGTCGCCGACAGGAGGCTCAAGTGGCTCCCTGAACGGACAGTTGAGGTGGGCAGGTCCCGGTACAGGGTTGAGCGAATGCTCGACGGCGAGAACTGCCAGACGTGCCGCCTCCTCGGGAGGTTCCGTACCGATGACGTCTGCCTGGTGCTCCCAGCGGACGTGGGAGCCGTAGAGCCCCGTCTGGTCAATGGTCTGGGGAGCACCTCGCCCCTGAAGTTCTGGTGGCCTGTCAGCGGTGATCACGATGAGTGGCACGCCGGAGTGGAACGCCTCGACCACAGCCGGCAGGTAGTTGGCGGCTGCACTTCCCGAAGTGCACACCAGGGCGACCGGCCGGCGGCTGGACCTGGCCAGGCCCATTGCGAAGAAGCCGGCAGACCGTTCATCAAGGTGTACTGAAACCGTGAGGTCGGGGGTCCGGTCGGCGGCAACGGTGAGCGGCGTGGACCTCGAGCCCGGAGAGACGGCCACGTGTGACACACCCGATGCGACCAGTTGTGCGAACAGGGCCCGGCATGCGGCCTGCACCCGCATCGGGTCGGCGGTCGGTGTGGTGGCTTTCACCGGTCCGTGCCTTCTGGAACGCCCGAGGTGGCCAGTACCGGGCCCAACATGGCACTCAGCTTGACCTCGGTCTCAAGCAGCTCGCGCTCGGGGTCGGAGCCGGCGACCACTCCGGCGCCTGCGAACAGGGTGGTTCCCAGGTCGTCGATCAGGGCCGAGCGCAGTGCCACCCGGAACTCGCCGTTGCCGTCCGCGTCGAGCCAGCCGACAGGACCGGCGAACCAGCCCCTGTCCAGGTTCTCGTGGAGTCCTCTCAACTCGATTGCCCGACTGATCGGAGCCCCCGAAACCGCCGGTGTGGGGTGGAGTGCACCGACCACGTCGAGGATGCCGACACCGTCCGGCAGCTCACAGCTGATCGGGGTGTGAAGGTGCTGGATTCCATGGAGGCGCAACAGGACAGGCCCGGCCGGAAGCGACGGTGAGAGGTTGAGGCCGACGAGAGAGTCAGCCACCGCGTCCACCACAACGGCATGTTCGTTCCTCTCCTTGGGGCTTGTCATCAGGCCCTGGCCGAGGGCGTTGTCGATGTCGGCGACTGGGTGGCGTGGAGCTGATCCGGCGAGGGCAGCAGTATCCAGGTGGCCGCTGTGAACGGCGGCAAGCCTCTCGGGGGTGGCTCCGGTGAAGACGGTCCGTCCAGTGTCCACACAGAAGGTGGCACAGGCTGGGAAGGTCTCCCTGAGGGTGGCCAGCAGACGCGGGAGGTCCGGGCTTCGGTCCACGCGGATGGAGCGACAGGGGACCGCCTTGGTGATCTCACCGTCGGCAATGGCCTTCAGGGCCGTGGCAACCAGGTGTCGGTACGTCGACCGTTCCTCGCCGGAGGCCCATCTGGAGGCATCGGCCTCCTGTGCATGGTCGACAGAGCGGGTCTCCGTGTGGGGAGCGGGAACCGTCTGGTCGCCGATGCTGGTTACCCAGGTCCGGCCATGCTGTCTCAGCACCTGGAGTGCCGGCAGAACCAGGCGGCCACCCCCCAACTCCTTCCAGGACGTCTCGCCTCCAGCAGGTTCAAATGCGAAGCCGGCGGCGAGGCGAGGCAGTGGAGCCCCGTCCGGGGCATCGATGACGAGCCCGTCCAGGATGTCGGCCGCTACCTCGGCAGCATCGCTGAAGCGGTCGTGTCCAGCGACGGTGGCGGTGGAGACCGAGCCGATACCTGCCCATGAGGAGTCGTCGTCGGGGATCTCCCAGAACCAGCGTTCGACACCGGCCGGGGAACTGTCCAGCCAGGCCAGGGGGTCGCGGCCCGGTCCGTCGGCCACCTCGACTGTGGTGGCGACGGCTAGGCCTGCGGCTGTGGGCTCGGTCAGCGCCATTCGCAGGTAACGACCAGGTGTTCGGTGTCGGCAGCGACCAGGGCGTCGGTGAGGGTTTGCCTCTTGCCGTCGGCCACCCTTTCGAGGGCACGTGAAACGAGAGACCGGTGGAAGTGCTGTGCCACGAGTCGGGTTACGGCTGGCAGAAGTGCATGGACCACTTCGACGAGGTCGTCATCGCCGGCATCGCCGGCATCGTCGTCATCGTCGTCAACGTGATCTTCAAATAGCGCGACTGCCCTGCGCACGATCTCGTCGACGTTGCCTGCATGGTCGACCGCAAGGTTGACGAGTTCGTCAAGCGGCACGCCGGCAGCGCTTACCGCAAGGCCGGCTCTGACCATGGAGACCGCACCCTGGTCGAAGAGCTGTTCGCCGTCGACGAGGGTTGTCTCGAGAAGGCCGTTGTCGCACAGCAGTGCAACGAGGCCCTCAGGCACCTCGGCCTGGCCTGCCACCTCGGAGCGCGTCAGGCGGCGTGCCCTGGCAGCTTCGGCTGCAAGGCCACCGAGGTTGTCGGTTCCCTCGGTCGTCTCCGACAGGCGTCCGATCTGGGCGAGTGTGAATCCGGCGTCGGCGAGGCGTCTGATCTCGGTAAGGCGATTCACGTGGTCGGGCCCGTAGACGGCCCGACGGCCCTGCCGGTCTGGTGGCTCCAGGAGGCCAAGCCGCTGGTAGTAGCGGATGGTGTCGACGTTCAGGTCGACCTTGGCTGCCACCTGTTCAACCGACAGTTCACGGGTAGTGGGATCCATACGGGGATTGTAGGAGTAAATGCTCACAGAGTCGATGCTCGTAGATGGCCTTCCCGGCGCCTGCAGCCGATCCACCATCGCAACTCCGCACATGAGAAGATGCTGGGGTGGACCTGAGCGAACCGGTTGACTACATCACGCGTACGATCGAGCAGTACTCGGCCCTCGGCTACGAGCCCTACCAGTGGGCGCACCGTCCCGACCCACCAGCGTGGCAGCCTCTCGGCCAGCCGCTCTCCGAGTCGACTGTTCTGCTCGTCGGATCCGGTGGCGCATACCGGGAGGGACAGGTGGCCTTCCACTGGAAGGACGACACCGGCATCCGCCGTATCCCAACCGACCAGCCGGCCAGTGATGTGAGGGTGACCCACTTCGCCTACGACCTGGAACCCGCTCGCAGCGACCCCAACATCGTCTTCCCGGTCGACCGCCTGAACGAGATGGTGGCCGCAGGTGTCATCGGTGGCCTGGCACCGGAGGCACTGGCCTGCATGGGGGGCATCTACTCGGTCAGGCGTGCCGAAGAGGAACTTGCACCGGCAATCGTCGATGCGGTGCAGCAGATGCCGACCGACATCGACCTGGTGGTCCTCGTACCCGTTTGACCGGTATGCCACCAGACCGTGGGCCTGGTAGCGAGGGCAATCGAGGCAGCCGGCACGCCGACCGTGTGCCTCACAGCAGCACGGAGCATCACCGAAGCGGCCAATCCGCCCAGGGCCGCGTTCGTCGACCTGCCGCTCGGCTACACAGTCGGCCGCCCACACGATCCCGGCTTCCAGACCGACCTGCTCAACCGGGCCCTGACCGCAGCATGGTCGATCACAGAACCCGGCACCATTGTTGACCTCGGAGTCCGCTGGTCTGACGACCAGTCCTGGAAGGACGCAGCCACAAGCGGACTCGACAACGGAATCCGCCAGGCCGACGGCGACAGCCGCAGCCCACGCGTCGACGAACCCCAGTACCAGTATGAATCCGACCGTGCCGCCGCTGATGCAGCTACAGCCTGAGACGCCTGACAGCACGTGATCCTCTTCGTCTGCACAGGCAACATCTGCCGGTCGGCAATGGCCGAAGGACTGTTGGCACACGACCTCTTCCAGGCTGGTTCGGATCTCGTCGTGGCATCGGCAGGCACCCACGCAATGACAGGTGGACCGGCAACCAGCCACTCGGTCGATGTGCTGGCCGAGCAGGGGATCGACATCTCAGGCCACCGCAGCAGCCTGCTTACCGACTACCTGCTCGCCGAGTCCGACCTGGTCGTGGCGATGACCCGCGTGCACGAGTCGAGCGTTGCGGCCCTTGACCAGGACGCCCGGGCACGGACCTTCCTTGCGGGCGAGGTGCCGAGGCTGGGCGGGACAGTTGGCCCACTGCAGCCGGGCATGGACCTCAGGGAATGGGTGGCGCTCCTCCATGCTGCGCGAGGAGGGCACATGACAGCCGGCCGTACCCCCGACGAGGTGGGTGACCCCTACGGAATGGATCGCTCCATCTATGAGGCCCTCCACATTCGCCTCAGCGGAATGAGCTCAGCCATGAGCCGCCTGCTGGCCCCTCGATAGCTGCTGGCAGCGCGGAGGTCGCCCCGACGGCCGTGCCGCCGCCGGTAGCCTCGGCCCGGTGACCCACCGAGTCAGGTTTGCGCCATCTCCAACCGGCTTCCTCCACGTCGGAAGTGCACGGACCGCCCTGTTCAACTGGTTGTTCGCCCGCTCGACGGGCGGCACCTACGTTCTGCGGGTCGAGGACACCGACGCCGAACGCAACCGTCCCGAGCTGACCGAGAGCCTCCTGGCCGAACTCGAGTGGTTGGGCCTCGACTGGGACGAAGGGCCCCTCTACCAGTCCGAGCGCCGTGATCGCCACCGCGAGGTCGTCGAAGACCTCCTGGGCAGGGGCCTCGCCTATCTGTGTGATGCCGACAACGCCGAGGTGGAGGGCTCTTCGATAACCGATGGCATGGCCGTGCGGTTCCGGATGCCTCCGGGCCGGACCGTGGAGTTTGAGGACATCGTGCGCGGTGGGGTCTCGTTCTCCACCGACGACCTCGAGGACTTCGTCATCTGGCGCTCAAACGGCTCACCCATGTTCCTGCTTGCCAATGCGGTCGACGACGCCGACATGGGAATCACCCACGCAATCCGGGGCGAGGACCTGCTCTCCGGGGTACCCAAGGTGCTCCTCATGCTCGACGCCATCGGCGCCCCACACCCGACCTACGCCCACCTTCCCCTCCTGGTCAACGAGCAGCGAAAGAAGCTCTCCAAGCGTCGTGACGACGTCTCGATCGCCGACTACCGAGAACGCGGCTACCTGGCCGAGGCAATGGTCAACTATCTGGCGCTCCTCGGATGGGGCCCGCCAGACGACGTCGAGGTAAGGCCACTGTCGGAGATCGTCGACGTGTTCCGGATCGAGGACGTCAACAAGGCAGCGGCCTTCTTCGACCTCAAGAAGCTCGAGCACATAAACGCCACCTACCTGAGGGCGCTGCCAAGGGCCGAGTTCATTGAGCGGGTTGGGCCGTGGATGGGAGAGGCCGCACCATGGCCGACCGAGAGGTTCGACCGGGGAGTGTTTGAGACCATGGCCGACCTGATCCAGGAGAAGCTGCGGACCTTCAGCGACACCCCCAGGTTCGTGGACTTCCTGTTCCTGGACGACCCTGTCGACGATCCTGATTCATGGCACAAGGCAATGGTGAAGGGAAAGTTCGCCGCTGAGATCCTCGACGGAACCGCAGCGGCATTCGCCGACTGCACCTGGGATGCCGAGGTGCTCAAGGACACGGTGATGCACGTCGGCGAGGCCGTCGGCCTCAAGTTGGGCAAGGCCCAGGCGCCTCTGCGGGTGGCCGTTACCGGCCGAACCGTGGGACCACCGCTGTTTGAGACCATGGCCGAGTGCATGGATCGGGCCGAGGTGCTGCGCCGGATCGCCCGGGCAAGGGCCCGCCTGTAGCTTCTGGTATGCGGGCCGCTGCAATCTGACCGTTACGCTGTCGTGGCCCTCCGGGGCCCACCTTTCGGGGGTGGTGTAATTGGCAACACAGCTGGTTCTGGTCCAGTCGTTGGGGGTTCGAGTCCTCCCCCCCGAGCAAGAGGCGCAACCTCCGAGCGTCGCTACAATGCGCTGCTCCAGAGGTTGACATCGTGCACCCGCATGGATGTCAACAGGTACAGGCCCCGTTCGTCTAGAGGCCCAGGACGCCAGATTCTCAATCTGGTAACACGGGTTCGAATCCCGTACGGGGTACCACCTCTGTTCCGCTCCGCCCCCCTCCGGGGCACCGGTGTGCCGCCGCCGAACTTTCCACGGGACAAACCGTCATGGCGGGACTATGGTTTCTGTCAGAGCGGGTAGCCGGTCCACTGGCCCTTAGGGGTCTGGGGGAGTGGTCCGCACAGACGGGTTGATACACATCGGTGAGCACGCCTGATTCCCGCCGAATTGGCGCCACCGGTATCGATCCCAGGTCAGCCCCTGGCTCCCGCCGCCGGGGGCTGACCGCTTTTTGGGATGTCTGCCGATGACGTCACCCGCCAGCACCACCAGGGCCGGCAGCAGCCTCATAGGGCGCTCCCTAGCTGGCCCTGTCCGCTTTCTCCTGCGGCTCGCCCTCGTCTTCGTCCTTCTCCCAGAGGTCGTTTACGCGGTCCCAGCTCTGCTCGAGGCGCTTGTTCGCCTTCAGTGCGGTGGCGGCCAGCACCGTCACTAGCACGGTCACAGCAACGGCTGTGATGAACATTGAGAGCAGGGAACCGTTGTCGCTGTCGGGGATGATGGAGGCCACGAGGGCGTTGATGGCGTCCTTCCACGCCAGGGCCACAACCAGGCCAAAGGCGGTCATGAGGGACGCCATGATGATGCCCCTGACGTTCAGCTTCTCTACGTGTTCCTGGAAGTCGCTCATAGCGGCTGGGTTCCCTTCTCGCCTAGTGGCCGGATGACCTGTTAAGTCATGAGAATATTGCCCCAAGGGGTTCGGGCCCCACCTAATGTCGGGATATTGGATTAATGGAACAGGGCGCGATCCAGGAAGTCGAAGATCGCCTGGCCGATAGGACGACCGTCGGCAGTGGTTTCTTCCCACTCATCCCAGATGTGTGAGACATCCTCGAGCGGATGAAACTCGTAGGTGATCCCTGCGGCGATGGTTGCGTCGATGATGCTCACGGCGTTGGAAAATGCCGTGTCACCACCATCCTCGGTTCCGTGTGCGACGAACAACATGGGTTCACCAGATCCGATTACAGCACCCCTGTCGCATGAACTGGTAAGCACCCCCGAGAGGTCGATGACAGCGGCGATAGGTGGTCGATTGATTCCAAATTTGTCGGTGCAATAGGCGACGGTAAGCGCGGTGATCGCACCAGCCGAACCGCCCTTCAGGACGATTCGATCTGTGTCCAGGTTCAACTCATTGGCGTTGGCGATCAGGTAGTCCAGAGCCGTCAGGGTGTCGTCCGTGGCTGCCACGAAGGCCCGTACTAGGGCAGGCCCTTCTGAGCCTCCGACAGCGGCGAGGAGACTGTCTACCCGGACACTGGGTGCAGGGTTGTCACGGGCCAATCGGTAGTCAATGGATGCGACCACCCAACCTCGTGCTGCGGCCTCCCTGACACCGCGTTTCTCCTCTTGTGACGAACAGGACGCTCGTTGGCCTGAACTGAAGGCACCACCGTGGATGTGGATGAGCAGTGGTCGGGGGCCCTCATCGCCGGTGTCAGGTATACAGAGATTTAGGAGTAGTTCAACCGAGCTGCCGTCAGCTAGCGCTCCTGTTCCATAGATAATCCCATCGGAGGCAGTGAATTCGAAGGTCTCACCCAGAGATGGAGTGAAGGCGGCAGGGCCAAGCGTGTCAAGGGTTTGTTGAGAGGGTCCTGTCGGCGCGGAAATTGTCGGTGGCGGATTGGCCGGCTCGGCCCCTATTCCTCCGGGGGAGGGAATGGCTCCACCCTGACCTGGCTTGGGCAGGTGAAGCATCCAGTCACTGCCAGAGATCCTGGCAGGACCACAGGTCTGGCTACGGATCGGCTCAGAGGGCTCCCAGTTGCGACCCTCAAATGAGAGGTGGGTCTCCAACATTCCATCACCGCAAACGGTCAAGCGGATAGAACCGTCGGATTCCATAACAAGGTCGGGATCGCCACCTGGCACTGAAGCCGTCATTTCGAATCCACCATCTGGGGTTCCGACGAAGAGTTGGATCACCTGTTGGTTGAAGACCTTGGCTGCCAAGACCCACTCGTTGTCGACGACCACCGCCGGATCCTGGACTCCGGACTCGTCTAGCAATACCTGAAGGGTTTCGAAGTCCTGGCCGTTTTCGGAGCGCATGAGGCAGATCGGTCCCGGCTGACGAGGCGTTCCCGTGATGCGCATTCCGTTTACAGCCGCCAAGCCGATTCCACCATCCGGGAGCCGGAAGACGTCCGGGTCGATGAAGCCCTCGAACACTTCACCGTCAACCGAGATCGGTCCTAGGTCGGTGAACAGGTCATTGGCAAAGGTGGCGTGGTGCGGAACGTTGTCTCGGGCATTCATGGCCCAGATATGGGCGACACCGTCAATCATTAGCCCGTCACCCACCGACCAACCGGTACCAAGTAGTTGCTGGTTAGCAATCTGGTTATCCACGAGGCGTCCGATCCAGAGCTCGTGCTCGGAGATGCCCTCCGCGAAGCCGGGTGTCCGGCGTTTGATGTCCGAACAGCCCGGGATCAACGGATTGCTGGCAACCGCCTCTGTGCTGGTTGCGGTCGGGTCGGTGACCGTGCTGATCGGCGGTGTCGTCGTGGGGGGAGTGGTGGTGGCTGGAGTTTCACTGCTAGTTGATGTGGTTGACGTGGTTGCCGTTGTGGCTACTGGTTCCATGGAGATGGCATCTCCTGAACAGCCCGCACTCAACAGCACAGCAAACAGGAAACAACTTCTTTGCATAGGCTCATCCTCACAGGAATGACCATGCGTGGTCCAGCCATTGTTGAGTCACCCAGGACAGGGTGGAACCGTTTGGCCTAATCTGCTTTCGTGGCATCAGCGAGACCGACTGACCTGAGAACATGGCCATAGACAGTTTGCAATCCGCCCTCCCGCCCGATCCTCCTGACTTTGGGCCCCGTGAGTTTCCAGCGGCCCTGGTGAATGTCACCAATCGGTGCAACCTGAAGTGCACGCACTGCTTCGTCTACCGCGATGCTAACCCCAACGCTTCGATCGACAAGATGGACGATGCCACGATGCTCCATCAACTGGAAGTGCTGCGGGACCGACATGGGATAGAGAGCATGCTCTTCATGGGTGGAGAGCCAATGGTGCGCCGCAAACTGGTCTTGGCGGCCATGAGTCTCTTCGAGGACTCCTCCATTGCGACCAACGGAACCTACGGGATCCCGTCCACCCCAGGGCGTCTGGTCAGTGTGTCCCTCGATGGCCCCTCAGAAGAGAATGATGCGATCCGGGGACAGGGAGTCTTTGAGCGGGTAGAGCAGGCAGTCAGAGGACGTGACCGCGAAGATGGCACCATCGTGATGCTCCAGATGGCCGTCACCAAGGAGAACTCACCAAGCATCGAACGGTTCGTCGACGTGGTGGCCGATTGGCCCGTGGACGGCGTTGCCTTCACCTTCTACGTTCCGCGAAAAGGGGAATGCAGCGGCCAGGCATGGGAAACCAATCAGGAACGAGATGAAGTTGTTGAGCGTGTCATAGCCCTCAAGGAGGCTTACCCCGACCTCGTTAGAGCGAACGTCGCGACCCTCAGGTTGATGAAGTCTGACCAGTGCGGTGCCTACGTCGGTGATCGCTGCGCCTTGAAGGCGATGCTGCCGCTCTACGTCGGCGACGGTGGAGTGTTCGAGAGGACCTTTTGTTGTTACGGCAACGACGTTGACTGCAACCGGTGTGGTGCCTACGCGGTGTTCAACGCTGTGCGTCACCGCGGGTGGGGCTCCACACCAGGTCCGACCACACCCGTGAGCGACTGATCGAATCAATGCGGCCACCGCGTAACTAGGCTCACCTTCATGACGAACATAAAGGTTGGTGCCGTTATACGTCCCCAGGCCACGAGCGTCGAGGCCATGCGGAGTGCATGGACCGGGGCCGATGCCATGGGTGCCGACTCGATCTGGACGTGGGACCACTTCTTTCCCTTGTTCGGCGACATGGATGCCGAGCACTTCGAGGGATGGACCCTGTTGTCGACGATGGCGGCCGACACGAACAACGCCATGGTCGGGATGATGGTCACCTGCAACGGCTACCGGAACCCGGAACTGCTGGCTGACATGGCCCGCACCCTCGACCACGTCAGCGGCGGGCGTATGTACCTCGGAATCGGGTCCGGCTGGTTTGAGCGCGACTACAACGAGTACGGCTACGAGTTCGATACGGCCATCGGCCGGCTGCGCAAGCTTGAAGCCGACCTGCCCCGCATGAGATCCAGGCTCTCCAAGGTGAACCCGCCTCCAATGGGGCACCTACCCATACTCATCGGCGGCAAGGGCGAGAAGGTCACCCTGCGCCTAGTGGCCGAACACGCCGATTCATGGAACACGTTCGGGCCACCGGAGAACTACGGGCGCCTCTCGGGAATCCTGGATGAGTGGTGTGAGAAGGTCGGCCGCAATCCCGGCGAGATCGAGCGGACCGTGTCTGTCCAGGCCGACGATGTCCACGACGTGGGCCGCTACGTGGATGCCGGTGCCGACCACGTGATAGTCGCCCTCAATGCACCGTTCGACCTGTCTCCGCTCGCTTCGCTGATCGAACAGCGCGACGCTCTGGTCTGAGTCCTCTCAGCATCATGGAACGCGGCTCCACGAGTCTTCGATGGCATTCGCGCCGACGGGGTCGTGGGTGACGACGTCGGCCCTGTTGAAGGGGAAGTAGTCGTTGGAGTCAAACCAGGCCTCTGACAGTTCGGCGAAGTACTCGGCGTCATCGGTGGCTGCATAGGCCCTCTCGTCCTCGCCGTAGAGGTAGGGGACCGAGTCGTAGAGGTCGTCGGACATGGCTGCCGCGTACGCCGACATGATCCTCGTGCCCGACCAGCACGGGTCGTAGGCGAGGCAGTGCCATGCGTGTGCCAACTCGTGGATGGCGAAGCCCTCGGATTCCTCGTATGCGAGCTCCTCCTCGATGGCGTCGACGCTGACCCGGACACCGTTCACGTAGGGGAGGTCGAGGCTGCCCGGATCCTGGACGTCCTCCATGTAGATGGCCATGTTCTCAGGGTCCTTGAACGAGATATCGATCCAGACAGGTGTGTGCCGCAGGGTGCCTATCGAGGAATGGGGCAGAAGGTCGGCCGCCAGGTCCATCTCGGCCTGGACGTATCTGATCGTCCTCTCAGCCAGCCCCGGGGTGTCATAGACGAGGCACTCCACGTAGACGGTCCACCAGGCCATCTGGTGGCGCTCATGTACCAGCGGTCGACGGGTTGAGGAGTCACCACAGTCCTCGACGACCTCAAGGCCCCGGTCGTGGCGTCGGACTACCAGGACATCACCCGAGTAGACGGTCAGGTAGGTGGTGCGGCGGGAGAACGACTGGACGTGGTGCTCAACGCCCTCGTCGTCCAGCCAGTAGACGGCGAAGGGTCCACCGTCCCAGGGGCCGGGTGCAGCTACCCGGATCTCCACCTCGTCGCCCAGGAACTCGGGAACCAGGCCTTCTGCGGTTTCACAGGATTCAGGGGCGGCGACCATGCCGATGTCGGTCTGTAGCGGGTCCAGCGCGTAGTCGAACAGGGTCGTGGGAGCGATCTCGCCGTTCCGGGGTGTCACCACGATGACCTCGATGCACGCACCCGGTTCCATCGGAAGGCTCGGCTCCGGAAGGGTCGTGGTCGTAGTCGGGGGAGCTTGGGTGGTCGTGGTGGTAGTCGTTGTCGTGGTGGATGAAGTGGAGGTCGAGGTGGTGGTTGGTGCCCGAGTTGTCGTGGCTGGCACAGCAGTCGTCGTGACCGGAGGCGAGGTCGTGGTTGTCGTAGTAGCAACTACAGGTAGGCCCGACAAGGCAATACTCGACAGATCTGGAGGGGAGCAGGCAGAAGCCACCAGTAGCAGGGCAATACCCGCCGAGGGGAGTCTCACAAGACAAGTGTGGCATGGCACCAAGCAGTCCCGACGGGTACGCCCCCACAAGTGTCCCTATTGGCACAAGATGACACCTAGTGGTTTGCCCTCCACTCTTCAGGCCAGACCTCGGAACCAAAGTGCCACTCATCGGTTCGGTATGTGATCCCCGTTGCAGAGCCAACTAGTTCCCCGCCAACATGGAGTTCCAGGTGGTGGTTGGCAATGCGACGTGTCCGACTTGTCTCACTTGCGGTTGCGATGACCTCGTCACCGGGAGTGACACCGCGGTGGTATGCGATGTCCACCTGGATGGCAAGGGCAATCCGACCGTGGCCGTTGGATGCGAACGACAGGGCAATATCGGCCAGCGTGAAAAGGGTTCCTCCGTGGACGACCCCCATGAAGTTGGCATCTGGGTTGTCCACAACCGTGCTGACAGTGGCGTGGCCTGGGTGCCAACGAATTAGTTCTGCTCCTAGGCGCGTAGCGACGTTGTCGGAGCGAAAGAGGTCATCAAGGCGCCTGCGGAGGTCATCAGGAAGATCAGCCACGCCGGGACAGTAGCGTTCGCCTCGGCGATTAATGCAACGCGGTAGCGAAGCCCCCGACTGCAGTTATGAGGATCCCAGGGGGGGTTGGTCGTCTCTAGAGGGAAAGGCCCGTTTAGTCCTGAAGAGCGTCGTAGAAGACTGTCGTTCCCTTCATCTGCAGGTCTGGGTATGCCTCGGCGACAGCTTCCATGGTCTGGGACCACCACTCATGGGCCCGCATGGCATCCATGAACTTCCCGTGGGCCTCGTGTGAGTCAAAGTCGATCGCGTAGTGGGCCACCCCTAGTTCACCGTTCGAATCTCGCATAAGTCTGGGGTTCCTTGCCCCCAGGGACTCGTGTATCTCAATTGCCGCCTTGGAACCTGCCACCACCAGCGTTATTGCAGTTGGAGTTCCCTCCCATGTTGTTACCGCCGTTACCGTCATTTCAGTCTCCCCAAGTTGTTTTGGCCCCGGCGACGGTAGTCAGTAGAGCAATGTCCTGCAAGCAGCAACCACCTATCTGTCGAGGAACGTGTTGCTTGCTGGAACACCGTGCATACTTCTGACCCATGTCTGTGGTCTACGCGGTGCTCGCGACCTTCGCAATTGGGCTGAGCGACTTCTTGGCTTCCGACGTGACGAAGCGCACTCGCTCTAGTGAAGCCACTTCCACGATGTTGTTCTCAGGCGTCGTGTTAATGGTGGTCACCACCTTGTTCTGGCCCGGCGAGCCCACAGCAACAGACTTGGTTTACGGAGCCTTAGCCGGTGTCGCCAACGGTGTTGCCATATTGCTCTTGTTTGTCGCCTACTCGCGAGCGTCTTTGCACTCCACGGCGCCGGTAGCGGCGGTGGTGATGTCGTGTGGCCCGGTGCTGTGGGATGTTCTCGTCTTGGGCAACATGCCGTCGACGGTTGGATCGGTCGGGCTCTCGTTGGGCATCGTTGCTATTGCGCTGTCGTCATATGAGCGAGGCCAATCTGGTAGCGGGTTCTCAGGGGTCTTCGTGGCGGCCTTGGCCGGGATTGCCTTCAGCGTCCTGTTGATCCTGCTCAACTACATCGGAGATGCTGCCGGGGGGTCGCCCCTGTTGGTTCAACGTTTCGTGGCCTTCCTCATAGCGATGTCAGTTTCTCGATCTACTGGACCCCGTATCTTTCCCAAGGCGCGAGCCGATTTCATCACGTCCCTATGGGTCGGCGCATTTGCGGCTGGTGCGGTGATCCTGTTCATCATGGCCATAAGGGAAGGCAGTCTGGCTGTGGCTGGCGTCGTGGGCTCGCAGTACGCCGCAGTGGCAGTGCTCCTTGGTGTCTTAGTGCGTGGCCAGAGGATGTGGTGGTGGCAGGGATTGGGACTCGGTGGGTCAAGCATCGCAGTAGCCCTGATCGCGATTGGATGAGAGTCGAGTTCAAAGAGTGACCCACCACCTCACATTGCCTTGTCTGACCTGGTCGACTAGCCCGTGACAACCAACTAGGCCAGTGAGAGTTCGAGTTGTCGCTGAATCACCAGGGCCAGAAGTGATCACCACCGTTTGGTGCAGTGGGCCAGGTACGGCCGGTGCCGACTACGTGTACGTGTTAGCGGGCCATACAGCGGAAACCATGATCCTCGGGGAACCCATCGGTGGAT
>CEPX01045490.1_pt1 | contig 15273 bp, 19 predicted proteins | sample 361361 | NCBI WGS metagenome assembly CEPX01 (sample SAMEA2619974, study PRJEB7988) | marine metagenome | biome: marine biome (ENVO:00000447); feature: mesopelagic zone (ENVO:00000213) & marine oxygen minimum zone (ENVO:01000065); material: "saline water (ENVO:00002010), including plankton... | reverse complement strand
CCTGATGCTGATGACATGGGTGGATTATTTGGAGTTGAAAATCTAATGAAAAAGATTTTAGAAAATAATGCTTTGACTCTATCATTATCTTACCCTCCTGAAAAAAGACAGGATCAAATCATAGAAGCGTTAACGCCAAAGAAAATAAATGAAAGAGTTTTAGATATCATTGAATGGAAACTAGAGCATGGCCTTATTGATGTTAATTATTTTCTAGAAAAGAATTATGGAATTTCTTTTACACCTTAACGCCTTTAACATATATTTTAAAGAACAAGAAAGCTTTAATACTCTTACTTTCTATAAATAGTTTTTAATGAGTATAATTAATTTCAAAGGAAGAAATATTATCTCGATAAGAGACTTTTCTAAGACAGATTTATTGTATATAATCAATACAGCAAGAAAACTAGAGAAAGAATATGATCCTAACCTTCTAAATAAACATGTTCTTGCATCATTATTCTTTGAGCCTTCAACAAGAACAAGATTGAGTTTTTCTTCTGCAATGAACAGGTTTGGAGGAAGGGTGATAGGGTTTGATAACCCTGATTCAACTTCACTAAAAAAAGGAGAGTCACTAAGAGATACAATAAAAACAGTAGAAGGCTATTCAGACATTATAGTGATGAGGCATCCAGTTGATGGCGCAGCAAGATTTGTTTCGGAAATAAGTAAAGTCCCAATAATAAATGCAGGAGATGGCATCAATCAGCATCCAACACAAACATTATTGGATTTATACACCATAAAAAAGAGCTTTGGCAAATTAGATGAGTTAAGCATAGGATTTGTGGGAGACCTGAAATATGGCAGAACTGTGCATTCACTAGCGCATGCATTATCACATTTTAATGCGAAGATGCATTTTGTTAGCCCGCCTCAGCTAAAAATGCCGGAAGATCATCTTGAAGAGCTAAAAGAGAAGAAAATAAAGTTTACTGAAGAGGATGATTTATCAAAAATATCAAAAAAAGTTGACATACTTTATATGACAAGGATTCAAAAAGAAAGATTTCCTGATCCAGTTGAATATCATAAATTAAAGGGATGCTACAGAATAGACAAGGATTTCCTGAGCAAAACCAAGCCTGGAATGAAGATAATGCATCCTCTTCCAAGAGTAGATGAAATACATCCTAACTTAGATGAAGAAGAACAATCAATATATTTTGAGCAGGCGCATAATGGTGTAACAGTAAGAATGGCACTATTAGCTTTATTATTGGGTGAGATACAATGAAAGAGCTTACTGTAACTGCAATAAAAGAAGGAACTGTGATAGACCATCTTCCTCCTGAAATGACATTCAAAGTAATTGAACTACTAAATATCTCAAATACGAATAAGATTGTGTCAATAGCAACAAACCTAAAAAGCAGTAAGAAAATGAAAAAAGGTCTCATAAAAGTAGGCGGAAAATTCTTAACAAAAGAAGAGGTTGATAAGATTGCTATAATAGCACCAGACGCGACAGTAAACATAATAAAAAATTATGAAGTTATTGAAAAGAATAAGGTTAGTATTCCTGATTTTATAACAAACATAATAAAATGCTCAAATCCAAGGTGTATAACAAATCATGATAAAATAATCACTAAGTTCAGTGTAACAAAAGAAGATCCTTTGAAAGTAAGATGCTATTACTGTGAAAGATATATGGGAAAAGAAGATTTGGAATTGGTGTGAAATTTAATGTAGATTTTATATAATAAGAGCTCTTTTTCATGTTCTATGGGGAAAATAATAGGTTTAATGGGAAATGTTTTGTTTTGCTTTAAGAAAAAGCAGCTTCCTGAGAAAATAGATAGAATATTGATAATAAGATCAGGAGGCATAGGAGATGTGTTAATGACAACTCCTTTAATTAAAGCTATAAAAAACAAGTTTTCTAGTGCTAAGATTGATTATTTAACAGGAAACTGGTCAAAAGGAGTTTTAGAAGGAAATAATGATATTAATGAAGTCATAAGCTTTGATGATGAAATCATCTTTAAGAAAAAGTTGTTTAAGATGTTTGGGCTTATTAAACAATTAAAGAAGAAAAAATATGACCTTTGCTTTGTTCTTGACAAATCCTGGCATTGGGGAGTGTTTGCTTACCTTTCTAATGTGGAATTTAGGATAGGATTTGATAGAAATGGTGAAGGCTTTGCAAACAACCTAAACATTCCTTATGATGGAAGCAAATATGAGCTTGATTACTATATGGACACTGTAAGGTTGCTTGGAATAAAAAAAACTGATAAGAATATGCTTCTTGATTTAACTGAAAAGGATAAAAAATTTGGGGATGATTTTCTGCTGAACAACAATCTTAAGAATAAGAAATTAATAGGAATTGCAGCAGGTGGAGCAGAAAATCCTGGGCAGAAAATGCATGTAAAAAGATGGCATAAAGAAAAATATATTGAACTTGTGAAATTTATTCTTAAAGAGAAGAAAAATGCAGCAATCCTATTATTTGGTGGAAAAAATGATGTTGAACTTAATGAAAGCATAGTTAAAGAAACAGATAAGATAAAGACGTATAACCTTGCAGGCAAGACAACAATAAAACAGGCAGCAGTATTAATGAAGAAATGTAAAGTGTTTGTAACACATGATTCTGGAACAATGCATATAGCAGCTGCGATGAAAACTCCTTTAATAGTTCTGTTTGGTGCTACAAATCCTAAAAGGTTTGCGCCAAGAGGATCAATGGTAATAAAACGTGAAATTGACTGTTCTCCTTGTTATGATGTTTATGGGGGTTATAGCAAAGATTGCAAGAATGTTGAATGTATGAACATATCTGCTCAAAAGGTTTATGAGGCGCTGAAAAAGGTAGTATAAACCGAAAATCTTTTAATATAAGGATTATTTCAGGTTTATAATAAATAATTAGGGGGATTGATAACTATGGCAGATACAGGATATGAATTTATACCGTCAGAAAAGAGAGAAGAAGAAGAGTTTCACACACATTTTATGAAGAGAAATCTAAGGGTTGTAGATCCAGAAGAAGTTATAGTTGATAATAAACATTTCTATGAGGTTATTGTGTTGTTATCTCCTCTTAATGCTTCAGAGAAACTGAAATATAACAAAGAAGATATTCCTTTGGAAAGAATCACAAGGATAACATCTAGAGATATAGTTGAAGAGAATTCGTTTGAGGTTACAGGCGACCAGCTTGTGTCATACCTTGGACGGACAGCCAAGGTAGAAGATGGAATATTAAGTTTTGATAGTCAGGATATGCTAATGCAAAACGATAAGCCTATGTTGCGAAGGATAGTGCTTAGAGAATATGAAAGAGTGCCTATGCCTTCCTTATCTTTGGATGCACAAGTTAACTATCTTAATGCTACCTATAGAGTTGGTCCTGAACAAGGTAGCCATTATGATCAGCATCAGGCAAGCAGAGCGCTTGATAATAGAGAAGAGGTATAAGCCTCTATTTTTTTCTTTTATTTATATATTTTCCTAGTTCCCTTACAGCCATTGCCCTGTGAGAGAACTCGTTCTTCTTATCAAGAAAGTTTGAAATTGTACTTGGATAACCTTCAGGGATGAAAATCTTATCATAATCAAAACAGTCCATAGTAGAATTTTCTATAACTTCGCTAATCTTTCCCTTAAGGATTCCTGTAAAAATAACAGGCTCTTTGCCAGGCTCACAAAAAGCTAAAGCAGTCTTAAAAAATGCGTTCATGTTCTTGTCTTTTAGCAACTTGAAAATGCCTTCAAAGCCTATAGCATTTATCACAAACTTTGGGAAGACTCCCGGAAAGTTTTTGTAAGCCTCAAAGTATAAGCCTACATCTTCTATAAAGAAAGGCTTGTCAATCTTCTTTGACAAAACAATTGCTGAGGATTTGGCAATAGCCTCAACATCGCCAAGTTCATGGTTCTCTTCATAATCTATATTCAAATGCTCAATATCTATATCAAATTCTTTGAGAATCTCCTGGATTTCTCTGAACTTGTACTTATTGGTTGTGATAAAGCAAATCTTTTTAGTCATTTTCATTCAGAATTTCTTTTACAACCATAAAATCATCCAATAATTCCTTCCTTTTCTCTGGATTATTACCAGAATATAATAAAACAGCAGGATGGTACATAGGAATAATCTTAACTCCTTCTATCTCAACAGGCTTGCCATGGACGCTTGTAATACCTTCCTTAGTATTAAGCATATACTTTGTTGAGAAGTTGCCTAAAGTGATAACAACTTTAGGATTTAGCAGCTTAATATGTTCATCAAGCCTTGACCTGCAATTAGCAAGTTCTTCACTATTAGGATTTCTGTTATCAGGAGGTCTGCACAAAATAGTGTTAGTAATATAAACCTCATCCCTTGATAATCCTATATCTGTTAATAGAGAATTAAGAATCTGGCCAGATCTGCCAACAAAAGGTTCATTCTTAAGGTCTTCGTTCATGCCTGGAGCTTCTCCTATAATCACTACTTTACATTTATCAGGGTCTCCTACTCCGAAAACTATATTAGTTCTGTTACTGCACAGCTCACTGCATTTTGGACAGTCTTTGTAATTGTCTTTGAGCTCGTTTAGTTTATTGCTTTTTTCCATAGTATCACCTCATAAATGGACCAGTCGGGACTTTCAAATCCTAAGGGATTTGCTGTCTCCCTCTGGGATATTTGAACCCGAGACCTCCCGATTGCCAACCGAGCACTCTTTTCTGCTTTGCTCACGCAAAGTGCCAGACTGAGCTACTGGCCCGTATAAAATAGAATATCTTATGGAATTATAAATATTTGTCGATAGTTATTTAAACAGTGCTTAATTATTTCACATTATAAAATGACTTATGAAGACTTACTAAAGAAAGCAAGAAAAGACCTTCCTGAGAAAGCTGTAAGCGCAGAAAGGTTTGAAGTGCCAAAAGTAAAAGGGCATATACAAGGTAATAAGACAATCATAAGTAATTTCTATCAAATAGCAAGTGCTATAGGAAGAGAACCTGAGCATATGCTAAAAATTATATCAAAAGAGTTAGCAACTCCTGGAGAACTGAAGAAGAAAGCGCTTATAATAGGCACAAAGACAAGCGCTTCAAGAATCAACGAAAAAATAAATAATTATGTTAATAAGTATGTTCTATGTAAGGAATGCGGAAAGCCTGATACGAAACTAACCAAAGATGGAGATATAACCTCCCTTAAATGTATGGTATGCGGCGCAAAGCAGAATGTATAATTTGATGATTTTAGCAGTAAACTTGAATCTATAAACAAAATTTTATATATGAAGAATAAAAAGTAATTCTTATGGCATTAAAACTATATAATACTTTAACAAGGAAAACTGAAACATTTAAGCCTATTAAGAAAGGAGAAATTGGTATATATACATGCGGTCCTACAGTGTATGACTATGCGCACATAGGGAATTTCAGAGCTTATATCTGCGCAGACATTCTAAGAAGATATATGGAATATAAAGGCTATAAAGTAAAACATGTGATGAACATAACAGACGTAGATGATAAAACCATTAAAGGTAGTATGAAGCAAGGCATTTCCCTGAAAAAGTTTACAGACAAATATACAAAAGCGTTCTTTGAAGATTTGGAAATGTTGAACATAGAACCAGCTGGTGTATTTCCAAGAGCAACAGAACATATAAAAGAGATGGCTGAGCTTATAAAAAAACTTGAGAAAAAAGGGATTGCATATAAAAGTGAAGATGGCTCAATATACTATGATATATCTAAGTTTAAGAATTATGGCAAGCTTGCAAATCTTAATATTGATGAACTCAAAGCAGGAGCAAGAGTAAAACAGGATGAATATGAAAAAGGGCAATTAAATGATTTTGCGCTATGGAAAGCCTGGGACAAGGATGATGGAGATGTATTCTGGAAAATTGAAGCAGGAAAAGGAAGGCCTGGTTGGCATATAGAATGCTCTGCAATGTCTATGAAATATCTTGGAAACAATTTTGATATACACACAGGAGGAGTTGACTTAGTGTTTCCTCATCATCAGAATGAAATAGCACAATCAGAAGCTGCAACAGGCAAAAAGTTTGTAAACTATTGGGTTCATAATGAATGGCTGTTGGTAGAAGGAAAGAAAATGAGCAAATCTCTTGGCAACTTTTATACTTTAAGAGATTTGTTAGAAAAGGGTTACAGTTCAGCAGCTGTAAGATACCTTCTTATGAGCACGCATTATAGACAAAGGCTTAACTTTACTTTAGATGGTTTAGAAGCTGCAAAGAATTCTGTTACCAGAATAAATGACTTTGTGTTCAATTTGAAAAATGTTAAAAGAAAAGAAGATAATAAAGAAGTTGATGTGCTTATTAAAAAGGCAAAAGAAAGGTTTGAATCAGCAATGGATAATGATATAATTATTCCTGAAGCATTAGCGGGCGTGTTTGACTTTGTAAGAGATATTAATAAAGAAGACATAAGTAAAAGTGATGCAAAGGAAGTTATTGCTTTAATGAAAGATTTTGATAAAGTGCTAGGAATTCTCAAACAGGATGAAAAAGTTCCAGAAGGTATTAAGAAACTAGTTGAACAAAGAGAAAGAGCAAGAAAAGAGAAAGACTGGGACAAAGCAGACAAAATAAGAGAAGAAATAAAGAAAAAAGGGTTTGGTGTTGAAGATTCTGAAACTGGAGCAAGAATAAAAAAATTAAATTGTTGATATCCCTAAATCATCACTCATTTCTTTGGTTGCCTGTACTTCGTCTTTTTTGCCCAGAATCCAAGGTGAATTAACACCAGTGATAATAACCATAAGGCAAAGCTTGCCTTTCATCTCTTCGCTCACCCTTGCACCCCAAATGACATTTGCAGTGGAATCAAGGCTTTCAGTAATAATCTCTCCTACTTTGCTAACATCGTCCAGAGTCATCTCAGGACCGCCTTCTATATGAATTAATGCGCCGTCAGCTCCTTCGTATTTAATATCTAATAAAGGATTTGATAATGCGCTTTTAGCAGCTTCTTCAACCCTATTAGCTGTATCAGAAGAACCTATGCCTATTGCAGCAACTCCTCCGCTGTTCATGATAGCTTTAACGTCAGCAAAATCAAGATTAACCAATGATGGAACAGAAATTGTTTCAACAATACCTCTTATCATAGTGGCAATCAATTCGTTTGCAACAGCAAAAGCCTGCTTAACAGGAAGATTGCCTGCAATATTAACCAATCTGTTATTATCTATAACTATAACAGTATCACTAACCTCCCTTAATTGCTGTAATCCGAACTCTGCCTTATCTATCCTTGCTCTTTCTATATCAAAAGGCATAGTAACAGTACCAATAACAATAGAGCCGGCTTCTTTAGCAACCTTTGCTATGATAGGAGCAGCCCCTGTTCCAGTTCCACCGCCCATACCTGCGCAGACAAAAATCATATCAGCACCTTTTAGAGACTCTTTAATTTCCATGATTGTTTCCTTTGCAGCTTCAGAGCCTTTAGCAGGAAAACCTCCGCAGCCAAGACCTCTTGTTAGATTAGCTCCAATAAGAAACTTTTTGTCTGCTTCAGTAGAATCTATATGCTGCTTATCTGTGTTACAAGCAAGAATTTCTGCACCTCTAATTCCCTTTTTATAAAGCCAGTTAACCATATTGTTTCCAGCTCCGCCAACACCCATAACTTTGATATTTGCTTTACCTATTTCTAAACCGTCTGTATTAAACTCATCGTTAGAATTATTTTTTAATGCGTTTTCAACAATAAGATCCATGTTTTCCACCTCTTGGTTTTTTATAGTAAAATTTAACTCTTGGCTAATATATAAATGTTACGTTTTTGTATACTGGGATAGATTGAAGGATATTTGGGGCGTATGCACTACTTAAAAGGGGTTATGTTGGAAAGGTTTAAATAAAAATCTCTATTTTATTTAAGAATGGAAAGAAAAGATAATGATTTTGAGGATTACTTTACAGAGGATGAAGTTAAGGAAATACTTGCCACAGAAATCAAAGAGAAAACAGAAATCAGAGGAAAGCCTCTTTTTGATCAGAAAACTGTAGATGATGTTCTTAAGGATTATGGTTCTGAGATTGCTGGATGGGAGTTTACTCATATTCTGCATAAAATGGGAGACAGAATGAACGCTGAAATGAAAGATTCTATCTGGAAATCATACCAGGCATATAGAGAATTATTCTATAGAGAAGAAGAGGCTAAATTAAAAGCAAGGAGAGAAAAGGTTGATAAAGTCGTTGACTTTTTTAAAGATGTTGGAAGTGAAATAGATGTATATAAACAGTATGTTATATTGCAGACAAGAGGTGCATTGCAAGCTGGTAATCTTCCCCGTAAATTAATTTTTGGAGTTCTTCTTTTGTCAACAATATTCTTAGGGAAGAAGTATCTCTCTGAGGTATTAGACAATAATGCTCCTCAGTCTGTTTATGGAGGAGCAGTAGTTATTGAAAGTTATAGGCCTCCTGAATCTTTTTTGGATTCTTTGATAGAAATACATATGAACCAACCATTCATAAAACCTGAAGATTATTTTAAAAGAAGGCCAAGACCAGCATACTTAACTGAAGGAACATTAGATTAATTGTAACCATTCACAAGAAACATTTTTATAATTCATATAGCCTTCTATTATCCAATGCAAGCATTCATAAGCGGGATAGTGCCCTTATCAACAACAGAATGGTTTGGCAAGCTAAGCGCAGTCATCTTCTTTGGAGGTTGTGACTTCAGATGCAGATATTGTTATAATCCTGAGATGCTTGAATCTAAGCAGGAATTCTTAACAGACTTAAAGGTAATAACAAGTGAAATAAAAAAGCATGAAGACATGGTAGAATCTGTGATATTTTCTGGAGGTGAACCATGTCTGCAAAGGATGGCTTTGATCACTCTGGCGAAGCACTTCAAAAGCAAAGGGCTTAGGATTGGAATTGATACAAATGGCTCAAAGCCTAATGTAATAAGAGAGCTTCTTTCTTTGGAGTTATTGGATTTCATTTCTCTTGACTTTAAATCTCCTTTTGTTAATGATGTATTCTCAAGAGTTACAAACTCAAAGACATTCTTTACAAAAACAGAAGAGATAATGGATGGTATAAGAGAAACACTTAGTGTATTGAAAAAATATAAGGATAATGTTGAACTAGAAATAAAAACAGTGATTGTGCCTTCTTTGGTGTATAAGAAAGAAGATTTGCTTGAAATGGCTGGATTGATAAAAGAATTGGATTGTGTTTGGGTTCTTCAGCAGTTTGTGAATGAAAAAGAGTTGGTTGACAAGAACATGGAAAATATACAGCCAGCTTCAGAGAAATTTCTTGAAAATCTTAAAGAATTCTGTTTAAAAGAATATCCTGGGTTGAGGATAAAGGTGAGATAAAAAGAAAAGAACCATAATTATTTCTTATTAATTTATCCATTATAAGCTCTATCTCTAAGCAGCCTTAGATTATTACGGTCTTTTTCGTCTATTGTTACCGTATTCTGACCAAAGTTGATTTTAGTACCTGGCTTTTCATAATCCATAGAATTAAATGCTAAATTCAGCTCGTATCTAATTTTCTTAAGAATATTCTTTCCCCTTGCACCAGTTGTTCCATTTGTAGACCAATGCTCGTGATTACCAATACTTAATGATCCTTCTGCGATTAAATCATTCAAATATCCTTTAGATTGTTCACTAGATGGATTAAATAGAAGATACTGCTTCAACTTTGGATCAACAATTTCTTTCTTCCTACTACCATAGTCTGGATCTGTCATAAAATTCTTTAAAAATTCTATAGAATAAAATCTAGGATAAAACCAATCCTGCTTCAAGCTTGGTTCGAACATTCTTTCTTTTATAATATCACTTACTTCTGAAGCTAAGGCAAGATATTCATTAAGATGTGCGTTTCTATAATCTGCAAATTTTCCGTTACTAACAATATCATATGCAGCATCTCCTACAATTCCCTCTAATCTCTTGAACTTTTTTTCAAAATAATCAGAATCTTGTTTAGAAGCGATAGATTTAGCTCTATTATCATCATCAATCTCAAACACTTCCTTCAGTAATTCATAAAGTGTATTATCAATTTCCATAGCACACATTATGTAAAGACTAGTATATAAACCTTTCTATATTCATCACTCTCAGATGGTTACATATTAAACATAAGATAAAAAGGTTAAATTTATTCTAAAGGTGAGATTATATATTTTGTTAACATGTTTCTTATTGCTTCTGTTCCAGTATAAAAGGCTAGAGTGTCTTCTTCAAGACTATTGAGTTGTTCTTCATTAATACCTAAAGATTTACAAACAAAATCAGCATAGTGTTTCTTCTTTTTAAAATCTTCAACAATACTTCTATTTATGCCGCCAAGAGTATTAGTACCAAGATTAAATACACCACTGCCTGAGTTGCCTGGAATAGTTTTCATCAAAGCTGCATACTCCCAACTTTCGTAAGGATTTCCTCCAAACCTTCCAGAGGTTGAGGTAGGACCAAGTTCATCTTTTAGTATTGGAGCATTAAGATTTATATAAGTTATGGTTCCATCAGAATTGTCATAGAATTCACCTCCGCTCTCAAAGATTTTTCTTAATGTTTCATGATATATATTATTATAAAACTGTGAATAAACAATACCTGTTTCAGATTCATTATTTTCAGCAATCTTAACTGTTTCTATTGATAATTCTATGTCTGCATCAATCCTCCCGAGAGCGATATCAGTTTCATCTGAGAAGATTACTGATCTAGCTGAGAATGCATAACCATTTATAGGATCATAGATTAATATTAAATTATTGTTATTGCCTTCTTTCCTTTCTTCTACAAAACTTTTAACTGCATGATAAGCTGAGAGAAAAAATCCCTCCTTATTTAGGATTACACAACTTCCATATTCATACTGACTAAAATCTATAGTACCATCTTCTTTAGTGTCTATGTTATATAATATCCAAGGATAATTAGACTCAACCGGCTCTATTTGAGTAGGTTCTTCAAGCTCAGATTCCTGGCTAGGAACAGCTGTTAATGATTGCATTAAAAGATTTAAGTCATCTGTTGATGGTCTTTCGTATTTATGAATAGACTCTACCGAGACTACACTTTCCAGCTCAGGTAGATTATAGTCAGTTTCTGGTTCTGCTTCTACATTAGGGCTGAATAATAATAAAGCTCCTGTAAGTGTTAAAACACATTTCATGTTATTGTATGTTATTTTAAGTTGGTTTATAAACTTTTATTACTTTATGGTATTAAAAAGAAAAAATAAAAGGATATTTTCATATCCCTGCTTCCTGCTTTAAAACATCAACCTTGTCAAGTTTTTCCCATGTAAAGTCTGAATCATCTCTACCGAAATGACCATATGCTGCAGTCTTTGCATAGATGGGCCTTCTTAGATCTAATACCTTTAAGATATCTGCAGGCTTTAAAGGGAAATGTTTCCTTACAAGCTCTGATATCTTCTCTTCGGGAATCTTACTAGTGCCGAAAGTGTCAACATTAACTGAAACAGGATCTGCAACACCTATAGCATAAGCAAGCTGAACCTCGCACTTCTTTGCAAGGCCTGCCCCTACAATGTTCTTTGCAATATATCTTGCAGCATATGCAGCGCTCCTATCAACTTTGGAAGGATCCTTACCTGAAAAAGCGCCTCCGCCATGCCTTCCTAGGCCACCATAGGTATCAACAATAATCTTTCTTCCTGTAAGGCCGGCGTCAGCATAAGGGCCGCCTCTTACGAAAGCTCCAGTTGGATTAACATGGAACACAGTCTGTTCATCAATAAATTCGTTGCAAACAGGTTTTATTACTTTTGAGATAACATCTTTCCTTATATCATCATGAGTAATGCCTTCATCATGCTGTGTTGAGATAACAACAGTATCAACTCTAATAGGCTTGTTGTTATCATCATATTCTACTGAGACTTGTGACTTTCCATCAGGTCTCAAATAAGTTATTTCTTTACTTCTTCTTACTTCAGCTAATCTCTCGCATAGTCTATGGGCTAGAATAATAGGCATAGGCATAAGCTCCTTTGTTTCGTCACAAGCATAACCGAACATCATGCCTTGGTCACCAGCACCCTGTTCTTTATGGAGACCCTTACCTTCAGACACTCCTTGTGAAATGTCAGGAGACTGTTCAGTAACCTGTGTCCATACACTGCATGTTTCCCATTCAATACCATACTCTGACTTTGTATAGCCGATATTCTTAATGGCTTCTCTAATAGTCTTTGGAACGTCAATATATCCTTTAGTAGTCATTTCACCAAAGACCATAACGCCGCCGTTCTTAGCTCCTGTTTCAATAGCAACCCTTGACATAGGGTCCTGCTTCAAAGCTTCGTCCAGAATTGCGTCTGAAATCTTGTCGCACATCTTATCTGGATGACCTTCTGTAACACTCTCACTTGTTAATATTTTCTTTTCTTTCATATTGTTTCCACCTCATTCATAATATTTTCATATTCTCTTTCCACAAAACTTGAAAAAGACTCATCTGCTCCTTCTTCATCAAACCTTTCTTTTACTATATTATAAGGAACAGAAGTCATACCTTCCAAAGGAGAATAATCTCCTCCTGCAACTTGTTTTCCTACACTCAAATATCCATTAGCTAGTATAACATAATTGAAACCAGGCTGTTTAATTTTAAGCATAGCCATCTCTTTTTTATTAATGCCATGTTGTTGTAGCAAATCTTTATTTAATTCCCATAATTTCTCATGAGTTAATGTGTCAAGTATTGTTTCAGGTCGTCCTAGCATTTTGTCCTCCTTACGCTTACTTTCAATTAATTTGATTGTAGTCTTATATAAAAACTTATGAAAATAATATTCCTATGGGAATAAAAACAAAAGATATAAATACTTCTTGGAATTTCTTTTTAATATGCACTTTGAACTAAATGAAATAAAACAAATAAGGAAAAGAAGTGGACTAACACAGAGCCAGCTAGCAAAATTTGCTGGAGTATCCCAATCCTTAATAGCTAAAATAGAATCTGAAAGGATAGATCCAACCTATTCAAAAACTGTTAAAATCTTTGATGCATTAGAACAACTAAACAAAAAAAATGAAGTCAAAGCAGGAAGCGTGATACACAAGAAAATAGTATCGGTGAGTTCTGATAAAAAGGTTAAAGATGTTATAGAAACAATGAAAAAGCATGCAATATCACAGATGCCAGTAGTAGATGATGGCAAACTCGTTGGATTAGTATCAGAGTCAATAATCTTAGATTCTTTAATGAGCAAAAAAGGAAATATTGTCAAAGACATCATGGAAGATGTGCCGCCAGTAGTTTCAATAAAAACAAGCATAGAAGTTGTTTCTAATTTGTTGAGGCATTTTCCTATAGTAGTTGTTGGGAAAAGCGGAGAATTAAAAGGTGTAATAACAAAATCTGATTTATTGAAGCAGGTCTATTCTTAGTCATATCTTCCTTTAACTTTATACTTATCAGAATTAAGAATATCTTCTATTTCTGTTTTAGTATCATCAGAAGGCTTGTTCATTAATTTGTAAAGATTATAGACTGTGAGAATTGCTAATCCAATAGTTAATGTAATCAGTAATTGATCATCCATTTTATTCCTCCTTATCATAACTTATCAAAGAGAAGATATCATAATCCTTTAACAAATCTCTTCCTTTGAGGAAGGTAAGCTCTATAAGGAATGCCATGCCAACAATGTTGCCTTTTAATTTGTTGATAAGGTCGCAGGCAGCTTTGCTTGTGCCGCCTGTAGCTAAAAGGTCGTCAACAATCAAAACATTATCACCTTCCTTAACAGCGTCTTCATGAATCTCAAAAGCATCAGTGCTATACTCTGTCTTAAACTCCTGTTTGATTGTTTTAGAGGGCAGTTTGCCAGGCTTTCTCAAAGGAACAAAGCTTGCATGAAGCTCATGAGCAAGAACAGCTCCGAAGATAAAGCCCCTGCTTTCTGCGCAGGCTACTATATTTATTTTCTTACCATCAAAATGATTTAACATCTCTCTTATAACATGCCTAAAAGCATGAGGGTCTTGTAATAATGTTGTAATATCTTTAAAAAATATACCTTGCTTTGGAAAATGAGGTATTGTTCTTATCTTATCTTTGAGTTCCATTCTAAATGTAAAATAATACTTTAATATAAATATTGTGATTGTTTAGTATATAAATAGAAACATAACCCTATAATCCTTAAAGCCATATCTATCCATGCCAAATATAGTGGCTATGGCAAGGCCGTAGCCTGCCCAAAAGTATAGGGAGAGTTTCATTTATTAGAATATTTTATATATTGTTTTAAGTTATTATGTTATTTAATGATTAAGAAATCAGTGATTTTATCGATTATCAGTTTAATGATAATTATAGGAATGATTATAATAGTTGATATTATAGTAATAAACAAGTTTCTAAAAACAGATGAAAAGATAGAATCTACCAGAGAAAAGACTGTAATTATAAAAAATATCCAAATTGATGATAGTCATTTATCTAATAAATCTAATGAAACTCCCGTTAATGAAAGTTTCAATAAAACACAAAATAATATAACTGATAATTTAAATACTGAAATTATAAAAAATGAAACATTTAGAATTGGAACTTTCAATATATTACGTAAAACTTCTGAATCACTAATATTCAATGGGAGAGAATACAATATTACTCTTCTGTATGACAATAGTCCTCCTATATTCGGAATCTTTGAGATTAATAATAAAGTATATAATATCTCTTGTGACGAAATTATCAAGATTGATAATGAAATATTCTTTGGACATCAGGGTCATTATACCTCTGTTTTTGATTACCCTTCATTAGATTATTATATCGGTGTTAATGATTCTAATTTTGAAATAAGCAAGGGGAGTCACCTGTGGTGTGGCCGTAAAAAGTAAGAATAAAAAGAAAAATAAAAGCACTATCTCCCTATTTATTCTTAGTTTTTGTGCAAAGCCATATAAACAGAAAAGTTTATATAGAAGTTATGTTATCTATTTCTAACATAATGTTAACTATGTATAACAAAATGTTAGAAATAACTAAAGGTGAGAAAAAATGAAGAAAGACAAAATAAGAATAGTTTCAGTAGGAATTTTAGCTTTGTTGCTCTTTTCAACTTTTGTATTGTTTGCAATAACAGTATTTAGAAAAGGACAGATAGTAGAATCTGGTGTTTCATTAATCATTGGAATAGTTGTATTAGTGGCACTTATTATTTTTTTGAAAAGGCAATACATAGACATCAAGAAAGGATTTCCATTCCATGATGAAAGATCAAATAA
>CEPX01195027.1_pt1 | contig 15275 bp, 14 predicted proteins | sample 361361 | NCBI WGS metagenome assembly CEPX01 (sample SAMEA2619974, study PRJEB7988) | marine metagenome | biome: marine biome (ENVO:00000447); feature: mesopelagic zone (ENVO:00000213) & marine oxygen minimum zone (ENVO:01000065); material: "saline water (ENVO:00002010), including plankton... | reverse complement strand
TTTTTTTCTTTTATTTCCGAAATAAGCAACCAAATAAAAACGCACCTAAATCTGTAGATGAAGAAACTCGAGATAAAAGTGTTTGGAAAGATTATCCCTTTATTGGATTCATCTTACTAGTGATGTGCTTTGCCATTGTATTCTTCCAATTATTTGGTACCTGGCCTATTTATCATCGTGAACAATTCATGTTATCCGAACAGGAAATCGGTTTACTATTAGGACTTAATGGGATAATTGTGTTTCTCTTCGAAATGATTTTGGTCTATAAGATTGGAGAGAAGATTTCTATTCATAAGCTCATCGTATTCGGAACAGTGCTGAATGGATTAGCTTTTATCTGTTTATATGCCATCGAAGCTAAGTTTGGTTTATATATCGCTTGTGTTATCATCAGTTTTGCGGAGATTTTTGCTATGCCATTTATGGTTACTCATACCGTCAATAGGAGTGGTAAGAAAAACAAAGGCGCTTATATGGGACTCTATGCTATGGGATTCTCAAGTGCATTTATGTTTGCCCCATTAGTCGGAACCAACCTGATTGCAGAAATCGGTTTTCGTCATACATGGTTGGTCTTAGCCATTTTCGCGTTTTTTGTGGCGATTTCCTTCTATGTGGTCATGAAAAAAATCCGTCCTCAGGTCAAGAGTGGCTCAGTTATTGTGACTGAGTAAGTATGAAGCCTTCCTTTTACTCCTTGATGATTGCAGTTCTTACTGGCTGCACTGCACAGTATGTGCCACTCGATTTTGACCCAAGCCTGAACAATACTGTTGCTTACATAGAAGTAGATAGTGTAAACTACTCACTTGAGTTCTTGTCTGCCTACAATAACCACATCACTTTTTGGCTACAAGTAGAAAATAATAGCCCTAATCCCGTTTCGTTTGTTGAAGACAATGTGGTGAGCTACACCCACATTGACTCCATTTCCTCGGATATGGCGATGCAGGGAAACTGGGCACAAAGTCCTGGTGATATTCGTAGGTTTTATAGAGAAAAGGAGAAAACTGCTCAAGGTTTAGCTGCTTTTGCCTTGATCCTTGGAGCAGCAGTAGTTGTGGCTGATGTAGCAGGTGACATCAAAGACTCAAACAAGGAAACCTGGACATGGGAAGATGAAAAGAAATACCAAAACCGAAATGCCTTGACGGAGGCCAGCTTGGTCACTGCCAATATTGTGGTAGATGCTGCATTAGAAAGTGGTGACAAGGCACGAGTAGAATCCCATTATTTACCTGATGAATTGTTCCTTTGGAATGAAATGGATCCTGGCGCTATTCGTGAGGGGAAAGTGGTGTTCAAACGTGGTGCGCTTGGTAAGTTCTACAGAATTCATATGAACTCCAACGATAAAAAACTCAACTTCGATTTTCGAAAAGCCACAGAATCTGAAAAGCAAGCACTACTAGGCTATTGAGTTATCAGTTGCTTCAAAATACCAACACCAATTTCCAATTCTTGTGGGGTTGATGAAGCATATCCTAAGCGAGTCGCATTGATCTTTTTACCTTGAATTTGTTCACCACTTGTGATGAAAAGGTCCCGTTTCAATGCTCGCTGATAAAGCTGCTTTAAATCAATATCTGAGTTGAATTCCGTCCAAATGGACATCCCTCCTTTTGGCGACTCAAAGTTTACATGATCTGCTAATTGATCTTGCAGGAGTTTAACAAATACGTCTCTTCTTTCCTGGTAGACTCTTCTACTCTTTTTGAGATGTCGTTGGATGATTCCTAGTTTTAGCAATTCAGCAATTGCCAATTCCAAAATACCATCTCCCTGACGATCAACCATTCTTCGAATACGTGACAGATAATCAATTTGATTGGTATTGGCAACCAAATAACCTACTCTAAACACCGGTGAAATGGCTTTGGTAAAAGAACCTGCATACAGGACAAAATCCCCATGATCTGCAGATGCCACAGGCATCACAGGATGCGCAGAATAATAGAAATCATAGTCATAATCATCTTCAAAAACGTAAAACTGATGTGTTCTGGCCAGCTGTATCAACTTCAATCGTCTTGAAGCAGGCATAATGACTGTTGTCGGGTACTGATGATGCGGTGTAGCATAGACCATATTAATGTCATGCTCTGAGCAGAGTTGTTCCAGATGGGTTACATCTAAACCCTCCTCATCCACTCTAACTTTGATTAGCTCCATCCCATGATACATAAAATTAGCATTGGCAGATTCCCAGTTCAGCTCACCCACCGCCACTTTATCTCCAGCTTTCAAAAATCCATTGATGCACAAATACAAGGCCTGTGTTACTCCCCGAGTGATGATAATTTGATCCGAAGAAACGTTCATTCCACGAGTTTCCTTCAAGTATTCACATAGCTCTTGACGCAAATGCAATTGACCTTTGGTATCACCATAAGTGAAACGAGAGTACAAATTTCCAGTGCTAACGCAAGATTTGTAGGCACGCATGAGTTCAGCGGTAGGTGCCAGTCTTGGATCGGGCAAACCATCATCCAGATGATACTTTTGGGTTGTCAAATGAAGATTTCGTTGGAGAACAGTTGGAATAGGTATTTCCGGAGCTTTTGGCAAATCCATTGCTTCCTGGGTAAATGACTGAGGAATGCTGGAAAGATTTTCTGCAACATATGTCCCTTTTCCTGGCTGTGTTTCCAACCAGCCCTCTATGACCAGCTGATCTATTGCCGCGACAACTGTTTGGCGATGAATGCCTAATTTTTCGGCAAGAGATCTTGTTCCTGGCAACTTGTATTCAGGTCGAATGACGTGCTTTTTGATCAATTCCGTAATCTGTCCTGTTAACTGCTTGTACAAAGGCAGATCACTTTGGGTATCCAATTTTAGCAATTCTATCAACATACTGGACTATTCACTTTTAAAATACTGGACCATTTGATTAGTCCATCAAGCTACTACATTTGATTCAAATTCAAAAAGATCATGTCCAGACAAACCAAACGTAATACTCCAAGTAGAAAAGCTAATGATCGTGCTAAATATGATGACGAAACCATCTACTCCATCCTGGATGAGGCCCTATTCTGCACGATAAGTTATGCAGAGAACAATGTGCCAGTAAGTATTCCCCAATCCTTTGTGCGAATAGACAATCATGTGTATCTGCATGGGTCGGTAGGTTCACATTTTATGAGAACCATAGCGGATGGACGTACCGTTTGCATTAGTGTGATGCTGGCAGACGAGCTAGTCATTGCTAAAACCGCTTTTCATCACTCGGTCAACTATCGTTCCGTAGTAATTTATGCCAAAGGTGAATTGATAGAAGATGAAGAATTAAAATACGAAGCCTTCAAGCAGCTCACTGAAAAGATGGTACCAAATAGCTGGGACTACCTAAAACCCATGAATAAAAAAGAAATGGCGAAAACTACAGGCATTCGTTTCAGTTTGGAAGAAGCAGGAGCAAAAGTTCGACAGGGTCAACCGAGTCATGAAGAAGATGAAATGGATTTACCTATCTGGACAGGCTTAATTCCTATAAAACCAGTGAGACAAGCTCCGATTCCAGACAAGCATGGAGCTAAGATTGAGCTTCCAGAGCACTTAATGTTCTAGGTTTTGAGTTAGGAGTTTAAAGTTTCGGGCTTCAGAGTGTATTAGTTTTTCAAAAAACTTAGAACTCTAAACCTTAAACTTTCAATCCCCTCACCATTTCCTTTTTGCCCATGGCACCTTTGAGGGTTTCCACTTCATATCCCGCCGCTGCGAGGTTACGCTTAAACTGTCCCTGGGCACAATAGGTAGTGAGACCTCCCCCTGGTTTGGTGAGATCAAAGCACTTTTGGATGTTCTCCAAACTCCAAACCTCCGCTTGTTTGCTTGGCGCAAAGGCATCGAAGAAGATCACATCAAATTCCTTTTTCAAATCAAAAGACTCGAGTGTGGTTTCATGCTTGCAGATAGTGAAGTATTCTGAAATCTCCACTTCCTTTCCCCAGTCACTATCATGTAAGTGCAGTAGTAAAGCATTGCCTTCAATGGTGTCTCCATAGTTGAACTGGCTATATAATTCCTGAGGAACAGGGATCGGTTCTACGGTATGAAAACAAACCGGAATACGATGCTTATTGGCAAATAAAGCAGCCAGATACGCATTCAACCCGGTCCCGAAACCAACCTCAAATACATCTATTTGCTTAACCTCTTGTTGGTTCATCTTCCACTCAAGCCCCATCTCGATAAAAACATACTTTGACTCTCCTAATGCGCCATGAAACGAATGATAAGTTTCATTCATGTCTTCACGCATAAGGCTGTGTGAGCCATCTTGTGTCGTTATGAGTTTGAGTTTCGGTTGAGACATTATTTCTTATAGATTAAAGCAACAGCATGAGCAGCCACTCCTTCTTCTTTACCCACAAAACCCAATTTTTCTGTGGTAGTTGCCTTGACAGAAACGTCCTCTACAGGAATATCCATAGTAGCAGCAAGAGTCTTCTTCATCTCCTCGATATGAGGACTTAGTTTAGGTTGCTGAAGGCAAACCGTCGCATCAATATTGACAATGCCATAACCTGCATCATCCAGAAGTGCTACCACCCTTTTGAGTAAAATCTTGCTGTCAATTCCCTTGTATTGTGGGTCTTTATCAGAAAAATGAAACCCAATGTCGCGCATGTTAGCAGCACCTAGCAATGCATCACAGATCACATGAATCAGCACATCGGCATCGCTGTGACCAAAAGCTCCATGTGTATGTGGAACCTTTATGCCACCAATCCAAAAATCAACTCCTTCTGCCAATGCATGGACATCATATCCATAGCCAACTCTAATGTTCGGTTTCATCTGATAAATAGTATAATGTGGTACTGTTTTCCTCTCTTAAAATACTCTTTGCTGATTCTAAAATATCATCCTTAGTAACTGATTTTATCAGATCTAGTTCTGTATTGATCAAATCAATATCGCCAAGGAAAGCTGCATAAGCCAACCCCATAGCTCTGTTCAACAAATCAACTTCCGCAAAAACAGTAGTAGATTCTGCCTGGTTTTTGACCTTCTCCACTTCCTTTTCATCAACTCCTTTGAAAAACGAATCCAGCACAGCCTTAACAGCAGCATCTCCTTCCTGAATGGAAACACCAGGTAGTAATTTTCCAGAAATCACAAACAATCCAGGATCCAGGCTTCCCGTAACATAGGCCGATAAACTTGAAAACATCGGTTTCTTCTTCACCAATTCCTGATGCAAAATGGATGACTTTCCTCTTCCCAGCAGATCACTCAACAAGTCCGCAGAGTGATATGCCTTCCCCTTACGACCGGGCATATGATACACCTTATACAAGGCGTCTGCTGGTACAGTCGCTTTGATTTCCAATTGTCTGGCTGCTGTTTGTACTGGTTCTTGCTCTACTTCTTCTACAGGTTGATCCTTACCTGGTATGGGACCAAACCATTTCTTAGTTAACTCCAGAGCTTTTTCCTCCGTGATGTCTCCCGCAATCACCAATATCGCATTGCCTGGATGGTAATGAGCATTAAAGAAACTCCGAACATCTTCCATGGTCGCATCCTCAATGTGACTTATTTCTTTACCGATAGTTGGCCAGCGATATGGATGTTTTTCGAAAGCAACTGGTCGAAGTTTTAACCAAATATCTCCATAGGGCTGATTCAAGTAACGCTGTTTGAATTCCTCGATGACCACCTTGCGCTGTACTTCCAACACCTCCGGATCGAAAGACAAACTCAACATACGATCAGATTCCAACCAAAATGCTGTCTCCACATTGGCAGAAGGAATGGTGATGTAGTAGTTGGTAATATCCGTATTGGTAAAAGCATTATTGTCTCCCCCAACCGCTTGAAGAGGCTCGTCAAAATTGGGTACGTTCTTCGAACCACCAAACATCAAATGCTCAAACAAGTGCGCGAAGCCCGTTTTGTGAGGTAGTTCATTTCTTGAACCAACTTTGTACAACACATTGAGGCAAACAATTGGTGAATCATGGTCTTCATGCACGATGAGCTGAAGTCCATTCGGGAGTTTATGTTCTTTGTAATCAACCATGAAGCACCAAAATTAACCAATGTCTAGGCAATCTGAATTTGTAGGACACATTTGCTATTTATTTTGTTTTCCAGTAGCTGAAAAAACTCTGGCCAGATTCAGGATTCCTTATACCTTTGGGCAAATTTTTTAACCCCAAATCCCAAAACATCTTACACCCCTAAGACTGCAATTTGATATGGACTTTGTTCGTAAACATAGAACTGATAAACAACTACTAGACATCTATACTGAACTGGTTACTCCTCGTTTGATTGAAGAAAAAATGTTAATTCTTCTTCGCCAGGGAAAAATCAGCAAATGGTTTTCAGGTATTGGCCAGGAGGCAATCTCCGTGGGAGCAGCTTTGGCGCTGACCAATGATGAATACATACTTCCAATGCACCGAAACCTGGGTGTGTTCACTTCGCGCGGTGTAGAATTCACCCAACTGTTTGAGCAGTTTCAGGGTAAGATTAATGGGTTCACCAAAGGAAGGGATCGCTCCTTTCATTTTGGATCCAAAGCGCACAATATAGTTGGAATGATTTCTCATCTAGGTCCACAATTGGGTATCGCAGATGGAATCGCCCTATCTCGACTATTGAGAAAAGAACCAAAAGCAACCATCGTTTTTAGTGGTGATGGTGGCACCAGTGAAGGAGATTTTCACGAAGCTGTGAACGTAGCTTCTGTGTGGAACCTTCCGGTAGTCTTTATCATCGAAAACAATGGCTACGGTCTGTCCACACCTAGTCACGAACAGTTCAACTTCGAATCCTTTACGGTAAAAGGACCTGCTTACGGTATTGAAGCCATCAGTGTAGAGGGTAACAATATTTTGGAAGTACTTAATGAATTGGAACCTCTTGTTGCGGACATCCGTCAGAACCCGAGACCAGTGATTTTTGAAGCCCGTACTTTCCGAATGAGGGGTCATGAGGAAGCCTCTGGCACGAAATACGTCCCAAACGAACTGATGGAATATTGGGGTCAAAAAGACCCAATTGATAATTATGAGAAGTGGTTGCTCTCAGAAGGAGTGGTCAAAGAAGAGGAGCTTTCCAAAATCAAGGAAAAGATCAAAAAAGAAATCAATTCTTCAGTCAAGAAAGCATTTGATCAACCAGATGTGGTAGCTGATACCCAAACAGAATTTGAAGATCTATTCTCCCCTTTCAAACAGGAAGTCACTGAGCCAACAGGAAATGCTACAACCAAAAGGTTCGTTGATGCCATTTCTGATGGACTGAAACAAAGCCTGCAAAAATATCCAGAGCTTGTGGTAATGGGTCAGGATGTTGCAGACTATGGTGGAGTGTTCAAAATCACCGAAGGTTTTGTGGAACATTTTGGCAAAGATCGAATTCGAAACACTCCATTATGCGAGTCTGCCATTATCGGTACAGGTTTGGGTTTATCAATCCGGGGAATGAAGTCAGTGGTTGAGATGCAATTTGCAGACTTTGTTACGTGTGGGTTCAATCAAATTGTCAATAACCTGGCGAAGATCCATTACCGCTGGGGTCAAAATGCTGATGTAGTAGTACGTATGCCTACAGGAGCGGGAGTTGGTGCAGGACCATTCCATAGCCAGTCCAATGAAGCCTGGTTTTTCCATACTCCAGGGTTGAAAATTGTTTATCCTTCCAACCCCATTGATGCTAAAGGGCTTCTCAATGCGGCCATTGAAGATCCCAATCCATACATGTACTTTGAGCATAAAGCGCTTTATCGATCTTTAAGTGCTGAAGTACCTGATAGCTATTACACTATTGAGGTTGGCAAGGCAGCATTGGCGGCAGAAGGACCCGAATTGTCCATAATCACTTATGGTATGGGAGTTCATTGGGCTCTAGATGCTATCAAAGAACATGGAATTTCTGCTGACGTTCTTGACTTGAGAACATTACTTCCATGGGATAAAGAAGCCGTTGAAAATACGGTGAAGAAAACCGGTCGGGTAATCATCCTTCATGAGGATTGTATGACTGGCGGTATTGGTGCAGAGATTGCCGCCTGGGTCAGTGAACATTGCTTCGAGTACCTCGATGCTCCAGTAATGAGAGAGGCGAGTTTGGACACGCCTGTTCCATTTGCTAAGGCTCTGGAAGAGAATTTCTTACCAAAACAACGAATTAAAGATAAAATTGACCTGCTGATACGCTATTAATGGTGATATACCGTTAATTGATTGGGATTCCGAAGTAAATTTGAAATCTTTGGTATGAATGTAAGTTTGTGTTGAAAAGATTTCTCGTCATATCTTCCTTTTTCCTGATTCTTTTAGCGTATTCTGGAAATGAGGCTTATGGTCAGTTGATAACTGATTCCGATAAGCGTCTCAAAACCCAGAAGACCAAACAGAAGGGTGGTGGATTTACTCTTTTCAAAAAGAAAAAGGGAAGATCGAGTAGTGCTGGACCTCTTCAGCAGGGTGGAAAAGGTACGTCTCCACGATATTCTTCCGGATCACCATTTGCCTCTTTCAATAAACGAAAAAATCAAAGTCCACGATCCGCTACATCAGAAAGAAGCAGTATTTTCAAAAATCAGCGGTACACCACCCCAAGATATTCCTCCTCAGGTCTGGCAGGCACTATGTCTGGTAAAAGGAAGCCGGTTCGCTACAGTGCATCGAGGCCTCCATTTACCAAAAAGGATAAAAACATTACACCAAGATATTCGAGTGGTAGTCCTTTCCAGCAATCGCTCTTTGCACAATTATTTAAGTCTAAATCAAGCCCTCGCTATTCCTCGGGAAGTCCATTTACCAGAAAACAGCAAACGGCGAGTCCGAGATACTCTGCGAGTTCACCGTTTACTCGAAAACAAATGAGTGTTACCCCAAGGTATTCTGCAGGTTCACCATTTACCAAAAAGCAAAAATTTGTCACTCCTAGATATTCGGCAGGATCTCCTTTCGAGAAGAACTTCTTCCAAATGGTCTTTAGTAGCAAATCAGGGCCTAGAACTAGTGCCGGTATGCCATTCTCCAGAAAGCAGCAAACTGTTACTCCGAGATATTCGGCAGGCTCCCCTTATGAAAAGTCCTTTTTGGAACGATTATTTAATCCGACAGCTCCGGTAAAGTACTCTGCCGGTTCCCCTTATACCAAAAAACAAATGACGGTGACACCAAGATATTCAGCTGGTTCACCATTTACGAAAAAGCAGATGACGGTTTCTCCACGATATTCTCAGGGAAGCCCATATCAACGAGGTTTTTTGGCTCAATTATTCAAGCCTCAGGCAGTATCTCCAAGATACTCCGGTGGAATGCCTTTTACTAAAAAGGATAAGATGGTCTCACCTAGGTATTCCACCAGAAGTTCTGAGGAAAAATCAATGTGGGAAAGAATTTTTGCCAAATCCGCCCAACCTCGCTATTCAGCAGGATCACCATATGCAAACGTAAGTTGGCGATGGATTAAACCACGCTATTCTACGAACAAGCATAAGTTTGATGGAGACCCTAGAGTTCAATATCAAATGCGCCCATACAACGAAGGTGCTGGCAAATACAGAGGTACCATCAGGGACAAGAATAAATTTGGTGCGTTGGTTGAAAACCTTTGGACATCAAGCAAGCAAGGCAAATACGATGGCAATAAGGTTCCGCGATATGCACCGATGGGTGATTACAAGTCGAGTACCTTCTCAGGTAACTTCAAAAGGGATTGGATCAATAAAAAAGACATGCATCCAAGCTTCCACCACAACAAAGTCAACAATGACAGTGAGGCGATTAGAAAAGGCTACAGGAAGTGGAATACTTTCTGGACTAGACTAAACAGGAACAAAGTGCAGCCAGATGCTGTTACTGATAAAATTTCGAAACCGAAGTTTGACAGGAAAGAAACAGAAATCTGGAATAATTAATATGAACTGGAGAGAATTAACTAGTCTTGATCAGCTAGATGAAATCGTTGAACGATCGAAATCTCAACCTGTGCTTATTTTTAAGCATAGCACAAGATGTTCTATCAGTGCCGCGTCGCTCAATAGGCTGGAAAGAAAGTGGGATGGTGATAAAGCTCAAAACCTGGAAGCATATTTCCTGGATTTAATTGCATACAGAGATATTTCTAATGAAACCTCGGCAAAATTTGGAATAGCACACCAAAGCCCACAAGTATTACTTATCCAAAATGGGGAATGCGTATATGATAATTCCCATTTCGGTATTTCATTCGATGAGCTAATTGAAAACATAAAACCCGTAGCAGCTTAGGGAAGATCGATTACTAAGTGTTAACTTAATATCCATGAAAATAAAATCACTGTTGGTATTTCTAATGATTGGTTCTCTTGTTACCGCATATGGTCAGCAGGACGAGGACGATTATACCACGGAGATCATTTGGGGATTAACGAAAAACACCAGAAGCGGATTGATCGGTGGAGGAGTATTCAAACTCTCCAGAAGACAAAAAGACAATGTGTTTGCTAGCTATGGAGTGGAATTGCTGAATGTTAAACATACGCACGAAGTAAGAAACCCATCGCCATCCGGCACCTATTACACCTATGGTAAACAGAATTTTCTGTATTCTCTAAGAGGAATTTACGGTCGAGAAAAACTTTTTTTTAGAAAAGCCCCTCAACATGGAGTACAAATAAGTGGAATTGTCGGAGCAGGCCCTACCATTGGAATCGTGGCCCCTTATTACATTTTGACCAATCAGGGGTATGAGCAGTATGACCCGGCCAAACACCCACCATCCACCATAATGGGTTCTGGTAAGTTGTTTCAGGGTTTAGGCCAGTCACAAATAAAGCCAGGGATAAATGCTAAAGCAGGCTTTTCGTTCGAATTTGGAGAGTTCAAAAACAATGTAGCTGGAGTAGAAATAGGAGTCTCGTTTGAGGCTTTCCCAAGTAAAATCATCATTATTCCCACTTCCGAAAACAGCGCCACTTTTACAGCTGTCTATTTTACCATGTATTGGGGAACAAGGAAGTAATCCTCCTTGTTTGGAACTTTAATCACGCAAAGCTTTCTTTGCACAACATTTGATGGACATGATAGAATTACCAACAATATCGCAGGACAAAGCGCAAAAAGTAAAAAAACCGAACTGGCTGAGAGTAAAACTTCCAGTTGGTAAAGAATATGCGCAGGTACGTAAGATCGTAGATGAAAACAAACTTCACACGATTTGCGAAAGCGGTAATTGTCCAAACATGGGAGAATGCTGGGGAGCTGGAACCGCCACCTTCATGATCCTTGGAAATGTATGTACAAGGAGCTGTACATTCTGTGCAGTGGCTACTGGTAGACCTCCAGAATACGATGAGCAAGAGCCTCAGCGAGTAGCAGAAGCGATTGCCACAATGAAAGTAAAACATGCCGTACTGACCTCTGTCAATAGAGATGAGTTAAAAGACAAAGGGGCAGAAATCTGGTACCAGACAGTGGTGAAAGTAAAAAAACTTAGTCCATCTACGACCATAGAAACGCTTATTCCAGATGTAAAAAGCAACTGGGATGCACTTTACCGTATGATAGAGGGTGGCCAGGAAGTAGTTTCGCACAACATGGAAACGGTAGAGCGTCTTTATAGAAGAGTTCGACCTCAAGCCAAGTATGCAAGAAGTCTTGAACAAACCAAACTCACTAAAGAAGCTGGTATGCGTACAAAATCAGGGATCATGCTAGGACTTGGTGAAACTCAAGATGAAGTCCACAAAGCTATGGATGACCTGGCGGCTAATGGTTTGGACATCCTTACACTAGGTCAATACCTCCAGCCAACTAAACGACATATCGAGGTTGCGGAGTTCATCCACCCTGATCAATTCCATGCATATCGTGAAGAAGGGCTGAAGAGAGGTCTTAAGTATGTAGAGTCCGGACCTTTGGTAAGATCTTCTTACCATGCGGAGCGTCATGTAAACGTGCCTATCTAAGGCTTAGACGAAGGTAGAATACGTATCCCAAACATCATGATGTGAGTTGAACATCTCTGATTTAAATCGGAATAGCTTCAGCATTAGACGGGCTGATCCCCTTATTAAGACAGAATCTGAGATGACGATGATCCGGTCGATTTGACCATGCAACTCATGCATGTGTTTCAGCCATTCTCTACGAGCTGACATCTCAAAACCGGTCATATCCATACAATCCCAGACCATAATGAATTTGGCCTTGGGGTGTTTCTGAAAAGTTTGCTTCCAGACGGTAGTGGATTCTATGCTGGTGGACTCGGTGAACTTGCCAATGAATCGAACATTGACACATGGGATGTCAAATCTATCATCTAGACGAACTTCCACATTGGGCGTACGAAGTAACATAAGGTTGGTTTAGGTTGCGATTGTAAACACCTAGTAATCTGGTGCTTATAAATCAAATATAGGTAAAACACTTAAAAAACCTATCACCTCAGTATAAGTCTTACGGAGCCCGTTTTGTTTAAACTTTGTTATGCAATGATTGCTTTAACCTGCGTAGCTTCTAACTCATTCCGTGATTTATAAATTATTACAGGAACTTCTACAGACCGGAGTAAAAACCGTGCATAAAGTCGATGCAACAAACTATCGCTGATTAATACTACAGCCTGAATTTTTCTTTTAGTCAGTTGGATAGTAGAAACCATCGTCTTCCTGGATGATGATTCATGAGCAATCATTTTAGTGAGATCGAGTATCAATAAATGCTTCTGATGATTCTCAGCTGCACAATCTTTCCATGCTTTGGCAGCTATTCCACAAGAATAATGGCTTAGATATCCTTTCACTGTAAACCTTACGGCTGACGCTCCGTGAAAGTGGTCTGTTCTGATATCTACATTAGACGATGAGATATTCATTCTTTTTTATTAGACGGTGATGCCTTAAAAGAACAAATAAAATCGCTTTTAAGCAATGTTTTGGGCTAAAATATAGGTGAATCACCTATACAATCAGGTGGTTAACGTGGCCATTTTACTGCGCATTGTAGTGATGGAGTTATAAACCTCGGATTCAAAAGAGAATAACTTCAAAATAAGTCTCGCCGCACCTCTTATAACAATATTGTCAGCAATTACGATGACTTTCTCTATTTGACCAGCCAATCGATTCATATGCTTTACCCATTCTCTCTGAGCTTCCACGTCAAAACCTGACATCTGAGAACAATCCCAAATTAAAGTAAACTTCTTGCCCTTGAAGCTTTCAAAAGCTGAATTCCAGGCTGACACTGTGTCTTGACAAGTTGTCAAATCAAACTTGCCCTTAAAATCGAATTTCAGGGCATTGCCCTCCGGCATTGCATGATAATACACCTTGATGTTCTTGTTGTCTATAAGCATAATTCAAAATTGAATATTTATACTTTCATTATCGGATCAAATTCGTTGGATGATGCTTTTCAGGCGTTCGTTCAATGATCATGATCGGACAGTGGATGTACGGTATGATACATTTCATAATATCAAAAACCTTCTGAATCTTCAGAAATCAATTGTTTTATATGTTGGCACACATGTTGAGTCACAATGATGAAACCATAATTGCTCATGTTTAGAAATTATTTGATTACCGCTCTCCGCAACTTGAAACGCAACAAGGTATACACTGCTCTGAATGTATTCGGCTTGGCTCTCGGTATTGGGTGTGCCCTGGTGATTTATAAAGTGATTTCTTATGAGTTTAGCTACGACAAACACCACGCAAATTATGAGCAGGTTTATCGAGTGGTGAACCAAAATATTTATCCTGATCGGGTAGATAAAGGTATGGGAACACCACACCCAGTTGGGCCTGCCATCAAAGAGGACTATCCTAATATCAAGCATGTGGTTAGGACTAACTATATGTACGGGGATCAGCTGAATGTCACAGATGGTAGTGGTGAGATCAAGAAATTCCGTATTGAGGAGGGAATGGTCTTTACCGAAAACAGTTTCTTTGATGTCTTCACCGTAGAATGGATTGCTGGAAACAAAGCCACCGCATTGACTAACCCACAAACAGTTGTTATAGCAACATCACAGGCGCAGAAGCTATTCAATTTACCTGAAGGAATGGAACAAGAGGCCCTGGGCAGAACAATCAACTTCAATAACGTAAAGGATTTCAAAGTTGTAGGTGTGATCAAAGACCCAAAAGAGCCAACTTCATTGCCGTTTACATATTTGTTTGACTATGAAAGCCAAGGAGGAGAGATCAATCCTTATTTCCGTGAAGGAACGAGCTGGAACAGTACCAGCTCCAACACCAACACTTACTTCATTCCTTCAGAAGGATTTGACCTAAATGCATTTAATGAGGCAATGATAGCTTTCGTGGATAAATATCATGGTGAGGGTGAGTCTGAAGAAAGAAGATATGTAGCCCAGGCTTACAGCGAAATCCATTTTGACCAGGAATATGGATCATACACAGGAGCCACTTCGCTTCAATTTTTATATGCTTTAGGTTTAATTGGCGTATTTCTAGTGCTCACAGCTTGTATCAATTTCATCAATCTGGCTACCGCTCAAGCATCCAATAGAGCTAAGGAAATTGGGATTAGGAAAGCTATTGGCAGCATGACTTCTCAGCTGCTCGTACAGTTTCTTTCAGAAATTGCGTTGATCACATTCTTTGCATTAATCATTGCATTGGCGATCGCTGAGCTTATGTTTAACCTATTGTCGGATATAATTGGCTACCAACTGAGTATTAACCTCCTCGGCACACCTGAAACTGCTATTTTCCTTCTCGCTTTATTCGCAATTGTGAGCCTACTTTCCGGATTCTATCCTGCCATGCTGCTTTCGCGAATGAACACCGTAATGGCTCTGAAGAAGAAAATTACCACCAGGTCTCATTCTGGTGGATTATCCTTAAGAAAAGGACTGGTAGTGGTGCAATTCGCCATCTCACAATTTCTGATTATTGGTACGCTAATCGTTTCTTCACAGAGTGATTTCTTCTTAAATAAAGATCTTGGATTTGAAACAGATGCCATTCTCACCACTTATTTACCTGAGCGCGATGTGGTGAAAATGGAGCGTTTCCGTCAAGCCATGATGACCTCTCCCGCCATCGCAGGAGTCACTTATGGATTGAGCGAACCAACCGGAAATGCAGATTCTCATAGTAACCTGAACTATGCACCATTAGGTTCAGAGAAAGACTACAATGCCAATTTCAAACCAGTAGATCCTTACTATACAGATTTCTTTGACATAAAAATTCTTGCTGGTAGGACCATCAAAGAAGGGGACTCCATGAATGTAGTAATCAATCAAAAAATTGCGGATCTGATGGGTTTCGAGGG